>Ga0126305_10000008_pt1 | contig 95933 bp, 96 predicted proteins | sample Plot26_FD_92536 | JGI IMG/M metagenome (GOLD analysis project Ga0126305, IMG submission 92536) | Serpentine soil microbial communities from UC McLaughlin Reserve, CA, USA - Plot26 | ecosystem: Environmental > Terrestrial > Soil > Grasslands | place: USA: UC McLaughlin Reserve, Lake County... | reverse complement strand
CGTGGACTTCGGTGCGCCCCATCCGCGGCTCGGCCCCATCACCCTCGAGCCCACGCAGGTCCAGGCCGGAACGGCACGCAACGTGGTGCCCGGCGAGGCCAGGGCCGTGCTCGACGTGCGCGTTACGCCGGCCCTGGAACGCCGCGAGGTGGTGGAGCGCATCGAGCGGGCGGTCAGGGGCGAGATCCGGGTGCTCTCCGACCGCCTGGTGCCCCGCGAGACGGCCGAGAGCGAGCCGCTCGTCGAGGCCGCCCGCCGCGCCCGGCCCGGCGCCCGGCTCTACGGTTCGGCCACGCTCTCCGACATGGTCTTCATGGACGCCATCCCGGCCTTCAAGTGCGGCCCGGGCAGGACGGAGCGCTCCCATACGCCGGACGAATACGTCCTGGAAGACGAGATCCTGGAGGGAGCCCGCTTCTACACCCGCTTCGTGCGCGCCTACGCCGAGATGCGGGCGGAAGAGGAAGCGGCGTGAGCCGTCTCTGGGACAAGGGCGAGCCTCTCGACGACCGGGTGCTGCGCTACACGGCGGGCGAGGACCACCTCCTCGATGCCCGGCTCGTCCCCTACGACGTCCGCGCCTCGATCGCCCACGCCGCGATGCTCCACGAGGTGGGGCTCCTCTCGGCGGAGGACTCCATGGCCATCCGGTCCGGTCTGGAGGAGCTGGAGGAGGAGCACGCGGCGGGGACGTGGCGGATCGTTCTGGAGGAAGAGGACGTCCACACAGCCCTCGAGACCCGCCTGACCGAGCGGATCGGCGAGGCGGGGGGACGGCTCCACCTCGGGCGCTCCCGCAACGACCAGGTGCTGGCGGCTCTCCGGCTCTACCTGCGGGATGCCGTGGCGGTCCTGGCCGCCGGCGCGCGGGAGACGGCAGCCGCGCTCGAAGATCTGGCGGACCGGCAGCCGGACGTCGTCCTGCCCGGCTATACCCACCTCCAGCAGGCCATGCCCAGCTCCGTGCCGCTCTGGGCGGGGGGCTTCGCCGCCGAGCTGCGGGACAACGCCGAGGGGCTCGAGGCCTGCTCGCGGCGGATCGAGAAAAGCCCCCTGGGCTCGGCGGCCGGCTACGGCGTGCCCCTACTGCCGCTCGACCGGGAGTCGACGCGGCGGGCCCTGGGCTTCGCCGAGGTCCAGGAGCCGGTCACCGCCGTCCAGCTCTCGCGCGGCAAGGCGGAGGCGCAGATCCTCTTCGAGACCGCCCTGCTGATGCAGGACCTGGGGCGCCTCGCCGCGGACCTCGTCCTCTTCGCCAGCTCCGAGTTCGGCTTCGTGAGCCTGCCGCCGGCCATGACCACGGGCTCCTCGATCATGCCCCAGAAGCGCAACCCGGACGTCTTCGAGCTCGTCCGCGGGCGGACGGCGACGGCTCAGGGCTGCCTCTTCGAGGCGCTGGCCGTCACCGCCAAGCTCCCCTCGGGCTATCACCGGGACCTCCAGCTCCTGAAGGCGCCGCTCTTCCGGGGGATCGACCTCGCGGGGGAGACCCTCGCCATCCTCACCGCCGCCCTCCCCGAGGTGCGGTTCCACTCCGAGCGTATCCGGCTCGACCCCGGGCTCCGTGCCGCCGAGGAGGCCTACCGGATGGTTCTGGAAGAGGGAATTCCTTTCCGTGAGGCGTACCGGCGCGTGGGGGAGAGATATAACGAGTAGTTGAGCCCCAAAGCAAAATCTCGTATTCTTCGCGGCGCTCAAACGCTGACGCCTTCCGGGTCCGTAGAAGCCCCCGTGCAAGGAGCGGACGAGGAATGACGAGATTCAGCCTGGCGGACGACGCCTGGGTCCGACGGCTCTTTTTCACGCTGGCCCTGCTCTACGTGCTGCCGTTCTGGACGGTCCACTACCTCCCCACGGTGGACGGGCCCTGCCATACGTACAACGCCTGGATCCTCCGCCAGTACGGCAACGTCGAGCAGTACCCCCTGTTCCAGAAGTACTACGAGATCAACGCGAAGCCCTATCCGAACTGGATCGGCGGCGGCACGATGGCGCTCCTCATGTTCGCCGTGCCGCCGCTGGTTGCGGAGAAGCTGCTCGTCAGCGGCTACGTGCTGCTCTTCCTCGCCGGCGCCTGGTATCTGGCGGGAGCCGTGAAGGCCAGCGGCCGGTGGCACGCTTTCCTGGCCTTCCCGTTCGCCTACCACCAGATGTTCCAGTTCGGCTTCTACAACTTTTCGATCAGCCTGGCGCTGTTCCTGCTGATTCTCGGCTTCTGGTGGCGGCGGCGGGAGAAGATCGACCTGTCCTATGTCCTGGGGATCAACCTGCTCCTCTGGCTCTGCTACTTCTCGCACATCCTGTCGTTCATGCTCGCCCTGCTGGCGATCGCCGTCCTCTGGCTGGCGATGCTGCGGCCCGGCAACTGGCGCCGGCAACTGCTCCACATCCCGGCGCTGGCGCCGCAGGCCTTCCTGCCCCTCTGGTTCTTCGCGGCGCAGGGCGGCCAGGCCGTGGCTTCGAACTGGCCCTGGCGCGACATGGTGGGCTATCTCGCCGGGCTCCGGGCCCTCTTCATCTTCGACCAGGCCCAGCACTGGTTCGCCCTGGCGCTCGCCGGCGTCTTCCTGGCGTTTTGCCTGCGGACTCTCTGGCGGGAGAGGCCGGTTCCGCGCGAGGGGGACGCCTTCCTGCTCCTCGCCGTGGTCTTCGCCGCTCTCTACTTCGTCAGCCCCGAGGGGATGTCGGGCGGGACGATGCTCAAGATCCGGCTCAGCCTCTATCCCTACCTCCTCCTGATCCCCTGGTTTTCGCTCCGCCTGGGAGCTCGGGCGCGCGCGACCGCCATCGCGGTCCTCACCGTGGCCGCGCTGCTCAATGTGGGGTATCTGGTCCACTGGTACCGAATTCTGAGCGGCGAGATGGAGACGTACCTGGCCGGCCTCGATCCGGTGCGGCCTGACACCCGTCTCCTGCCGCTCCTTTTCAGGCACAATACGCCCGCCGTGAACGTCAACGTCCTTGGACACGCCGCGAGCTACGCGGCCCTGGAGAAGGGCCTGGTCGATTGGGACAACTACGAGGCCGCGTCTCTGCTCTTCCCGACGCGCTTTCGTGATTCGGCGCCGCCGCCGTTCACCTGGGAGATAGAGGCCAGGCCTGGCTTCCTGCGCCCGAGGGTGTGGAAGCGCCGCGCGGATTACGTCTACGCCTGGCGGATGCGGCCGGACCACCCCCTGGCGGGGCGTCTGGACAGGTTCTACGACCTGGTCTCGGTCAAGAATGGCGGCGATCTCTGGGAACGCCGGCATGGAGAGGAACGAGCACCCCGATGAGCGAGATCCGACCGCAAGGCCAGCGCCTCCGCCTTCTCTTCTTCGCCCTGGCCCTGCTCTACGTCCTGCCCTTCTGGACGGTCCGCTACCTTCCCACGGTGGACGGCGCCTGCCACACGTACAACGCGTGGATCATCCGGCAGTACGGAAACGTCGAGCAGTACCCCCTGTTCCAGCAGTATTACGAGATCAACACGAAGCCGTACCCCAACTGGATCAGCCAGGGAACGATGGCGCTCCTGATGCTGGCGGTGCCGCCCATCGTCGCCGAGAAGCTGCTGGTGAGCGGCTACGTGCTGCTCTTCCTCGGCGGCGTCTGGTATCTCGCCGGCGCCGTGCGGCCGGAGGTGCGCTGGCCCGCCTTCCTGGCCTTCCCGTTCGCCTACCACCAGCTCTTCCAGTACGGGTTCTACAACTTCTCGGTCAGCCTCGCGCTGTTCCCGTGGGTCCTCGGCTACTGGTGGCGGCACCGTGAGGAACCCGGTCTTGGCTTCGCGGTGAGGATCAATCTCCTCCTCTGGCTGTGCTACTTCTCGCACATCCTCTCGTTCGCGCTCGCCCTGGCCGCGGTCGGCGTCCTCTGGCTGGCGACGCTGCGGCGCGAGAGCTGGCGCCGCCACCTGCTGCACATCCCCATCCTGCTGCCCCAGGTCGTCCTGCCGATCTGGTTCTTCCTGCAGAAGACCGGCGGGGAGATCCCGGACCGGTGGCCCGTCCGGCGGCTCCTGCGGTATTTCGCCAACCTCCAGGTGCTCCAGACCTTCGGCGGCGGCCTGCAGCGCTGGTTCGCGCTGGGGCTGGCGATCCTGTTCCTGCTGCTTCTCGTCCTGACCCTGGGGCGGCACCTCCGCCGGCCGGTCGTCCATCAAGAGGACGCATTCCTGCTCCTGGCGATTCTCTTCTTCGTCCTCTACATCTTCAGTCCCCAGGGGCTGGCGGGCGGATCGCTGCTCAAGCCGCGGCTCAGCCTCTATCCCTACCTCCTCCTGATCCCGTGGCTCTCGCCGGGCTTCAGCGGCAAGGTGCGCAAAGCCGCCGCCGCCACGCTCGCCCTCGCGGCCCTGCTGTACCTCGGAAACCTGACCTACTGGTACCGGCTGCGTGGCGGAGAGGTGGCGCAATTCCTGAGCGCGCTCGAGCCCATCCGGCCGAACGCCCGCATCGCCACTCTCCTCTTCGAGCGCACCGGGCCGACGGACTACCTGAGCCATGCCATCGGCTACAAGGCCCTCGAAAAGGGTCTGGTCGATTGGGACAACTACGAGGCCAAGCACTCGTTCTTCCCGACGCGCTTCCGCGGCTCCGTCGTGTTTCCCGACCTGACGGGGATGGTGGCGATGCCCCGGCCCTCTCTGATCCTGAAGCCGAACCTGCACTACATCGACGCCGTCTATACCTGGAAGATGCCGCCGGGCATCCTCCTGCGCAAGCGCCTGAAGAGGAGCTATCAGCGGGTCTCCGAGGGGTTCGGCGGCGAGCTCTACGAGATCCGGCAGGACCTTCCCGGCATACAATCTGCCCATGCCAGACCTCCCAGGCGGCGGCGGGACGGGCCCGGGGCCGGAAACCCTGGCCGAGGCCCTCGCCAGGATCGCGCGCGCCCTCGCCACGGACGGCCGGGACGGGGACAGCCTGACGCGCCTGGCGGAGCTGTCGTCGGAATGTGAGCGCCTGGCCTCGGCCGAGGCTGAGCGCCGGCGGCGGGCAGAGGCCCTGGAAGCCCTCCTGCCCGCACTGGCCGAAGCGCTGGACGTGCGCGAGGTCTTCCAGAAGGTCTCCTCCGTGGCGCGGGAGGTCATCCCCCACGACCTGATGGAGCTGGGCCTCTTCAACGAAGACGCGTCCGGCGCCCGGGTCTACGCGGTATCGGAGGGCCAGGAGATCGGCGTCACGGCAGAGTTCCGGCTGCCCGACGTGGTTCGCGGCTCGTTGGGTGTGGACTTCTTCATCCTCAGCGACGCCGAGATCGACCCCGCCACGGGGAGCATCCGGGGGCTCTTCTACACCAGCGAGCTCGCCGAGGAGCGGCTGGTCGAGCTGAGCTTGCCTCTGGAGCGCATGCGGCGGCAGATCGCCCTGGGCGTGCGCTCTCACATGCGGGTGCCGGTGTTCCTCAAGGGTCAGATGGTCGGCGCTCTCCTCTTCTTCTCCCGCCACCCGCGGCAGTACAACCCGGAGTACGCCGAGGCGTGCCGCCGCATTTCGGACCACGTGGCGCTGGCCATCGCCCACCAGCGCCTGGCCGAGGAGCAGGGCCGGGCCGCCGAGGCCCGGGAGCGGGCGGCCCGTCTGGAGGAGCGGGTGGTGGCCCTCACCCGGGAGCTGGAGGCCAAGGGCGGCAGCCATCAGCCCGTTGGCGTGTCGAAAAAGTGGAAGGAGACGCTGGAGCTCGCCACCAAGGTGGCCGGCACGGACACGACGGTGCTCCTCACCGGCGAGTCGGGTACGGGCAAGGAGGTGGTGGCCCGCTTCCTCCACCGCGCCTCCCGCCGGGCCCAGGGTCCCTTCGTGGCCTTGAACTGCGCGGCCCTCCCCGAGCAGCTCCTGGAGTCCGAGCTCTTCGGCTCCGAAAAGGGGGCCTTCACCGGGTCCGTGGCCGCTCGGCCGGGGCGGATCGAGCAGGCGGCCGGCGGCCTGCTGTTCCTGGACGAGGTGGGGGAGATGAGCCCCGCCGTCCAGGCCAAATTCCTCCGCGTCCTCCAGGAGCGGGAGTTCCAGCGCCTGGGCGCCGCCCGCGCGCTCAAGGCGGATGTGCGGGTGGTGGCCGCAACCAACCGGGACCTCGCCGCGGCCATGGCCCGCGGCGACTTCCGGGAAGACCTCTACTATCGCCTGCACGTCTTCGAGATCCGCCTGCCGCCCCTGCGCGAGCGGCCGGAGGATATTCCGGCCCTCCTGGAGTTCTTCCTCAGGGAGATCGGCGAGCAGGTCGGCCGGCCGGCCGCCGGTATTTCCCGGGAGGCGCGGGACAAGCTCCTCGCCTACGCCTGGCCGGGCAACGTCCGCGAGCTGCGAAACGCCGTCGAGCGCGCCGTCATCCTCTGCGAAGGGGGGCTCATTACGAGCGAGCACCTTCCCATGTCCCTGGGCCAGGCGGCAGCCCCCGCCGCCGTTCCGGACCCCGGCGAGATCCCCGGCGGAGGGATCGATCTCGAAGCGGTGGAGCGCTCCTACGTCGAGCAGGCTCTCAAGCAGACCGGCAACAACAAGTCCAAGGCCGCCCGCCTCCTCGGCCTGACCCGCGCGCAGCTCTACAGCCGGTTGGAGAAGTACGGACTGTAGGACGGTCCGGGCGTAAATCCGGCGTCAGCGCAAGGTCGGAGACAGTTTTTCCGTCTTAGGTAAGTATGGGAAGACGGAACGGGGAACGAAAAGGCGGAACTTCGCAGCACGACCGGGGCTACAAGCGGCTCTTCTCCCACGCAATTACGGTGGAGGAGTTGCTCCGGGGATTCCTGCGGGAAGACTGGGCGGAGGGGCTCGACTTTTCGACCCTGGAGAGGGTGGGCAACAGCTTCGTCTCGGACGATCTGCGCGAACGCCACAGCGATCTCATCTGGCGGCTGCGGTTCAGGGGAGAGGGGCAGCAGTGGTTCTATCTCTATGTGCTGTTGGAGTTCCAGTCCACTCCCTACCACTTCATGGCCGTGCGGATGCTGAGCTACGTGAGCTTGCTGTTCGAGGAGATCATCCGGAAAGAGAGGCTGAGGCCGGGCGACCGGCTGCCGGCTGTGCTGCCGATCGTGGTCTACAACGGCAAGCGGCCCTGGAAAGCGCCGAGGGAGCTGGGGAGCCTGTACATGCCTGTGCCGCCGGGACTGCGAAGCCGGCTGCCGGACCTCACATACTTCCTCCTCGACGAGGAACGCCTGAACCTGGAGCGGCCGGATCTGGCGGCTAACCGGGTGGCCATGCTATTTCGCATCGAGACGTGCGAAGACCCCATCGAGATGACGCACCTCGTGGAGAGGTTGGATGAGCTACTGCCGGAGGAGCGGGATCCGGAGCTGCGCCACACATTTACGGTCTGGGTGAGCTCGTTGCTCCGCAGGACATTTCCAGGGGGTATAATTCCTTCGTTAGGAGATTTGGAGGAGTCAGCCATGTTTGAAGAAAATATGCGAGCTTGGGCCCGGAAGGCTCGCCTGGAAGCCCGACAGGAAGGTGAGATCGACGGTATGCGGTCGCTTCTTTTGCAGATGATGACCGAACGTTTCGGCCTACTTCCGGTGAGAGTGCGCCGGCAAGTGGAGCGGATCTCCTCAGGTCAGGAGCTGCGCGAGCTGGCCCGAAGGCTACTTGTTGCAGCCTCGCTGGAAGAAATGAGCTTCCACTAAGTGTCCCGTCAGAACTGTCGATAAATCGACACCCTGTCGATTTCCCAACAGACCAAGCCTCCTCCATCCTCTGAGGAGGTTTCCCTCAAGCTCCTGATTCTTCAGCGATTTAACCAGGATCCTCGCCCCTGGCACGGACCGTGGACTGTCGACCCTGCGGAGGTTGCAGCCATGTCGCAGAAAACCGTGGAAATCGTGCTCGGAAAGCTGGTGACCGACGAGGAGGTGCGGCGCCGGTTCCGGGCGGCTCCCCTGGAGGTCCTCGAATCCGTACGGCGGGCGGGATGCGACCTGTCGGCGGTGGAGGCCACGGCCCTTCGCTCGCTCGATCCCGCGGCGCTGGAGCGGTTCGCCCTTTCCCTGGACCCGCGGCTCCAGAAGGCTTCCCTCCAGACGCATCCGAACGATGGTCATCCCGAGGAGACCTAGACCATGTCCCGTACCGCTCTCTTGACCGCCCTGCTCGTGGCTCTCGCCGCGTGCGGCGAGGATACGAAGGACCCTTCTCTCCTCATGGCCTCGGGCCACGTGGAGGCCACCGATGTCCGCCTCGCCACCAAGGTCGCCGGCCGGCTGCGGGACTTCGGGCTTCAGGAAGGCGACGCCGTGAAAACCGGGCAGGAGATCGCCCATATCGATACCGTCGACGTCGATCTCGCCATCTCCCAGGCGCGAGCCGAGCGCCAGCAGGCGGCGGCCGAGCTCCAGCTCCGGCTGGCGGGCTCCCGCAAGGAGGACATCGGCGCGGCCGCCGCCCGGGTCTCCCAGGCCGAGGCCGATCTGGCCGGCGCCCAGAAGGATCTCGACCGCATGCAGGGGCTTCTCGACCGCGGCTCCGGGACGCCCAAGGCCCGGGACGACGCCCGCACCCGCCGGGACGTGGGAGCGGCCCGGTTGAGGGAGGCCCGGGAAGCGCTGGCCCGGCTGAAGAACGGCAACCGCCCCGAGGAGATCGAGGCCGCCCGCGCCCGGGTCGCGATGTCCGAGGCCCGCATCGCCCAGGTCGAGCAGCAGAGGGCGGACGCCACGATCAGCAGCCCCACGGCCGGCATCGTTACGGAGAAGATCGCCGAGCCCGGCGAGCTCCTTCAGGCCGGCTCCCCCCTGTGTGTGGTCACCGATCTCGCCGACGCCTGGCTGACCGTCTACATCGGCGGGCCGGACCTCGGCCGCATCCGCATCGGCCAGGAGGCCGAGGTGGTCACGGACGACGGCCAGACCCGCAAGGGGCGCATCACCTTCGTGGCCTCGAAGGCGGAGTTCACTCCCCGCAACGTCCAGACCCGCGACGAGCGCGTCAAGCTCGTCTACAAGGTCAAGGTGGGGCTCGACAACCGCGACGGCCTGTTCAAGCCCGGCATGCCCGCCGAGGCCCGGTTCCGCACCGCGTCGCCGGCTGGCAAGGCGGCCGCGCGATGAGCTCCGAGGTGTCCCCCAACAGCATGGTCAGCGTTCAAGGCATGACCCGCCGCTACGGCAAGGTCGTGGCCGTCGAGGACGTCACCTTCGAGGTCCAACGGGGCGAGATGTTCGGCCTGATCGGGCCGGACGGCGCCGGCAAGACCACGACTCTGCGGGTCATCCTCGGTCTGCTCGTTCCCCACGCGGGCACCGTCCGCACCTGCGGCCTGGAGCCGGTCCGGCAGGGGCCCGAGCTCTCGCGGCAGATCGGCTACCTCTCGCAGCGCTTCTCGCTCTACGGCGACCTGACGGTGGACGAGAACATCGCCTTCTTCGCCTCGATCCCCGGCGTCAAGGGATGGCAGCCGCGGCGGGACCAGCTCCTCGATCTCCTGCGCATGACCCCCTTCCGCGGCCGGCTGGCGGACCGCCTGTCGGGCGGCATGAAACAGAAGCTGGCCCTCGCCTGCACGCTCATCCACACGCCGGAGCTGCTGGTGCTCGACGAGCCCACGACGGGCGTCGATCCCGTGTCGCGCCGGGATTTCTGGAAGATCCTGGCCCACCTGCAGCGCGACGGCCTGACGCTGCTGGTGACGACCCCCTATCTGGACGAAGCGGAGCGCTGCCAGCGGATCGCCCTGATGGACAAGGGGCGGCTGCTGACGGTGGATACCCCCGCCCACCTCAAAGAGGAGGAGGGCGCCCCGATCGCCGAGATCCTGGCCCGGCCGAAGCGGGCGGCCCAGGAGCGGCTGCTCCAGCAGCCTGAGGTGGCCGACGTCCAGTCCTTCGGCGAGCGGCTGCACGTCACCCTGAAGGGCGTCGAACCCGCCGGCACCGAGGCCGCGGCCTCCCGCCTGGCCGCCGACCTCGCGGCGCAGGGCATCGAGGTGGAGTCCGCCCGCGCCGTGCTACCCACCCTGGAAGACATCTTCATCGCGCGCATCGAGGCCGGCGCGTCCGCCGAGGTGAAAGCGTCATGAGATCCAAGATCCTGTGGATTGCCGTCTTGCTGTCCGCCGCCTCCTCCCAGGCCATCGCCCAGGCCGGCACCACCGTCCGGCTCACCCTGGCCGAAGCCCTGGAGCGGGCCCGAACCAGCTCGCCGCGCCTGGAGTCCCTGTCCGCCCTCGAGCAGGCCGCCGAGGCTGCCGGGCGTGGCGCCCGTGCCGAGCGCCTCCCCCTGGTGGACCTCTCGGGCGGCTATACCCGGAATTCGGACATCGACGAGTTCCGGCTCACCGTGCCCGGCCTGGGGACGCGGACGCTCTTTCCCAATCTCCCGAACAGCTACCGTCTCCACGCCGGCGCCTTCCTCCCCCTCTACACGGGGGGGAGGGTCGAGGGCGCCATCGCCGTTGCCGACCGCCAGCGCGAGGCCGCGGCCCTGGACCGCTCCGGCGCCGTCAACGACCTCCTCCTGGAGACCCAGACGGCGTACTGGAGCCTGGTCACCGCCCGCGAGAGCGAGCGGGTGCTGCGGGAGTCCGTGGCCACGTTCGAGGCCCATGTCGCGGACGCGCGGAACCGCTTCGAGGTGGGCACGGCGGCCTCCAACGAGGTGCTTTCCGTGCAGGTGGAGCGCGACCGCGCCGAGCTGGCGCGCCTCCAGGCGGAGAACGCGGCCCTGGTGGTGAACGAAAGCCTGATCCGGCTGGTGGGCCTCCCCCCGGGGTCGCGGATCGAGCCGGTGGAGCCCTCGGCCGCGGCGCCGCCGGCGGCTGGCGAGACCGAAGCCCTGGTGACCGCGGCCCTGGACACCCGGCCTGAGGTGAAGGCCCTGGCGGCCCGGGCCCAGGCGGCTCGCGCCCTGGTGGAGATCCAGAAGTCCGCCTCGCGGCCCCAGGCGAACCTCGCCCTGGGTTATGACTACGCCAATCCCAATCCCCGGATCTTCCCGCAGACCGACTCCTTCCGGGGCACCTGGAGCGCCGGGGTGACGGTGGCCATCCGCGCCTTCGACGGCGGCCGCACCGCCGCCGCGGCGGCCCAGGCCGGGGCGCAGGCCGACGCTCTCGACCGCCAGCTCGACGACCTCAAGAGCCGTCTGCGCCTGGAGGTCACCTCGCGGACGCTCGAGCTGCGCACGGCCCAGGCGGCCCTCGCCGTGGCCGGGCGCAACCTGGAGGCGGCGCGGGAGAACCTGCGGGTCGTCCGCGACCGCTACCAGGAAGGGGTGATCTCCTCCTCCGAGCTCCTCGACGCCGAGACGGCGCTGCTCCGCGCCGGCCTCGACCAGACCTCGGCGGCCACCCAGGTGCGGGTCGCCCTCGCCAATCTCGACCGCGCGGTGGGCAGGTGACGACGTGAGCGGGGCCGCTCCCGCCCTGGAAGCCATCCACCTGGTGAAGCGTTTCGGCGACTTCACCTCGGTCGACGACGTGACCTTCGAAATCCACGAAGGGGAGGTTTTCGGCCTGCTGGGGAGCAACGGCGCGGGCAAGTCCACCCTGATCCGCCTCTTCTGCGCCCTGCTCAAGCCCACCTCCGGCACGGCCCGGGTGCTCGGCATCGACGTCGCCCGCGATCCGGAGGGAGTGCGCCGCCGCATCGGCTACATGACCCAGCGGTTCAGCCTCTATGACGAGCTGACGGTGCGCCAGAACCTCGACTTCTTCTCCGGCGTCTATGGATTGCGGGGCAAGGAGAGAGCCAACCGCCTGGCTTGGGCCGTCGACACGGCGGGCCTCGGCGGCAAGGAGGACCTCGTGACCCGCTCCCTGCCGGGCGGCTGGAAGCAGCGCCTGGCCCTCGCCTGCGCCGTGCTCCACCGGCCACGGCTGGTCTTCCTCGACGAGCCCACGGGCGGCGTCGATCCCATCTCCCGCCGCCGTTTCTGGGGTCTGATCGACGACATGTCGGCCGATGGGGTGACGGTGCTGGTGACCACCCATTACCTGGACGAGGCGGAGCGGTGCGACCGCATCGCCCTGCTGGACCGGGGGCGCCTGGTGGCCCTGGGCTCCGTCGCCGAGCTCAAGGAGGTCGCCTTCACCGGCCGTGCCGTGCTGGAGGTCGCCTGCCCGCGCTATTTGCGGGCCCAGGAGCAGTTGGAGAGCCAGGACTGGGTCTACGAGGCCTCCCTCTTCGGCGACCGCCTGCACGTTGTGGTGGCGGACGCCGGGGAAGGCCGGCGCCGCATCCTGGAGCTCCTGGAGCGGGACGGCAACACCCCCGCCACCGTGGAGCGGATCGTCCCCTCCCTGGAGGACGTCTTCATCCACTCCATCGAGATGCAGGACCAGCAGGGAGGACGGCCGTGAATCTCAGGAAGATCGCCGCCGTCGCCTGGAAGGAGCTGCTCCAGTCCGCCCGCGACCCGCTGAGCCTCGGCATGCTCCTGGGCGTACCCTGCATGATGCTCCTGCTCTACGGCTACGCCGTGAACTTCGACGTGCGCCATGTCGCTCTCGCCGTCCAGGACAACGACAAGAGCGCCGCCAGCCGCGAGCTCGTCGCCTCCTTCGTCAACTCCACCTACTTCGACCTCGTGGCCGACCTGCCGGCGGGGGCCGATCTGGAGGGCATCACCGAGCGCCGCCAGGCCCGGGCCGTGCTGGTGATCCCCGAGGAGACCGGGCGGGACCTCGCCGCCGGCGAGACGGTCCAGCTCCAGCTCATCCTCGACGGCGTCGATTCCAACACCGCCACCACCGTCCTCGGCTACGCCTCCGCCCTGGTGGCGGCCGCCAACACGGACCGGCTGGCAGCCGGCGGCCGGGTGCAGGTGGCGCCGATCGATTTCGAGCCGCGGGTCTGGTACAACCCGGAGCTCAAGTCCACCCGCTTCCTGGTGCCGGGCCTGATCGGCTTCATCCTGATGCTCACGGCCGTGCTCTCGACCGCCATCTCGGTGGTGCGCGAGAAGGAGCGGGGGACCCTGGAGCAGCTCCGGGTGACCTCCCTGAAGCCCGGCGAGCTGATCCTGGGCAAGACGCTGCCGTACCTGGGGATCTCGCTGATCGCCACGGTCCTGATCCTGGCGGCCTCCCGGTTCCTCTTCGGCATCGCGGTGGCCGGCCCCTATCTCCACCTCTTCGCGGCGACTCTGGTCTACCTGATCGGCGCCCTGGGCCTCGGCCTGCTCGTCTCGTCGATCGCCGACACCCAGGCCATGGCCTTCCAGGCGGGGGCGCTCGTCTCGATGCTGCCGGCGATCTTCCTCTCCGGCTTCATCTTCCCCATCCGCTCCATGCCGCGGGCCCTGCAGATCGTCACCTACGCGGTGCCGGCCCGCTACTTCAACGTGGTGCTGCGCGGGGTGATCCTCAAGGGCGCCGGCCTCGAGTCCTACCCGCGGGACATGGCCTTCCTGGTCCTCTATGCCCTGGCCGTCATGACCCTGGCCTACGTCCGCCTGGCGCGGAAGGAGGTATGACGTGCACGCGCTCCTCGCCGTGATCGTGAAGGAGTTCCTGCAGCTCCGGCAGGACAAGAAGATGATCCCGGCCATGATCATCGGTCCCCTGATCCAGCTCCTGGCCCTGGGCTACGCGGCCAACCTGGACGTCACCCGCGTCCCGATGGTCCTGGTCGACCAGGACCGCTCGCCGGAGAGCCGCGCCCTGGTGGAGCGCTTCACCGGCTCCGGCACCTTCTCCCTGGTGGGAGCCGAGGACACGGCGGAAGCCATCGATCCCTGGCTGGTGGAAGGGCGGGCGCAGATCGCCCTGGTCGTGGCCTCGGGTTACGGCGAGGCCATCGCCGCCGGCCGCACCCCGCAAGTGCAGGTGATCGCCGACGGCACGGACGCCAACTCCTCGGGCTTGGGCCTCGGCTACGCCTCCCAGATTTTGGCCCAGGCCGGAGCCGGGATCGTGGCCTCGCGGTTCGCCGCAACCAGTGCCCGCGGGGGCACACCCCCGGCCGTGGGGCGCTACGAGCTGGTGCCGCGCGTCTGGTACAACCCCGACCTCAAGAGCCGCTGGTTTTACGTCCCGGCCGTGCTCGCCATGGTGCTGATGCTGGTGACCATGATCCTGCCCTCCATGGCGGTGGTGCGGGAGAAGGAGATCGGCACCCTGGAGCAGCTCAGCGTCACGCCGCTTCGCCCCTGGCAGCTCATCCTGGGCAAGCTGACGCCGTTCCTGGTGGTGGGAATGCTGGACATGCTCCTGGTCACCGGCCTGGTGACGGGGCTCTTTCACGTCCCCCTGCGCGGCTCGCTCCTCCTGCTGGCCCTCCTGACCCTTCTCTTCCTGCTGACCACGCTGGGTCTGGGCCTCCTGGTGTCGACGCTGGTGCGCACCCAGCAGCAGGCCATGGGGCTCTGCGTCTTCGTCCTCATGGTCCCCATGATCTACCTCTCGGGCCTGATCTTCCCCGTGGAGAACATGCCCAGGGGGTTCCAGATCGCGAGCCACGTCATTCCCGTGAAGTACTACGCCAACATCCTGCGGGGTATCTTCCTAAAGGGGTCCGGGATCGGCGTCCTGTGGCCGGAGGCGCTGTCGCTGCTGGCCATCGGGGTGACGGTGCTGACGGCGGCTTCGCTGCGGTTCCGAAAAAACCTGGAGTGAGGGACGGTTTCCGATTTTGGTCGTAGGCAAGAGGCTATACCTTACCGGCATCTCTGGTGCATCTCGGATCGCGGCCTCGATCCGCCAGAAAAACCTCGGACCCATTGGAAAAAGGCCGCGGCCCATCAGAAAAAGACGCCGACCATTGGAAAAAGCGTCCGACCTATTGGAGCTCGCTCTTTCCTGGTAGAAAAAACCCTGTACCCAATAGGAAAACCTCGGACCCATCAGAAAAAGACGCTGACCCATCAGAAAAATACGCCGACCTTATGGGTTGGGGCGCCAATCCACTGGAAAAACCGGGCTCCTGATCTCTCCGCGCCGATTCAGGGGGAATACGGGCTGAGCTCACGGAAGCGGGCACGAAGACCAGGTTAGGCAGAGCGTCCTGACTAGACAACGGCGTCGTAGGACATGGTATTAGTAGGAATGACTGAAACGACGCCAGTGGCCGTGGTGACCGGGGCCAATCGAGGGATCGGCCTGGAAGTTTGCCGCCAACTCGCGGCGCGCGGGTACGCCGTGGTGCTGGGGAGCCGGGATCTGGCCAAGGGAGAGGCCGCGGTCCGGGGATTGCCTGGAGAGGTCCACCCTCGCCAGCTCGACGTCACCGATCCGGACAGCATCGAGCGGCTGCGGGCGGCGGTCGAGTCGGACTTCGGCCGGCTGGACGTGCTGGTGAACAACGCCGCAATCCTCTACGACACGTGGCAGCGGGTGGCGGACGCGGATCTCGCCGTGGTCCACGAGGCCCTGGAGACCAACCTCTTCGGGGCTTGGCGGATGTGCGAGGCGTTCCTCCCCCTGCTGCGCCGGGGGCGCCACGGCCGCATCGTCAACGTCTCCAGCGAATCGGGGTCCCTCGCCAGCATGGGTGGTGGCACTCCGGCCTATAGCGTCTCCAAGGTCGCCTTGAACGGCCTGACCCGCATGCTGGCCGCCGAGCTCGCGGGCTCTGGGATCCTGGTCAACTCGGTCTGCCCCGGCTGGGTGGCCACCGACATGGGCGGCGCGGGGGGTAGGCCCGTCGAGGACGGCGCCGCCAGCGTCGTCTGGGCCGCCACGCTGCCGGACGGCGGGCCCACGGGCGGCTTCTTCCGGGACGGCAAGCCCGTGCCCTGGTATGACTTCCCGGGGCCCCCTCCGTCCCGCCTATAATCCCGCCGTGCCGTACGTCTATATCCTCCGCTGCGGCGACGGCTCGCTCTATACCGGGATCACGCGGGATCTCGACCGCCGGCTCGAGCAGCACCGGGCCGGCCGGGCATCGCGGTACACCCGGTCCCATCTGCCGGTGACGCTCGTCTGGGTGCGCGAGGTCGGCTCGTGGAGTGCGGCCCTGCGGGAGGAGTTCCAGATCAAGGCGCTGACCCGGGCCCAGAAGGAGGATCTCCTACGATCCGGTATGCTTGCGTCGCCGGACTGCTGATATCCTTGGCTCGTGCCCAAGCCGGTCAATCCCAAGACTCTTCTGTAGCTCGCACCTGATGCCGCCCCGTCCTACCTTCAAGTCTGATTCGAGCTTTTTCGAGAAAGTTGTTGTTGGAGCCGTTGGTGCCGAGGCTGTCCGCCAGCAACTCGCCTCACTGGGCCATAATATCGCGGAGCTCGAGCGTGGAGCTTTGGAGACCAAGCTGTGGAAGGAGGTCAAGCGAAAGAGGGTCCGGATTCCCGATCTAGTATGTACAAGATGCGGCCAGAGGGTCGAATCGCGGGCCAAAACCCGCCCAGAGCTAAGCATGTCGCATTCACCCAGTGACCCCGAGCGGTCCTGGGATTCCGGGTTGATGCCTGATGACTGGATCGCTTTTCCTATCTGCGAATCGGCGGGTCGAAAGGATTGGATCCACGGACAACTCGCGAGAGGCGATTCGTACTGGCATGAGCGAAGATGGGCTCATTGGCGGCCTCAGGGAGCGATCAACATCTTCAGCGTTGAGAGCTTTGGCCGAAGCTTACCGAGGCCCAAGCCAATTAAAGGTGTGACTGAGGGATCCGAAACTCAGGTCTTCTGGCCTGCGGTTTTCGCCACTCTGGACGGAATTGTAACAAGGGTTGATGCGGATATGATCCGGTACGCTAGTGGCCCGGAGACCCGTGAGCGTTATGTCAAGCTTGCAGGCAATAGCCGAGGACTTTTGAGGCCAGCCGTTAGCGTTGGAGAGGTGATCCGCTCTCACCAGGTCCTCGCGGCAGTTGTTCCTCCTCTGTCAGAAAGGGAGCTTGCCTGCCGCAATGATTTAGATGAGGCCAAAATTGCTGGTATGCTTCGGTCTCGGCAACAGACAGTGCGGTATACAGGCTGCCGGCTTGCCAAACTGCTGCGGACCACTTCCATGCGGCAAGCGGTATTTGATATATCCAGGGATCCAGCCGAAGATCTCTATACCCGACTGGAAGCTCGTTCTTTCCTGGTGGCTGTTTCAGGAGAGGACGCACACGATGAGTTCGGTAGTCTTCTCGCGCAGGCAGCGGACGCGTCTTGGCGTCTCGAAAGCATAGTAACCCTTGCCGATACGCCGTCGGCTTCGACTGTGGATCTGTTGAAGTCTGTGATCGGAGATCCGGAAAGCCCTTTTTTTCTCCGAAGTGCGGCAGCTTGGGCCCTTGGCTACTTCCCAAGCAGAGATGCCTCTGTGGCCCTCGTCAAGGTTTTTTCCGACGTAGAGAGAGAGCTCCGATATGAGGCTGTCACCGCTCTTCTGCACTCCGGAGCCAATGCACTGGAACCATTATTGGAAGGCTTGGGAGAAGGACCGCAGGAGGTTGCTGCCGGGTGCTTCGAGGTCCTCCGGCGGCTTGGTGAGGCTCCCGTCGAAGTGCTCCTCACCCTTGCCGAAGAGGAGCGCGCCCCCGAGTGGGCGGTTTGGCTGCTTGCGAGTCTCCCTAGATCTCAGGTAGCTCCTGCTATAGCCTCGTGGCAAGCAAAGCGGCCGGACCTGCACTTCGCACTTTCGGTTTTGTGGTCCTTCTTGGAAAGTTGGGTGAGTGAAATATGGGAAAGAGATCCAGGCCCATAGCGCTAGCAAAAGGTTCTCCTGAGGGTGAGCCGCTCTATACGACCGCTCTTGGTTCTTTCTTTTTGGGGGATTCCCTGAAGCTGATGAAGAATCTAGAGGATGAAAGTGTCGATCTGGTCGTGACTTCCCCGCCTTTCGCTCTCCTACGAGAGAAAGAGTACGGCAACAAAGACCAATCCGACTATGTCTCCTGGCTCTGTCAGTTCGGTCGAGAGGTATTGAGGACCCTCAAGCCAAGCGGAAGCTTTGTTCTCGATCTGGGGGGGGCCTATCAAAGGGGCGTTCCCGTTCGCTCTTTGTACAATTTTGAGGTGTTGCTGAGGCTTTGCAAAGAAGAGAGATTTTTTTTAGCGGAGGAGTTCTTTTGGTACAATCCGGCCAAGTTGCCATCTCCCATCGAATGGGTAAACAAGCGAAAAATTCGCGCTAAAGATGCAGTGAATACCATCTGGTGGCTCTCTAAGACCGAGTATCCAAAAGCTAATGTGAGCAATGTTCTCGCGCCCTATTCGAAGAGAATGCAGCTCCTCTTGAAAGATGCGAAAAAATTTTATACTCCTAAGGACCGCCCCTCCGGCCATGGTATCAGTGCTTCTTTCGATAAAGATAACGGAGGATCTATACCGTCAAATCTTCTTCAAATCCCCAATACAGAAAGCAATTCTTCTTACATTCGTCTTGCTAAAGAGTTCGATCTCAAGGTTCATCCCGCTCGATTTCCCAAAGCTCTGCCGGACTTCTTTATTCGCTTTCTGACAGAGCCAGGGGATACCGTTTTGGACATCTTTGCTGGATCAAATACTACAGGCGAATCTGCGGAGGAGAACAACAGGCGTTGGATGAGTTTTGAGATCGAGAAGGACTATGCTATTGCGTCTGCTCTCCGATTCATGGACGATTGGCCCGCAAACAGAGTGCGCGATGCTGTGAAACAAATGGAGGATGGCTTTAGGCTCCCCGCTGCGATTCTGCCGTTACAACCCGCTCTTCTTAGTAGTCTTGTCGGCCAATAATTATGAGTGATCCTCGTCTGTGCCCCCCACTCCCCTCCTGACCTGCGACTCCATCGGCAAGGGCTACGGCGCCCGGCCCCTCTTCGAGCACCTGTCTTTCAGCATCTCCGAGGGCGACCGCGCGGGGCTCATCGGCCCCAACGGCTCGGGCAAGTCCACCCTGCTGCGCATCCTGGCCGGGCTCGAGGAGCCGGACAGCGGCATCCGCTCCCTCCGCCGCGGCACGCGGCTGGGCTACGTGCCCCAGGACCCGGCGTTCCCGGCGGGGGCCAGCGTCGAGGAGGTCGTCCTGGCGGCGCTGGCGGGCGACCCTGCGGAGGACTACGAGAAGGATTCCCGGGTGGCCGTCACCCTGGGCAAGGCCGGCTTCGACGATCCGGCCCAGCCCGTGGACATCCTCTCGGGCGGCTGGCGCAAGCGCTTGGCCATCGCCCGCGAGCTGGTGAAGGAGCCCGACGTCCTGCTCATGGACGAGCCCACGAACCACCTGGACGTCGAGGGCATCCTGTGGCTTGAGGACCTCCTCCAGAGCGAGCCCCTGGCCTACCTGGTGGTGAGCCACGACCGTTGGTTCCTGGAGAACGTCGCCGGCCGCATGCTGGAGCTCGACGCCCGCTACCCCGACGGGCTACTCCAGGGCGAGGGCGCCTATACCGACTTCCTGGAGAAGCGCGACGAGATCCTGCGCAACCAGGCCGAGTACCAGAATTCGCTCGCCAACAAGGTCCGACGCGAGGTGGAGTGGCTGCGCCGGGGCGCCAAGGCCCGTACCACCAAGGCCAAGGGACGCATTCAGGAGGCGAACCGCCTGATCTCCGAGCTGGCCGAGATGCGGGAGAAGACCGGCGCCGCCGCCAACGCCCGCGCCGGCATCGACTTCAACGCTTCGGACCGCAAGACCAAGAAGCTCCTGGTGGCGGAGGAGATCTCCAAGTCCTTCGGCGACCGCCGGATCCTCCAGAAGCTGGACCTCAAGCTCACGCCGGGGACCCGCCTCGGCTTGCTGGGGCCCAACGGCAGCGGCAAGACGACTCTCCTGTCGCTCCTCGACGGCACCCTCGAGCCCGACGCCGGCACCATCACGCGGGCGGAGTGGCTGAAGATCGTCCGCTTCGAGCAGAACCGGGAGACGCTCGACCGGTCGGTCTCCCTGCGCCGGGCCCTGGCCCCCGAAGGCGACTCGGTGCTCTACCAGGGCCGGCCGGTGCACGTCGCCTCCTGGGCCAAACGGTTCCTCTTCCGCACCGAGCAGCTCGACACGCCGGTCTCGCGCCTCTCCGGCGGCGAGCAGGCCCGCATCCTCATCGCCCGCCTGATGCTCAAGCCGGCGGACCTCCTCATCCTCGACGAGCCCACGAACGACCTCGACATCGCGACCCTGGAGGTGCTGGAGGAGAGCCTGATGGAGTTCCCCGGCGCCCTGGTGCTGGTGACCCACGACCGGTTCCTGCTGGAGAGCGTATCGAGCGTGGTGCTCGCCCTCGACGGCCGGGGCGGCGCCACCTTCTTCGCCGACTACGCACAATGGGAGTCCGCCCGCACGGCCGCTCCGGCACCCTCGAAGGCCAGCGCCTCCAAGCTGCCGTCCGCGAAGCCGGGGAAGGATTCCAAGCGCCTCACCTACAAGGAGAAGCAGGAGTGGGAGCGGATGGAGCTGACGATCCTGGAGGCCGAGGAGAGCCACACCGCCGCCCAGGCGGCGGTGGAGGACCCCGCCGTCGCGAGCGATCCCAAGGCCCTTCAGGAGCGGTGCGAAGTCCTGGAGAGGAGCCTTAAGGAGGTGGAGCGGCTGTATGCGCGGTGGGCGGAGTTGGAGGCCAAGCAGAAGTGAGAGTCGTTACCGGGCCAACGGCCTGGGTTCCTCAGCCCAGCCCATCGGGCTGGGTTGGCAGGCGCCAGCCCAGGGCGTTGCCCTGGGCTGAGGGATCGCGGCCCGTTGGGCCTCAAAGACCGCTGCGTTTTGAAAACCCCGTCAACCCGATCCCCCTGACCCCCATCGCCTCCCTCGCCCGCGGATCGCACAGCGCCGCCGTCTCCCCCTCCCAGGCGTAGCCCCAGTTGTACGCCTGGGCGAGCGCCCTGTCCCCCAGGCCGGGATGGCAGACCAGCTCCGTCAGCCCCTCGACGTCCGCCAGAATACGTTCGAGCTTCTCGACCGTCAGCCCTCCCGCCGCGACGACGCCGACCGTGCGGTCCGTGGCGCGGACGGCGCTGCCCAGGTGCTGCCGGGCTCTCCGGCCGATGCGGTTGAGGATGCCGATCTGCAGGGAGCGCGGGGAGAGCCCGCGGGCCGCCGGCTCGTTGGGGATGCGCACGAAGGGGATGCGGTGCTCTGCCGCCAGCCGCAAGACGATCTCGAAGATCCTCGGCAGGACGTGCAGGTGCTGGTGACTGTTGGCGTGGACGAGAGGGAGCCCGGTAGCCTGGAGGCGCTCGATCTGACGCCGCAGCTCCTCCTCGACCTCGGCGGCGGCAAAACCGCCCAGCAGGTAGCGCCGCGTGAAAGCCCGGAAATCTTTCAGGAAGGCGCCGCTTCCGTCCACCAGGGACGGCACCCGTGCCGCCGGCGACAGAGGCCGCTCGCCCACCAGGGTGAGATGGACGCCGACGTCCAGCCCCGGCCGGTCGCGCAGCAGGTCCGCCGCCGGCTCGAAGTGCCGGCCGTTGGCGACCACGCTGCAGGCGGTGACGATCCCCTCGTCGTAGGCCTTGAGGGACCCGAGGGTCATGCCGGAATGGAGGCCGACGTCGTCGGCCGTGACGACCAGGGCTCTCAATGGCCCGGCGTGGGCGCCTCGACGGGTTCGGTGGAGGCGGCCTCGCGCCGCTCCTTGCGCCGCGGATGGCGCATCTCCGGGTAGAGCGTGAAGAGCTCGCGGAAGATCTTCAGGATCACCGCGGGCGACGACAGGGTCGAGCGTCCGCGGGTGCGCGGGAAGTAGTCGAGGCCGAGCTGCTGGATCACGAAACCGAGGTTCTTCGCCTTGACGATCAGCTCGGCGTCGATCAGTGAGCCCTCGCTCTTCAGCTCGACCGCCTCCAGCACCTCGCGCCGCATCAGCTTGAAGGAGAAGTTGATGTCCCGGTGAGGCCAGCCGAAGAGGACCCCGATCAGGGAGTTGTAGAGGTAGGAGTAGACCGTCCGCCGGAATCCCTCGGTGGTGCGGTCCAGCCGGTAGCCGGCGATCAGGTCCGCCCGCGTCACCTTCAGGGCTTGGATGGCGCGGCCGATCACCTCCGGATCGAACGGCAAGTCGGCGTCCATGTAGACCACGAGGTCCTTGCGCGCCGCGGCGTAGCCCGTCTTGAGGGTGGCTCCCAGCTTGCGGTTCACCGCGTGCTGCAGCAGGCGGATCCGGGGGTTGGCCCGCGAGAGGCCGGCGACGATCTCCGCCGAGCGGTCCGTCGAGGCGTCGTTGACGACGACGATCTCGTAGTCCCCCCCATGCCGCTCCAGGGTCGCGACGGCGGAGCCGATGGCGTGCTCGATGTTCTCCTCCTCGTTGAACATGGGAATCACGAGGGAGACGGAAGGCTGCTCTTGGCTCATGGAGGCGCTCCAGCTTAGCGGTGGATCCGCTCCACGGCAAGGAGCTGGACGGCGAGCCGGCGCCCGTCGCGCCCCGAGGGGACGAACGACCGCGCGGAGCGGAAGGCGATCTCCACGGCCCCCGTGTGGGGAATGGTCAGCTCGACCGTCCGCCCGGTGCCTCGGGGGACCTCCACCGTCGCGGCGGGCGTGCCGTCGACCGACACGGTCACGGAGTTCGAGGGGAAGGGGAACGCCGGGTCGAGCCCCAGCTTCAGGGCCACGGTCCGGCAGGTGCCCCGCGGGAAGATCCGGAGGGCGGCGTCGGCGTCCATCCACCGCCACCGGGCCTCCCGGTTGGTGGGCTCCCAGCCGTGGATGCCGCGCACGATCAGGAAGCGCTGGCCCTTGGGGATGGGGCTCAGGGACACCACCCGGTAGTGGTTGCGGGTGAGCCGGCGATAGGCGTCGGAGTCCGGCCAGCGGAAGGTCACCGCGCCCGGCCAGCCGCTCTCGCCCTCGGAGAACAGGTAGAGGGGCGCCCGGGGACGGCGGGCGGCCCGGCGCAGCCCCTCGTCGACGGGGGCGAGGTCGTGGCCCGCCAGCAGGTAGGAGGCGTGGGCCTCCATCTCATGCTCGACGAGGAACATCGTCTTCGCCGTCTGGTGCCGCTCGACCCACGCCACCGCCTGCGCCGGCGGCGACGGGGTGGCGGAACGGACCCGGAGCACGGGCCAGGCGTAGGCGGCGGAGGCGGCCAGAGCGCAGGCCGTGAACACCCAGACGAGAGCCGGAAGCCGCCAGAGGCCCGCCACCGCCTCGAACCCCACGGCCGCCGCGAAGGCGATGCCGAGCACGGCCGGCAGCGCGTAGCGCACGCCGTCCGCGGGGTCCATCACCAGCAGGCAGACGGCGAGCTGCGCCCCGCTCAGCACGGCCAGGGGGAGCACCGTCTTCCTGCGGAACCGCAGGAGCCCTGCGCCGCCCGCGAGAGCCGCCAGGAGCACCGGCAGCGACAGCCAGCGGGCACCCCACGGATGCCCTACGAAGATTGCGAACACCCGCGCCCGCGAAACGGTGCGGGACGACGTCGCGTCGTGCGCCGCGACATAGGAGGCCTGCCGGGCCTGGTAGTCCAGGAATCTCTCCAGCCCGCCGGTCGCCGCCACCAGGGGAGCGAACCAGAGGAGAGAGACGAGCGTGAAGGCGGCCACGGCCTCGCCCCGCCGCCGCCAGGTGGGCGCCTGCCACAAGGCCGCCGCCAGCATGGGGAGCACGGCCATGGCGAGCTGCGGCCGGCAGCCGATGGCCGCGGAAGCGCACGCGCCCAGGGCCCAGGCCGCTCGCGCCGAGCCCGCCTCCGCGAGACACACCGCCGCCCACAGGGCCAGGGCGATGAACATCAGCGCCGGCGGGTCCGACATGGGCAGGGGGCCCTGAACCAGCATCACCGGCGAGAGCAGGAAGAGCAGCGCTCCGATGACCGCCACCCGCTCGCCTGCCGCGCCGCCGGCGATCCGCCAGAAGGCGGCCACGAGCGCCCCATAACCCACCAGCGATGAGACGAAGCTCAGGGCCACCAGACTGATGAACGGGTCGTGGAAGACGAGGTTGAGCAGCTTGCCGAGCGCCACCAGGAGAGGGTAGCCCGGCGGATGGGGCCGGTGCCCCAGGGGATCGAACCTCTCGACCCCGCGCGCGAAGAGGACCTCGTCGAGCTCCCACAGGCTCTTGGGCAGCGTCAGGGCGCGCACCACCGCCACCAGCGCGAAGCCGGCCAGTGCGACGGTTGACCCCGTTGACACCGCTGGCGCGGGAGGATATTCAGTCCGCGTGTCTTCCATCGGCCCTTCGATCGGATATTTCCATGCGTTGTCCCTGATACGGCGCACCTACGGAGCCGCGCCCCCAGCGACCCGTTTCCACGTGCTCGGGCGCTTTCTGACGTGCCCGTTCCTGCGGGTGCTGGAACACCTTCCACCGGCGGCTCGGGTCCTGGATATCGGGGCTGGGCATGGAATCTTCGCACATCTCGCCCTCGAAGGGGGAGCCCGCGGCGTCGTCGCCGTCGAGCCCGACCGGCGGAAGATCTTCCTCACCTTCGCCCGGCCGGGCCTGCACGTCGTGGGCGGCTTTGACGATGCGGTCGGCGGCCTCTTCGACGCCGTCAGCCTGTTCGACGTGCTCTACCGCTTCCCCGTCGCCGAGTGGGACGCCCTGTTCCGCTCCGTGCGCGAGCGGCTGGCGCCGGGCGGAGTGTTCCTGATCAAGGAGCTGGACCCCGAGCACCGGGCCAAGCAGCTCTGGAACCGCACCCAGGAGCGGATCTCCGACCGTATCGGCCTGACCCTGGGCGAGGCCTTCAGCTACGAGACGCGGGGGCAGATCCGCGACCGCCTGTCGAACGCGGGCTTCGCGGGCTTCGAGGCCGTGGAGATCGGGGCGGGGTACCCCCACGCGCACATTTTGTATGTGGGGCGGAGGTAGGAAGGACTGCAAAGACAGCAGGGACTGCAAGGACAGCAAGCAAGAACGTCCTTGTCGTCTTTGCAGTCCCTGCTGTCCTTGGTTACCCCTTCCTCTGGTCGATGAACTCCTCGATCAACGCCCTGGCGATCGAGTACTTCGAGGGCAACCCGGGCAGGTCGTCCACCGTGAACCAGCGGGCGTCCTCGATCTCCCCTTCCTGGGGCGTGATCTCGCCGGATTCGTAATCGGCCACGAAGCCGATCATCAGCGAGTGGGGAAAGGGCCAGGGCTGGCTGCCGAAGTAGCGGAGGTTGGTCACGGCGATGCCGACCTCCTCCTTGATCTCGCGGCGGACGGTCTCCTCGAGCGACTCGCCGGGCTCGACGAACCCGGCGAGGGTGCTGTAGACGCCGGGCGCGAAGTGGGGTGAGCGGGCGAGCAGGATCTGGTCCCCGCGCTCGACGCGCACGATGACGGCGGGGGAGATGCGGGGGAACTGCTGGAGGCCGCACACGGGGCAGGTGCGCGACAGCTCCGCGGGCTGGCGCTCCGTCCGGCTGCCGCAGCGGCCGCAGAACCGGTGGTTGCGTTCCCATTCGACGATCTGCACCGCCTTCCCGGCGAGCTTCCAGACCTCCTCGTCGAGCCGGCCCCACAGGCGGCGCAGCCCTTCGAAGGCCATCCCCGCCGGCGGCTCGGCCTCCGCCGCCAAGCCGGCGGCGTAGCACGCGGCCTCCTCCAGGAAGCCGACGGCGTGCGTCTCTCCGGCGTCGAGGACGCCGAGCCCGAGCTCCGCCCACTCGCCGCCGCCCGGCACGCGTGCTCCGGCCCCCTCCTCGCGGACCAGCAGCTCGGTGCCGCGGAAGACGAACCAGAGGTCCCGCTCGCCGCCGGTCACGAACGCACGCAGGTGACGGTCGTCAGGTACTCGGCGAACCGCTCGTTGAAGAGGGCGCCGGGCCTCTTCTGGCGCAGGAGCCTCACCGCCTCCTCGCCCGGTATCCCCAGGTTGGTGAGGATCAGCCCCGCCAGCAGGGCCGAGCGGTTGAACCCCATGCCGCAATGGGAGAGCACCCGGTGCCCGCTCTCGACCAGCGAGGCGCCGAGCCGCGCCACGGCGTGGAGCTTCGCCGCGTCGGGAAGGTCCTCGTCGTAGATGGGGAAGTAGACGTAGAGGATGTGGTTGGGGATCGTGGGGACGCCGGTGTCGAGCTCCCCTTCGAGGTCGATGACGACGGTGATGCCGTGCTCGTCCAGATACTTCCAGTCCTCGATCTTGGGGGACAGGAAGAGGCAGCCGGCGTCGTCCAGGCAGATGATGTTCATGTCAGACCGCCTGTCTTTTAGTTTTCATAACCGCCAGTACGCGAACTCTTTTCCCTGGGGGTCCCAGTAGATGTGGAACGCGTCGCACTGGTCGTCGCTCAGGTTGATCCCCATGCCCTTGCGGGGGTGCCCGGCCTTCGGCCCCTCGTTCTCCTCGAGCGGCTCGAGGGCGATCCTGGCGTTCTTCGAGCACAGCGCGTCCTCGCCGCCGTCCCAGGGGAAGTCCAGGGTCCAGACTCTGCCGTCCGAGCCCAGGGGACCGTGCACGATCCCCACCACGAAGCGGTCCTTGCGGATTCCGGACAGGGCGTAGTCTTCGCCGCCGTCGAGGTCGAGATCGGCGTGGAGGAGACTCTTGCCGTTCCAATCCGTGGCCGGATCCTTGAGCTTCAGGGCGTCGAGGGCGGTGCGGGACCCCGCCGCCGGTTCAGGGGCCCGGTTCCCGGCGCAGGCGGCGAAGAGGCAGAGGGCGAGGAGGAGGATCGATTTGCGCACGTGGGGATCATATCCCTACCGCGCCACCGCCACATCCTGCTTCCTCAGATACTGGTCGATCATTACCGCCGCGATGTTGCCCGTCCCCATGGCGACGGCGACCTGCTGGGTCATGGGGCGCAGGTCGCCCGCGATCCAGACGCCGGGCACGTTGGTGTCCCCGCGCTGGGACTGGGGGTTGGCGTGGTAGCCGGTGGCGGCCATCTCCACCCCGAGCTGCTCGGCGAGATCGGTGCGACCCCGGGCCTGGCTGGAGACGAAGAAGGCTTCGGCCTCGAGCACCGTCCCGTCCTGGAGCTCCAGCCCCTCGAGCAGGCGCTTGCCGCCGATCAGCCGCTTGATCTCCCCCTCGATCACGGGGATTTTGCGGTCCCGCAGCCGCACGGCCCAGTGCTCCGAGAGGTCCCGGCCGGCCGTCAGGAGCACCCGCAGCCGCTCGGTGAACCGGGAGAGGCCCACGGCCATGCCCGCCGCCCAGTCCGCCGGACCGGCGCCGATGACGATCGTGTCCTTGCCGAACAGCTCCGGCCCCTCGCAGTCCGAGCAGTAGAAGAGGTTGCCCTTGCCGGCGTAGCCGAAGCAGGGGGTGAAGTCGCCGTCCACCGTGGGGTGGAAGCGGGCGACCCCGGTGGCGAGCAGCAGCGTCCGCCCCCGCCACTGCTCCCCCTTGCTGCCGGTGAGGAGGAAATCCCCTTCCTGCCCCGCCGCCTTCACCACGCTGGCGATTTGAAGCTCTGCCCCCATCTCTTTCGCCTGGGCCTTGAGCCGCTTCTGGATCTCCGCGCCGGTCGCCTCCGGCATGCCGGGCACGTTCCAGAGCTTCTCGAGGGTGTAGAAGAGAGGGCCCGTGACGCGGTCGATCACCAGCACCTTGCGCTGGTGCCAGGCGAGATGGAGCCCGGCGGTCAGGCCGGCGGGGCCGCCGCCTACGATGAGGGTGTCGTAGAGATGCATGATGGAATCCGACGATAGCATGGGGGCTCGGCGGAGATGCTGACGGCCCGAAGCCACCATAGCCTGCTGCAAAAAAGCATGCAGCGGCATACTATGCACCGATGCCGAAGATTGATGTCTACGAAGAGGAAATTCTTGGTGCGTTCGAGGAAGGGAAACTCAACTCCGTCGCTACGAAAGAGGATCTCGCCAAGTTCAAGGCCGCTGCCCGTGCCACCGCTGTCAAAGACCCACGCGTGAATATCCGTCTGTCGCCCCGTCGAACGTCCTGACCAAAGCTTCGACCTCCGCGAGGGCCGTGCGGAGGGACTCCGGATCGGCGACGATCTGAGCGGCCCGCTGGGGGATCTCGTCCCAGGTGCGGCCGTCGAGCTCGCGGCCGGCGCGCTTCTTCTGCCGGCCTCCCCACTGCTTGAAGAAGAACGGCACGCCCGCCTGCCGGCACTGATCGCGGACCTCGCGGATCCAGGACTCGTCGACCGGCCGGGCGCCGTGACCGCTTTCGCCGCCGGCGATGACCCAATGGATGCCGGCGAGGCCGAAGGCGCCGAGCGACTCCAGGAGGGGCTCCACCGAGAGGAAGCGCATGGCGGCGGGCGCGGCCCGGAGATGGTCCACGCGGGGCAGGCCCTGGCTCCGGTTCTCGACGCTGACGCCCCACCAGATGTGGGGGGCGCCGGCCACGAATTCCAGCTTCGAGCCCAACAGGTCGCGCATCCTCTCCGAGCGCTTGGTGAGCACCTGGTAGGTGTGCCAGCTCGCGAGCTGCATGACCCGGGCTACCTTGACGATGTAGTCGTCGGGAACGTCCTCGTGGAACAGGTCGCTCATGGAGTTCACGAAGATCATCCGGGAGCGGCGCCACTGGAGCGGTTGATCGAGCTTGCCGGGGATCAGGCGGACGTCGAAGCCTTGCTCATAGGGATGGCCGGGCACGCCGCGGAAGCGCTCGGCGAACGTCTCCGCATAGCAGCGTGCGCAGCCGGAGGTGATCTTCGTGCACCCCCGGACCGGATTCCAGGTGGCATCCGTCCACTCGATGCTGGTTTGGTCGCTCACTTCGAGGAGAACGGCCTTGGGGCCGCCCGGCATTCCGGGCGGCCCGGGGGAAGGGACTTACCAGGTCCAGAGAATGCCGGCGTTGACCGCGAAGCCGTCGAGGTCGATGGCGACCTCGTCCCGCAGGTCCACGTTGTCGTTGCGCTCCCGCACCAGGGTCGCTTCGGTGCTGCGGTAGAGCGCCGAGGCGAAGAAGTTCGCTCCCTCGCGGCTGCCGAAGCGGGAGCCGACGGAGGCATGCCAGCCCGTCTCGTCGTCGACGTTGAAGTTGTTGCGGGTCGTGTCGAGCAGGAAATAGGTGAAGCCTCCTTCGATCCAGGCGTCGAAGGGGCCGTTGGGGGCAAAGTTGAACTGCAATCCGGCTTCGAGCGGGACCACCTTCAGGCTTTCTTCCTGGAACACCGGGTCGTCGTCGTCGAAGATGGCCGAAACCGGGTCGTCGTCCAATTCCTGGTAGTAGGTGGCCGCGAGGCTGAGGCTGAGCGGGGACGCCCCCAGGGGGATGCCGACCCCGATGCCGCCGCCGAACGTTTCCTCCACGTCCGCGGTGTTCCAATACGAGCCGTAAAGCTTGAAATCCGCCGCTCCGGCTGCCGAAGCCAAGACAAACATGACCGCAACGATCCCCAGAACCCTTTTCATGTTGTACCTCCTTTGCTGCAGGCAGGCAGAGCCCACCACCTCACCCTTGTTGATACCGGCCGCAGGCGGGACGATCCCGTCTCGGCCAAGCTCAACCCTTTGTGCAAAAAGAGTGCCGTAGTTAAGGGACGGGGAGAATAGAGGAGGCTCCGGGAACTCTTCTTTCGATCTGTAACGAAACTTCTCCGAACGCCGCCTAACCTCCCGCAAGAGCCCGCCAAAGGGCTCGCGCTCATGCTCAAGGAGGAGTGTCGCTATGAAGAGACTGTCTGGCCTTTCCCTGATCGTCCTGGTTGCCCTGTTCGCTCTCGCCGGCTCGGCCAGCGCCCAGGCTCCCGTCAATATCGTCTATCCGATCAACGGCGGTGTGTATCCCATCACGGATCCGGGCCCCGGACCGCTCTTCTCCCACTACTTCACGTCGAGCTTCAGCGTGACCTGCCAGGGTGACCACAGCGTCCAGTGGGGTTTTGACGGCGGCCCCGCGGTCGGAACGGCGACCTTCTATGACATGTTCAGCGCCCAGTTCGTCCACAAGCTGCCGGGCGGCACCCACACCTTCTGGGTGACGAGCAACTGCGGCTCCAGCCGGGTGAAGTTCGACATCGGCAACTGAGCCCTGCCGGATTGAAGGGGAGCGGAGGAGGAGTTAGTTTCTCCTCCGCTCCATCGCACGCTCAAGTGAATGGATTGGCGAAGCGGAGTTTTGGAAACTGCTCGAAGTCTCTGTCTCTGGTCAGGAGGGTCGCATCATGCTCAAGGGCAAGGGCGGCCAGGTGAGCGTCCATGATCAGTTTCTTCTTGGGGCCGATCTCAAGGAGCAGACCGCGGAGGATCTCCCAGTGCCGGTCCCCTGCGTGGAGGAGGCTCGTCGTCGGTTGCGCGAACCAGTCTTCCACGATGGTGACGATCTCGTCGATGGAGAACGGATCTCGGAAGATCTTGGGGTTTGTTGCGATACGGAAAAATGCCAGCACCGTAGGCCAAGAAAACCCCACCGGCTCCGGGCCTGTAAGAGCCTCTGTGAGCCAAAGGCGGGCAGGCTCATGGACGGGACTGGACCGATCGTAGGCGTAGAGAAGAAGATTGGCGTCTATGAAGATCACCGATGGGCAGGCCCTTCCGCTCGCTCCAACAGCTCATCAATATCATCGAGGTTGATGCCGGGCCGGGCGTTCAGGGCCTTCGCCCGAACCTCGAACGGCCTCGGCGTTTTGATGAGTCGCGGACGGACCGAGGACCGAAGAGAGTCGTTCACCGCCTCTTCCAGAGAGCGCCCGCTTCGGTCGGCGGACTTCTGGATCTCCGCGGCAACGTCTTCATCGAGCGAGATGGTGACTCGTACAGCCATACAAAAATACTAGAAGAGGAGTGCCGGAGTGTCAAGGGGATCTCAGCGAGTCTCCCCTTGCCGCAACCGGCACCGCCCGTCAAGGCCAATCAAGGACAACGGGCTGTAGGGGCATCCCTACTTACGTTCCCAGAAGTCCTTGCCGAACCGGTCCGCCAAGGTCTTCCCCACGCCTTCCCGGCGGATCCACTTCTTGATCCACCAGTCGGGGTCATAGGGTTCGTCGATATCTTCGATCGGCCGGCCGAAGCCGGGGAGGTCCTCGAACCTCTCGTGCTCCATGGATTCACGAATACGGTTGTCCGCCACGATCTCGACCGCGCGGCGGGAAAAACGGTTGCTGCTCATGGGGAAATTATGCCAGACGAGACGCTCGGCACTCCACTGATCTCCTACCTCAACAGCTCCTCCGCCAGCACCGTGGCGTTCCTGATGCAGTCCGGCACCGAGATGCCGCCCAGGTAGTTGCCGCCGAGGCGCAGGCCGGGCAGGGCGCGCTCGATCTCCCGCGCCCGCTCGACGAAGCGGCCGTGTCCAAGCTCGTACTGGGGAATCGCCCGCGGCCAGCGGCGGACCAGGCGGAAGGCCGGCTCGCCCTGGAGGCCGAGCGGCCCGCGGAGCTCGCCCACGATGGCGGCGACGGTCCGCTCGTCGTCCCAGCCCACGATTTCGGGATCGGTGCGCCCGCCGGCGAAGGCGGCCAGCGCCACGTGCCCCGCGGGAGCCCGGCCGGGGAAGATCTCGGACGGGAAGAGGCAGCCGAGGGTGCGGAGGCCCTCCTTGCGCGGCGCCAGGAAGCCGAAGCCCGCCAGGGGATGGGCCACGGCCTCGCGCCGCCAGCCGAGCGCGAGGATGGCCACCGCGGCGTAGGGGATCTCGCCCAGGAGAAGGCTGGCGCCGGAGGAGGCCTCGTCCAGCAGGCGGGCCGCGGCGTCGGCCGGCACGGCGAGCACGACGCGCTCCGCCTCCACCGGCTCGGCGGAGGTCTCGATCCGGAAGCCTCCGTCCGCCAACCGGGTCACCGCCCGGCAGGTTACGCCGGTGCGGACGTCGCCGATCTCCCGCGCCAGCCGGCGGGGCAGCTCCTCGAGCCCGCCGCGGAAGGAGAACATGGCGCCGCCGGGGGCCGGCCCCTTGCGCCGGGCGAGCGCGCCGCGGATCAGGCTGCCGTGCCGCTGCTCCAGGCCATGGATCTTCGGCACCGCCCAGCGCACCGACAGCCGCTCCGGATCGCCCGCGTAGACGCCGGAGACGAACGGTCCGACGGCGTAGTCGAGGAACGCCTGGCCCAGGCGGCGGCGGACGAACTGGGCGATGCTCTCCTCGGCATCGCCTGGGGCTTTACCGATCCAGGGCTCGCGGAGAAGCCGGAGCTTGGCGCCCGGAGGGAACAGCGGAGTGGTGAGGAAGCCGCCCGGTCCCGCCGGCAGGGGGACGAGCCGGCCGCCTTTATAGAGGTAGCGCTGCTTGGCCGACGGCGCGGCGGTGATCTTCTCGCCGTCCAGGCCGGAATCCCGGATCAGCCGGCCGACGCTCTCGTCGTTCTCGAGGACGGTGTTGGGCCCCAATTCGAAGCGCCAGGTGCCATCCGGTCCGTCCGACCAGGTCTGGATGGCGCCGCCCACGCGCTCCGACGCCTCGATCACGGCCACGCGCCGGCCAGCACGGGCGAGATGGAAGGCCGTCGTCAGGCCGGAGATCCCGCCGCCCACCACCACCGTGTCCAGCCGGCCGCCGTTCATCCCCCCGAGCTTATAACGCCCGGCCTCGCCTCAGACCGGCACGCACTTGCAGCAATCCGGCGGCGTGAGCGCCGGGCGCTGTCCCTCCGGGCAGGCCGCGCAGCGGACCGTCGAGCAGTCGACCTTCTTGTCCCCTGTCATGCCCGGGTCGTCCGTGGTCCCTCCCCTGTTCGAGGCGCAGGCGCAGAGCGCCAGCATCCCTGCCACGACCGCCAGCTTCCACAGACTCTTCATGACGAGCTCCTTTCCGGCTGTCCGGCCCGATCCGGAGCCTGGACGGGTTGATTATAGAACTCTGAATCAATTCTGAATCAAAGGCCGAGGCCGGGGATCTCTTCGAGGTGGGGCAGGGGGGCGTCGAGGACGTCCGAAAAAAGGGTGAGGACGCGGAAGGTGATCCCCCAGATCGAGTACTCGCGGAAGCGGATGGCGGGGTAGAGGAGGCGCGCGCCGCTCCTCTCCCATTCGAGACGGTCCGTGTTGCGCGGGTCCCAGAGATGGGTGAGGGGAATCCAGTACGCCTCGGCCACCTCGTCGCTGACGACGAACGGCGCGAGCTCCTCGCCGAGGTAGTAGACGAAGGGCGAGAGGACCATCCGCCGGTCGCCGCCGCCGAGCCGCACCAGGACGTCCGAGAGGGCGCCGATCCAATGCTCCCCGGTCAGGTCGAGGCCCACCTCCTCGAGCGTCTCCCGTTCGGCGGCGGCGCGCGGGCCGGTGTCCTCGGGCGAGGAGCGGCCGCCCGGCAGGGCCATATGGCCCGACCATGGATCGAGCGGGTGCTCGGCCCTCCGGATCGCGCACAGGGAGAGGTCGCTGCCGGTGCCCGCGAGCACCAGCGCCACGGAGGCCTCGGCGTGGCCGGGCTCGCGGGCTACCAGGGCCGGCTGGTGGCGCCCGAGGGCCTGGCGGATCTCTTCGACGGTGAACGGCATGGGGGAATGATAGACAAGATCACCGGAACTCCTGGCCGAACCGGGCGATCCGCTGCCGGATCTCGTCCGTGATCTTCCGCAAGGCTTCCAGATCCGTCGGGCTGAGATGGCTCTCCAACTCCTGGAACAGGGGCCCGAGGTCCATTCCGTACCGTTGCATCAGGGTCAGGATGTCGGTCTCGTAGAGGGCTACTCGCTGAAAGTCCCCCTGCCGATAGAGCGACGGCAGCGCGTACAGCTTGAGGAGGACGAGGCCTTCCGGCGTGGCGCAGGGGATCTCCCGCTCGACGAAGCGCTGCCTCGTCGCATACTGGCGGCGCACCGTCTCGAACAGCGGATTGCTGGTCAGGAGCAGGTCGATCCGGAGGCCGTCGAAGCTGCCCCGCGCGAAGTCCTTTTCCTGGCTGGTCTGCTGGATCTCGGGGAGGCGTTCGAGGGCAGAGAGCGCCATGATGAGGTCGATGTCCTCGGTGTTGCGCCCGTCCACGTACTGCAGCAGGGCGATCCCGCCGACGAGCAGGTAGTCGGTCCGGCGTTCCTCGAGCAGGGTGAAGAGGCGGTCCGCGGCATCCAGGAGTGCGCTGTCGCTCAAGGTCCCTCCACGGGGGTTCCTGAAGTTGAAGAGGAGGGCGTCCCGGACGACCTTGCCGATGTGGACTGCCCTGGGAGCGTGCGCCGTTTTCATCCTTGCCTCTTTGAATCGCCGCCTCTTTGAATCCGCCTCTTTGAGGATTCTACGGCAACCGCCGCCCCCGCGATCCCCAAGCCGAAGAGGACCAGCCCCAGCGTCCATCCCCTCGGCCGGTAAACGAGATGGACGGCGTGGCGGCCCGGCGGCACCTCGAAGCCGAGGAAGCCCGAGCTCACCTCCAGGGCCGGGCTCCTCCGGCCTCCGATCTCCACCCACCAGCCGGGGGCGTGGGAGACGCTGGAGACCACCACGCCGCCCGCCGGCGACTCCACCTCCAGGTCGAAGCGGTTGCTGCCGGGCCGGATGGAGCGCACGGCGCCTTCCTGGAGAACCGTCCCGCCCCGGCCGCCCGCCGCCACGCCGAGGTCCCGGAAGTCCTGGATGGCGCGCCAGCTCAGGGTCCACGCCAGGACCTCGTCCGCCTTCGCCACCCTCAGGAAGCGCCGAGGCATGAAGAAGAGGGGGAGGGCCTGCGGGTTCTCCCAGACCCGGCCCCCCACGCCGTTGAAGACTTGCCGCCAGGGCGGCGGCAGGTGCCGCCGGTGCCGGGTCAGCCGGTAGCGGACGGCGAGGTAGCTCTCGGCGGCGGCGCGCGCGCGCCGGTCCGCCGTCTCCACCCGGCGGCGCACGAAGCGGGAGGAGCCGAAGGGATGCATGGGATCGGCGCTCCGCGCATCCCAGAGGCCGAACATCGCCGGCAGGTTCGGGTGCAGGTCGTAGCCCTCGCCCAGCACCCGGAACGGCTCTGGAGCCCGCCGCGTGCGGTCGATCAGGAAGGCGAGAGACGGCGGCGCCGTCAGGGTGAGCCCCGCGGCGGGAACGGGGTGGTAGCGCACCCCGAGCAGGAAGAGGTCGAGCACGAGGGCCGCCAGGGCCACCCCGGCGAACCCGCGGCGGCCGGCCGGCAGCAGCAGCGCCGCCAGGGCCGCCGCCGTGCCGCAGAGGACGGCCACCCACCAGGCGGTCTGCCAGGGAGCCCCGCCGGGAGGGGGAAACGCGGCGAGGGCGATGCCGGCGGCGGCCAGGGCCGCCGCCCCGGCGATGCGGCTCCGGCGGTCCGCCGCCAGGCGGCCGACGCTCAAGCCCCCGGCGACGGCCACCGCCAGCACCCAGAAGAGGCGCAGCCGGGCGATGGCCCCTTCGCCGATCAGCGGCAGGGCATGGACGGCGTCGAAGAAGGGGGAGATCCGCAAGGCGGCAAGGAGCGCCAGCAGGCCGCAGCCGAGGATGGCGGCGATGCGGCCCCGGAAGACCAGGGCTCCCGCCGCGGCCGCCGCCAGGGCGACGAGGCCGGCGTAGGCGCTGCAGAGCTCGTTGAAGTTCGAGGTGGTGATGAAGTTTCCGTCCCGCGGGCTGCCGAGCGCCAGGGGGGAGATCACCACCCGGGCGAACCGGGGCTCGAAGCGGGGCGGCTGCATGATGTCCCCGAACAGGCGCACCTTTTCCATCCTCTCGCTGTTGGGGAGCTGCTCCAGCACGGGCAGGAGGATGGGGGCCGAGAGGCAGCCCGTGAGGAGGCCGGCGAGCAGGAGGCGGACGGCGAAGCGCCCGCGGCCCGGCGACCGGTCCAGCGCCAGCGCGGCCGCGACCCCGGCGGCGGCCAACGCCGCGAAGCCCATGGTCTCGGGCTGGCCGCTGGAGGCCAGGCCGAAGCCGCAGGCCACCAGCCCCGCGAAGCTCCGGCGCTCGCCATGGCGCAGCGCGATCAGCCCGAGCAGCAGGCCGGGGAGGAAGGCCGCGGCCATGCCCAGCGGGTGATAGGCCCATGGGATCAGGTACGTCGAGAGGGCGAAGGCCACGCCGCCGAACGCCGCCCCCGTTCCCCCGGCCCCGAGCCGCAGCAGGAGGGCGTGCGTCAACAGCAGCGCCAGGAGCACCTCCCAGGCCACGGTGACCGTGAGCGCCCGCGCCGCCGGCAGCGGCAGCGCCATCAGGTGGAGCGGCGCGAACGGCGAGGACTGGGCGTTGGCCAGGAGCGGCTGCCCGCAGCCCATCTCGTGCGACCAGAGAGGCGCCTCGAGGGCCAGGAGCCGCTCGCGCACCTGGGTATGGAAGGGGAGCTGCTCCAGGAGGATGTCGACCATCAAGCCGTTGATCGCCGCCGGCCGCTTCTCGACGGTGTCGCGCCACGGCAGCCAGCGGTAGGCGAGGTCGGTCGCGACCTGCGGCCGGCCGGTGAGCAGGGGAACGGCAAAGAGGGCGGCCGAAAGCGCCACATACGCCAGACCGGCCCGCCAGGGGACCTCCGGGCGCCAACAGCGCACGGCGGCCACCAGGAGCGCGGCTCCCAAAAGGAAGACGGTGAGTGAGAAGAGAGGAGCCAAGCGTTGCCTACTCTACTGGATGTGCGGTCCTCCCCGTCCCGGTCCCCCTGCCAGGACGCACTGTACTTCCAGACTTTCACGCCAGGGGGTGGAGGGCCCCGGGCGAGCGAATTAGGGTCCATCTGCGACTTTGCCGTTCTGAATCTCATATTCTTTTGTCTGGGGGTTAGTCATGTCGAGAAACGTCTTCTTCTACGCCGCCGTTCTCCTCCTCTTCGGGACGGGGATCTACTTCATCCTGGACTACGGCTCGCGCCTGCCGCCGCCAGCAGCGGCGCCGCATGCGTCGGCTCCCGCGGCCGCCCATCCGGGCTTGGCCCCGAAGGAAGCCGAGCATTCCGGGAAGGGGATCGCTGCGAGCTTCGTCGAGAACCTGCGGGCGCCCTTGAGCATCCTGCTGCTCCAGATCATCGTCATCGTGGCCGCCGCGCGAGTCCTCGGCGCGCTCTTCCGCAAGATCGGACAGCCGCCGGTCATCGGCGAGATGGTCGCGGGGATCCTCCTCGGCCCCTCTCTGCTCGGGCTGGTGGCCCCCGCGGTGCAGACGTTCATCTTCCCGGCGTCGTCGATGGACCCCCTGCGGATGCTCAGCCAGATCGGGGTGATCCTCTTCATGTTCGTGGTCGGCATCGAGCTCGACGTGGAGCACCTCCGCCAGAAGGCGGACGCGGCGGTCCTGGTCAGCCATGCGAGCATCATCGTGCCGTTCTTCCTGGGGTGCGCCTCGGCGCTGCTGCTGTACCGCACGCTGGCGCCCGCCGGGGTGCCGTTCAGCGCCTTCGCCCTGTTCATCGGGGTCACCATGAGCATCACCGCCTTCCCCGTGCTGGCGCGCATCATCGAGGAGCGCCGGATGTCCCGCTCCTACCTCGGCACCACCGCCATCGCCTGCGCGGCCGTGGACGACGTCACCGCCTGGTGCCTGCTGGCCGTGGTGGTCGCCATCGTGAAGTCCAACGGCATGGGCGGCTCGCTGCTGACGATCGGCCTCACCCTGCTGTTCATCGCCGTGATGCTCTTCGTGGTCAAGCCGCGGACGGCCCGGCTGGTGGGCGAGAGCTCCGAGGGCGGCCAGTCCGGCAGCATCGGGCTCCTGGCCGGGATCTTCGCGTTCCTCTTCATCTCGGCGCTGTGCACGGAGGCGATCGGCATCCACGCTCTGTTCGGCGCCTTCCTGGCCGGCGTCTGCATGCCGGCGGACTCCGGCCTGCGCAAGTTCCTCCGCGAGCGTCTCGAGACCTTCAGCTCGGTCCTCCTGATGCCGCTCTTCTTCGCCTTCACGGGCCTGCGCACGCAGGTCGGCCTGCTCAACGACTGGGGGAGCTGGCTGATGTGCGCCGGCATCATCGCGGTGGCGATCGCCGGCAAGCTGGGCGGCAGCATGGCGGCGGCGCGCTGGACAGGCATGAGCTGGGGCGACTCCTTCTCCCTGGGCGCCCTGATGAACACCCGCGGCCTGGTCGAGCTGATCGTGCTGAACCTCGGCTACGACCTGAACATCCTCTCGCCGCGGATCTTCGCCATGCTGGTCCTGATGGCGCTGATCACGACCTTCATGACCGGTCCGCTCCTCAACCTGCGCGTCCTGCTGGAGCGCCGGAGGGCCATGGTGCCGGCCGCGAACCAGACTCTGGTGTAGAGGGGGCCCCGGGAGCGGCGAGTTTGGATAGACTGTCACCTCCTTCAAGGAGGTAACGAACTCATGCGCTCAGTGCTCCTCAATATGACCGCCGGTGGCTTGCTGCTTGCCGGGCTCGCCACCGCCCCGTCCCTTTCGATCGCCCAGGCCCCGCCCGCCCCGGCATTTTCAGCTCCCACGGCATCCTCCACCGCCGTGCCGGCGCACGATAAGAAGCCGGCCGACAACTTCGATTCGCAGAAGGCCCTGGCCGACCTGAAGAAGGCGATCGCCGGCAAGGAGGAGCAGCCGGCCGAGACGGTGTTCAAGAACGTCCAGATGTTCAAGGGAGTCCCCGCCGGCCGCCTGCTGGGAGCCATGAACGCCTTCAGCAACGCCCTGGGCGTCACCTGCAAGAAGTGCCACGACGTGCAGAACTTCGCGAGCGACGACAAGCACGAGAAGAAGGCCGCCCGCGGGATGATGACGATGACGAAAGACCTCAACGTCAAGTACCTGCAGACGATGGAAGGCCTCGACAAGGACGCCTCGGTGAACTGCAACACCTGCCACCGCGGCCACGCCCACCCGTCGGAGGGGATGAAACCGCCCGCGAGCGGCCGTTGACCGTCGCCTCGGCAGCGGCAGTCTTTAACGCTTAGGCTGCGATCAGGTAGCCGGAGAGAGCACGCAACAGGCGCCGATGGCGTTCAGGAGATACCGCGCCAATCGACCCGGCAATCCTGCCGCGCGGCAGAATGGCAAGAAAACCGAGCCGGATCAGCGATTCTGAAAGGAGACCGCTCGACCTGAAGTCGGGATCGGCCAGGGAGATGACTTCGTCGAAGTTCTCGATCCTCTGGTGAAACCGGGTACTGACTCCGCAGACGAGAACGTCGCGATGGGAGGGCATGCCACGTAGGACGATCACCGGGCGGCTCTTGGCCCTTTGATCGAACTGAGGCATGACGGCCAGCGCGACATCACCCTCCTTCATAATCAGGATTCGGCTCGATGATCAGATTCAGGGGGTACTCCGGCTCCTCATCGCAGTAGGCAGCTTCCAGCCCACTCGCGGAGAGGGAGTACCACCCGAGATCCGGGTCGCTCGTCTTCGGCAGAACCGTGACCGCCAGGGGAGTGTCGGGTTCGAGCCGGAAAGGCTCGTCGAGCCGGATGCTCTGGCCGTCGAAATGAGCCCGGAGGGTGATCGTCTTCATCCACCAGAGGATACCATCCTGGAATTCCGTTGCCTAGGTACATGCCATGGCATCTGAGCAGACGACGCCGGCCCGGCCCGGCCACCACCACCTCCGAATTCCAGATAGGCTACCGCCCATGAAGCCTACCGAGACCCTGGCGCGGGAGAAGACACCCGAGGGGGATGAGCTCGTGCTCTCCCGGCGGGACGGCGTCTTTCACCTCAGCGTCGGCGGGGAAGAGCTGATGACGAGCCGCCTTCACGGCTCGGAGGAGGCCTTGGCGCGCCTCGCCTGCGCGGCACTGAAGGAGAAGACGAAGCCGCGCGTGCTCGTGGGCGGGCTCGGCTTCGGCTACACGCTGCGGGCGGCTCTCGATCTGCTGCCGAAGGGGGCCGAGGTGGTGGTCTGCGAGGTTTTCGCATCCCTGCTGGACTGGAACCGGGGCATGCTGGCCGGCCTTGCGGGCCGCCCGCTCGACGACCGCCGGGTCCAGGCTCGCCAGGCCGACGTGCAGACCCTGCTGGATGGCCGCGAGCGCTTCGACGCCATCCTCCTCGACGTCGACAACGGCCCCCGGGCGTTCACCTTGCGGTCGAACGCCGGCCTCTACAGCAGAGACGGCCTGGCCCGGCTGTGGCAGAGCCTGACGGTGAAGGGAGTGCTCGCGGTCTGGTCGTCCTCTCCGGATTCGGAGTTCATGGCCCGGCTCCGTAAGGCCGGATTCGAGCCCTGGACCGAGCGCGTCTCCGCCCGCGGCGACGCCCGGCGGCGCAACCATACGATCTTCCTGGCCCGCCGCCTCGGCCGGTGACCGGGCCCTGGGGCGGATTCGAGGGGCTGAAGTTCCGAAAGCCGGGTACAAAAGAGCGGGTCTGCGATAAAGTAAAGCCGTGCCTCACGTCGTCTTCACCCCCGCGCTCCAGCGACACGTGTCCTGCCCGCCGGCGGACATCGAAGCCCGCACCGTCCGCGAGGCCCTCGAGGGCGTCTTCGCCGGCAATCCGCGGGCGCGGGCCTACGTGCTCGACGAGCAGGGCGCCCTGCGCAAGCACATGGTGGTGTTCGTCGACGGCGAGGCCATCCTGGACCGCAACGGACTGTCCGACGGCGTGGGCCTGGACAGCCAGATCTACGTGATGCAGGCGCTTTCGGGCGGGTAGCTCCCAGGAGGAGGTCAGGAGGAGATCATGGCCGACCGGTTGTTCGTCGCGACCCGCAAGGGGCTCTTCACAGTGGACCGTTCCGCCTCCGGCTGGCGGGTGACGCGGACCGCCTTCCTCGGCGACGCCGTCTCCATCGTGTCGCCTGTCGGCGGCGACCGGGTATACGCGTCCCTGGGGCTCGGGCACTTCGGCGTGAAGCTGCACCGCTCGGCCGACGGCGGTGCTTCCTGGGAAGAGTGCGCCGCGCCCGCGTACCCTCCCAAGCCGGAGGGCCTCGACGACCGGGACGGCAACGGCAGGCCGGTCGAGTGGCGGGTGGAGATGATCTGGGCCCTGGCCGCCGCGGCTCCGGACCAGCCGGACGCGCTCTGGTGCGGCACGCTGCCCGGCGGGCTGTTCCGGTCGGAGGACGCCGGCTCGTCCTGGGAGCTCAACCGTCCCCTCTGGGACCATCCGGACCGCAAGAAATGGTTTGGCGGCGGCGCCGACATCCCGGGCCTCCACTCGATCTGCGTCGATCCCCGCGACTCCCAGCGCGTCCTCGTGGGGGTCTCGTGCGGCGGCGTCTGGGAGACCCGGGACAGCGGCGCGAGCTGGACCTGCCGGAGCCAGGGCATGCGGGCCGAGTACATGCCGCCCGAGCGGGAGTACGACCCCGTCATCCAGGACCCTCACCTCGTCGTCCAGTGCCGCACCCGGCCGGAGATGCTCTGGGCCCAGCACCACAACGGCGTCTTCCGCTCGACCGACGACTCCGCCTCCTGGCAGGAGATCGCCAACGTCCCGCCCTCGGTTTTCGGCTTCGCCGTGGCCGTGCACCCCCACGACGGCGACACCGCCTGGCTCGTCCCCGCCATCAAGGACGAGCGCCGCATCCCGGTCGAAGGCCGGGTCGTGGTCACCCGCACCCGCGACGGCGGCCACACCTTCGAAGTGCTCCGCGAAGGCCTCCCCCAGGAGCACGCCTACGACCTCACCTTCCGCCACGCCCTGGACGTGGACGAAACCGGCAACCGCCTGGCCTTCGGCAGCACGACCGGCTCGCTATGGGTGACGGAGGATCAGGGGGACCGCTGGGAGTGCGTCTCGACGCACCTGCCGCCGGTTTATTGCGTGCGGTTCGCGGGGTGACTCTATAAAGATCGAAGGCGCTGCTTTCCCACTGTAGAGACGCCCTGCGGGCGTCTCCGAGGCAGGCACGGCGGTTGGGTTGGATTTGCTGAGCCCGGGGGAAATCTTCGCTCCAGGAAAGGTCTCGCCGCCGCGGAGACGCCCGCAGGGCGTCTCTACAGTGGGAGGTAGCGGTCGCCAGGTTACGATTCCCCTACTCATACCGCAACGCCTCGATCGGGTCCTTCTGCGCCGCCTTGATCGCCGGCCACAGCCCGGCCACGAGGCCTACTGCCGTCGAGACTCCGAAGCCGAGGACGACCGACCAGAGGGGGGCGGCGGCTTCGAAATCGAAGGCTACCCGGGCGAGGAGGGCGGCCGAGAGGCCGATGGCGATGCCGATGGCGCCTCCGACGCCGGTCAGCGTCACCGCCTCGGCGAGGAACTGCACGGCGACGTCCCGCTTGGTCGCGCCCAGGGCCTTGCGCAGGCCGATCTCGCGGGTGCGCTGGGTGACGTTGACCAGCATGATGTTCATCACCCCGACGCCGCCCACGACCAGGGCGATGCCGGCGATCAGGATCATCACCGCCGCGACGCCGCCCGTGATCTGGCGGAAGTTGTTCAGCATGCCCATGCTGGTGAACGTCGCGAAGTCGTCCGGCTGATTGGGACGGAGCTTGCGGTGGGTGCGCAGGATCGCCGTCTCCTGCTCGATCAGGGCGTCGACCTGCTCGGGCCGTTTCGGCACGGTCGCGATGTGCAGGGTGTCGCCGCCGCCGTCTCGGACCTGGGGGAACTGCTCGTCGAAGGTCGAGACCGGCATCACCAGCAGGTTGTCGTTGCTGCCGCCCAGGAAGGACCCCTTCCTTTCGAGCACTCCGATGACCAGGAAGGAGCGCGCGGCGATCGTGATCTGGCGGCCGATCGGGTCCTGGCGCGGGAAGAGGGCGTCGGCGACGTCGCCGCCGAGCACCGCGACCCGGGCGGCGTGGCGCAGGTCGGCGTCGATCAGGAAGCGGCCGTCGGAGATGGACGAGTTGTTGGCGAGTGTGTATTCCGGAGTCGCCCCCACGATGACCGGGCTGTTGGCGATCTCGCGGCTCGTCCGCACCTCGGCCGACGTGAACAGGTAGCGTTCGGGGGACACCGCCCCGGCGAGCGTGGCCAGCCGCTTGAGGGCGGCCGCGTCTTCCAGCGTCAGGTCGCGGCGGTTGCGCTCCTCCTCGGGACCGTCTTCGGGACCGAAGCGCGGCTCGAACTTCTGGAACTGCACGAGATGGGTGCCGAAGTTCGAGAAGGCCTTGCTGATCGAGCGGTCGAAGCCGGCCACGAAGGAGACCATCATGATGACGGTCGCGACCCCCGCGACCACCCCGAGCAGGGTCAGGAAGGTGCGCATCTTCTGCGCCCGCATCGCCACCAGGGCGAAGCTGACGTTTTCCCGCCAGGAAAGGCCCAGCCGCGAGCGCCGCTTCTTCGGTTCCGTTCCCATCGATTCCGGTCCCATCATTCGGCCCTCAAGGCGTCCACGGGCAGGAGCTTCGACGCGTGGACCGCCGGCCAGTAGCCGGCGGCGAGCCCGACGACGAGGGAAAGCGAGAGCCCCAGGCCCGCGATGCCCGGCGTCAGGTTGGCGGGGAAGTGGGCGATACGGTCGACGGCCAGCGAGATGAGTCCGCCGAAAAGAACGCCCACCAGGCCGCCGACCAGCGACAGCAGCGCCGCCTCGAGCAGGAACTGGCGGCGGACGTCCCGCTGGCGCGCTCCCAGGGCGCGGCGCAGGCCGATCTCCTGCGTGCGCTCGGCGACGGCCACCAGCATGATGTTCATGATCACGATGCCGCCCACCCCCAGCGATACCGAGGCGATGAGCACGGTCAGGACGAAGGCCGCGGCCGAGATCTGGCGCCAGATCTGCTGCAGGTTCTCGGCGGTGACGATGCCGAACGGGTCCGGAGCCCGGAAGTCGGTGTGGCGCCGCGCCCGCAGCACCGACCGCGCCTCGTCGGCAGAGTCCTCCACCCCTTCGACCCCGCCCCTGGCCTGGATCAGCACGTCGATCGACGAGCGGCTGCCGTACGCCTTGCGGTAGGCCTCGATCGGCAGCACGATCACGTTGTCGCGGCTCTGGCCGAGCATGCGCCCCTGCTGGGTGAGCAGTCCGATCACCCGGAAGGGGGCGCCGTCGATCAGGATCTCGCGGCCGACCGGGTCGAGCTGCGGGTAGAGCTCGTCCTTGACGTCCCAGCCGATGACGGCCACCGCCTGCGCGGCGCGCGCCTCGCTGCCGAGGAAGAAGCGGCCCGCCTCGAGGTCGAGGTTCATCAGGTCGGCGTAATTCGCCGTCGTGCCCTGGAGGTTGACGTTGGGCAGCCGGCGGCCGCGGTACTTGACGGCGCCCGTGCCCTGGAGCTGGGCGCCCACCTGCTCGGCCTTGCGCAGCTCCGTGCGCAGGAGCTCGAAGTCGTCCCAGTCGATGTCCCGGCGCTTCAAGGCGTCGAGGAACTCCTCGCGGCTGCGGATGATGCCGAACTTGCTGACCACGAAGACGTCCGGGGCCAGGCCGAAGAGCTTGTCGCGCACGAAGACGTTGAGCCCCGAGATGACCGAGATCACCCCCACCAGCGTCGCCACTCCGATGACGATGCCGAGGAGCGTCAGGAAGCTGCGCAGGGCGTGCGTCCGAATCGCCCGCAGCGCCTCGCGGAACAGCTCGACCACGTCCATCAGCTCGCGGGGCCTCGCCCCTCCTCCTTCTTTTCCTTCTCGAGCACGACGGCGTCGTCCGGACTGAGCGTCCGCAGGGCCTTGAACGGACCGGTGATGACCGTCTCGCCGCCCTTGAGGCCGTCGAGCACCTCGATCGCCAAGTCCCCGATCAGGCCCGTCTTGAGAGGCTGGAAGCGGGTTTTCCCCGCGTCCATCAGGTAAACCCCCTCCTGCTCGCGCGGGGCGTCGGGCGGCGGCGCCGGCTCGCCGGGCTTGCGCTCGATGTCGCGCACCACCAGCGCCTGGAGCGGCACCACCAGGGCCTTGCCCCGGAAGCCGGTCAGGATGTCGGCGCGGGCCGAGAGGCCGGGCTTGATGCCGGCCGGCGGGGCGTCGAGGCGCACCTTGACCAGGAACTTGATCGCCTGGTTGGCGGCGGCCACCAGGGGGCTGCTGCCGACCTCCGTGACCACGCCGCGGAACGTCTGGTTGGGATAGGCGTCGAGGCGCACCCGCGCCTCCTGGCCGAGCTTGACGCTGGGAATCGACGTCTCGTCGACCTCCAGCTCGGCCTCGACGACCGACATGTCCGAGATCGTCAGCAGCACCGTCCCCGGGCTGTTCTGGACGCCGATCACCGCCACCTCGCCCTCCTCGACCCGGCGGGCGGTGACGACGCCGTCCATGGGCGAGCGGATGGTCGTCTTCGCCAGGGTGTCGCGCGCTCCCTCGAGCGTGGCGCCGGCCTGGGACACGTGGCGTGCCGCCATCTGGACCGTGGCCTCGCCCGTGCGGACCGCCGTCCGCGCCCGGTCGAGATCGGCGGCGGGGACGATGCCCGCCTGGTGGTTCGCCTCGGTGCGCCGGAGGTCGGTGCGGGCCTGGGCCAGCGTCGAGCGGGCCGACTCCAGCTCCTCGCGCAACGCCTGCATCGAGAACTCGTTGCTGCGCGCCGCGGCGCGCGGGTTCACGGCGTCGATCTGGAGCAGGAACTGCCCCTTCTTGACCTGATCCCCCTCCTCGACCGCGAGGTGGGTGATCTGGCCGGGAATGGTGGCCGAGATGTCGACCTTCTTCTGCGCCTGAATCTTGCCGTTGGCGCTGACCTTGGCCTGCAGGTCCTCGCGCCCCACCTTCGCTATCTGCACCTCGGTCGGCTTGGGACCGCGGCGCGACCAGGCAAAGCCGCCGATCGCCGCGAGCAGCACGACAGCCAGGAAAATCCAAAGGACCTTACGCTTCACAGGAATCGTCTCCCAAAGGCCGCGTCCGAGCTCCCTCGACACGCCCCCGCCGCGGCCGTCGCCGGGGGCTTGCTGACTCTTCTACGTGGATGGAGCGCGGAAGTTACGCCGCATAGCGGCATCCTCATTCAGCGCTCGAAGGAGTGGAGCCAGTATACCTTCGCCGGGCCCGGGTTCGTGGCTCCTGGCTCGCTGAATCGGGGAGCTGGCACTCTGTAGGAGGGGAGCCGACGAGCGGCTCCGCAGCGGTCAGACCGGACAGTCCCCAAGGAGACGCCCATGAAACGCAGGAATCAGACCCTTAAGCTTCACAAGGAAACGCTGTACACGCTCACTGCTGCCGATGGGCTCGGTTGGGTCGCCGGCGGCGGTCTCCGTTCGGTCAAAGCCGACTGCCTCACCGAGCAGGCCTCTTGCGACACTCGGGCCGAGTCCTGCCCGGGACACTGTCTCACCGACAATTGCGCTACCCGCATCTGCTGAACACCGTTCCTGAGCAGGGGGGGACCGGCCGGATCGAGACCCTGTCTGGCGGGTGAAGAAGTCGTAATCGTCAACGCTTGAAGGGAGTCGCCGGCTCGAGGATCTCGTCCACGGCCATCGTCCATCCTGGCACGGCGGGCTCGGCATGGGCGCGCTCGCCGCGACGAAAGACCTCGGGATCGTTCGGCCGGCCAGCCCGGTAGGAGCGGACCTCCTCGGCTCGGAGGATGTCCACGTCCCAGACGATGAGGGTACCTGCGGCGAAATAATCCGCCCGCTTCCTGGCCATCACCAGCTCCGCCTCCGGCCCGTAGTCGTTCTCGCTCCGCACCTCGGCGGCGAAGACCGGAGCTCCGGTGAGGAACTGGCCACCGCTGGGAAGCTTCCCGGTCCAAAAGGCGGCGTCCGGACTGAAAGAGTGTCGATGAGGGAGCTCGACGAGGAAGCCAACGTTGTCCGGGAAGGCATAGCCTCCGCCGGTCGAACGCTCATAATCGTCCAGGCTGCGGTAGATCCTGCCCGCAGCCCGCCCAGGCACCCCTCCAGTGGGCGACATCAGGATGATCTCTCCATCGACGAGCTCGGCCTTCCCGCTCTCCGGAACACGGTATAGATCGGCGACTGTGGCGCTCGGCCGGGTCGCCATTAGATTTTTCTGTTGCGGGCCGATCATACTGTATTCCGCCTTTCGATGCTCTTCCGGCAGCTCATTGTACCCGAGTCACGTTACTCTTTGAACCTCCGCGCCCACTCGCCGAAGGCGACGAGGAACTTGCCGAGGAACTCGCGCATCTTCTCGTCGGTGAGCCGGCCCTCGGCGTCGAACTTCTCGTGCGCCTTGTAGACGAGGATCTCCGGCTGCGGCATGCAATAGGAGTTGGTGAACTCGAACGCCTGGCGGAGCTGGCTCTGCCCCCGCGCCGTGCCGGTGATGCCGGGCGAGGCGCCGAGGATGGCGACCGGCTTGCGGTCTAGCGGCGCCTGGCGCGGCGGCCGCGAGGCCCAATCGATGGCGTTCTTAGTCACCCCGGGCACGCCGTGGTTGTATTCGGGGGTTGCGATGAGCAGCCCGTCGGCCTCCCGGATCGCCTGCTTGAACCGCGCCACCCCCTCTGGATCCCCCGCCGCCTCGACATCGCCGTTATAGAGCGGTATCGTGTCGATGTCGAAGATGGAGATCGTCATCCCCGCGGGAGCCACCTCGAGGGCGGCCCGCACGAGAGCCCGGTTGTAGGAGCCCTTCCGGAGGCTGCCGGCGAAGGCGAGGATGTTCAGGTTTCGATCGTCGCTCATGGGCTGAAGTCTATCCCAGCCTCTCCTGCCTCAACTCACGTCCGAAGCCTGAGCGGAACGAGCGGCTCGCCGGACCTTAAAGTTCGTTCGCCGACCGGAACGGATGGTCCGCCGGAGCCTAAAGTAGGCCTGCCGGACCTTAAAGTTGTCCCGCCGACCGGAACGGATGCCTCGCCGGAGTCAAAAGTTGACCCGCCGACCGGAACGGATGCCTCGCCGGAGTCAAACGTCGGCTCGCCGGCCGGAACGAGTTGCTCGCCGGAGTCAAACGTCGGCTCGCCGGCCGGAACGAGTTGCTCGCCGGAGTCAAACGTTGGCTCGCCGGTCGGAACGAGCGGCTCGCCGGAGTCAAAAGTCGGCTCGCCGGTCTCCGCAAGGGACCCGTTCGGTCTTGAAGGGCTTCCGTCCGGTAGAACGGACGGATCTCCCGCTTCCCGCCAGGTCCGCCGGCGCTCCCAGGGACGCTACGCCAACAGGCCAATTCTGTTTTGGCGGACCACCAGAAGCTCGCTCGTGGTCTGCTGGTCCCAGGGTTGACCCCCACCCTCTTACACACATCTTGGATGACTTTGTCGAAGGCCTCCGTCGCGAGCCCGGAGGGCGCCAGACTTTTAGCCCAGGGCGTCAGCCCTGGGGACAAGCACTCCACCTCTCAGGAGCCCCGCAGGGGCGGCAGACTCTCTTCCCGGGGACGCGAGCCGGTTTTTTTACGGAAGCATAAAGTTGAGCGATGGCAACCCGTTTTTCCGTCCGGCAAATCTGTTCGGCCGAGGCGAAGAGTCTGCCGCCCCTGCGGGGCTCTGGGGAGGGTGGGGCGCTTGTCCCAGGGCTCACGCCCTGGGCTAAAAGTCTGGCGCCCTCCGGGCTCGCGGTGAGGGCTCCCTAGCTCCCTAGAAGTTACCTGAGATGTGTGTAAGAGGGTGGGGCGACACACCCCGGGCTGGTCAGATTGCGCCCTTCCAGGGCGGGCCTGGATTCAGGAGTCCTGGTGGGACGCAGGCAGTCTTCGAACGCCGTCTGCGTCCCGCCGGGCTGGTCGTTGAAGCGGCGGTTCAGCCCAGGCACGAGGGATCGAGGCAATACCGAGCCGTGGTTGGCCCGCCGGTCGGAACGAGTGGCTCGCCGGAGTCAAAAACCCCACTCGCCGGCTGAAAGTGAGGGAATCCCCCCGCCCATTCCGTTCTTAGGGCCAAGCCGGCGCGAGGGCGCCGGCCGATCCTAAAAACAGAACCCGTCGCTCGGTAAGACATCCCGTTGCGGCATCAACGATCGCGAGGAGATTTCCATGTTCAACCGGACCGCTTCCCTGGCTGCTGCCCTGACCCTTGCCACCTTCGGCTTCGCCACCGCGCCCGCCCAGGCTCAGGCCAACTACTTCGGCGTGGAGACGACCTCTCAGACGCTCGGCTATGCGGGCACCTTCACCCAGAATTCGTATCTCCCCGGCGGTCTCTTCAGCCAGACGCTGTCCGATCCGGCCGGCGTGACCCTTTCAGGTCCGAGCAGCTCCGGATACGCGGACGTCGGGGCGGGCACCGAGGTTCAGCCCTCGGAGATCCGCGCCTGGGCGAGCGGCCATGCCCACCTGGTGACCGGGACCAGCTTCAGCAGCGCGGCGCCCTATGGGTCGGCCTACGGCCATTACTATGACCGGCTGACCGTCAAGTCCGACTCGCTTCCGGCGGGTACTGCCGTCACGATCGTCTTCGGCAACGATGTCGAGATCGACCGCTGGGACCGGGTCAACCTCTATGACGGCTATATCGACATGACCTTGCAGATCGGCGCCGGCTCGGCGAGGTCGCGCTGGAGCTCCAGCTACCTCTATGGCGATACGACCGCCGTGGCGCCTCAGCTCCAGATCAAGACCACCGTGGGCTCGAACCTGAGCGTGGACGCCAAGCTGCGGGTCCTGGCCAAGGTCTTCTACTCCGATACCAGGGTTGCCAACAGCGGCGACAACTACGCCGACGCGACGGCCCGGCTGGTCATCCGCGAGATCCCCGAGGGTGTGACCCTCCAGTCCGCCTCCGGGGTCATCTACCCCGTCGTTCCCGCCAACTGAGCCGCCTCTTCTGATGGGAGCGCCGGTCCTCCGGCGCTCCCGACCGCCTCTGAATCAAGCTCCGGCAGATCTTGCGGTACCATCATGAAGTCGTGCTGCCGGGAACTGGTCGCGCGATTCGATGCCGTGGTATCGTCCGGAGGTATTCGTCATGGCCGTTGCGACAATCGAAGCCCACCGTTGGAACCGGGAGGAATACGAGCGCATGGCTGCCCAGGGGTTCTTCCCCCCTGGCCAGAGGGTCGAGCTCGTCGAGGGAATCGTCTACGACATGACGCCACAGAACAGCTTCCATGCCACGGCCTACCGGTTGACCCAGGAAGCGTTGCGGACCGTTTTTCCTCCTGGCTCGAACCATGAGATCCGGGGTCAGCTCCCGCTCGCGTTGAGCGACGACTCCCAGCCCGAGCCCGACGTGGCGGTCGTATTCGGAACGATCCGGGATTATCGCGAAAGGCATCCCGTGACGGCGCTTCTGATCGTGGAGATTGCCGACAGCTCTCTTCTCCACGACCGCAAGAGGAAAATTCCCCTCTACGCCCGCCATGGGATTCCGGAAGCCTGGCTCCTCAACCTCGTCCGCAGAGTGCTCGAGGTTTATCGGAATCCCGTGGATGGGATTTACCAGACCCGGATGGTCCTCCGCGAGGGGGACACGGTCTCACCGGTGGGCCGTCCGGATTGTTCGATCGCGGTTGGGGATCTGTTGCCCTGAGGTCCCTGCCTTTGTCAGGAGATCCCGGCGAAAGGTCTCCAATCGAAGACCTCCGCAATTCCCTGAAAGTGCTTCTCGTTCGTGGTGACGATCTGCGCCCCTGCCTGATTCGCCTGCGCGGCAAGGATCACGTCCACGTCCAAACTGTCATCGGGACCCCTCGACTGACCTCGTGCCCGAGAATCAGCCCAGAGCCATGCGGCCAACCTCATCGTTTCCGTTGTCAGCGGGACATAGCCTGCAGCCACAAGCTTGTCGAGATAGTGGAGTGATTCCCGCGCCCATCTCCTCGCTTGGTGTGGATGCTGACTGAGGTGTAGGAGCTTACGGCGAAGCTCGTAATCGACAATCTCAGGAACGTAGATCTCGTAGCGAAGATCCTGGAGAAGGCGGGTAACCGTGACGACGATTGGATCGTGCTCCCTAACAGGGTGCACGATCTTGGAAAGAATGTTGCTATCGAGGAGAAGAGGAAGGGGCATGTCTCAACGGAACGTCAAGCGCTCGCTCTGCAGCTCAGCATCGAACTTCCGCCAAAACTCTTCCTCTTCCTCTGTGACCGGCCGATTCCAAAGGATCTGTAGATCGGCGACAAGGTGTCTCCTGCGCTCCATCTCTTCCGGAGAAGCCGGCTCGCTCAAGCTCCGCTCTACGTCGTCTACATGAGCCTTTGCATGCCTGGACATTTCGTCGTTCCTCTTGGTACCCTCGTCGCGGATAGAGGGTACCACATCTGCCGTTGCTAGGCACCTGCCGTCCCCACCTCCTCCCACAGCACCGCCGCCGTGCGCATCCCCTTCTCGAAGTTCTCCACGCTGAGCCACTCGTCCGGCGCGTGCGCGTTCTCGCCCGGCAGGCCGAAGCCCATGAGGAGCACGGGGACTCCGAAGAGGCGCTGGAAGTCGCTGACGACGGGGATGGAGCCGCCTTCGCCGACGATCACGGGCTCGCGGCCGAAGGTCGCCGCGAGGGCTCGGCTGGCGGCCTCGAAGAGGGGGCCGCTGAGGTTGGCGCGCCAGGCTGGAGCGCCGTGGAGGAGCTTGATGTCCACGGTCACGCCCGGGGGCGTCACCCGCTCGACGTGGGCGCGCATCAGGCGGCCGATTTCCTCCGGGTCCTGGTCCGCGACGAGGCGGCAGCTCACCTTGGCCATGGCTTTTGCGGGGAGCACCGTCTTCGCCCCGTCGCCCGTGTAGCCGCTGAGGAGGCCGTTGACCTCGCAGGTCGGCCGCGTCCATAGCCGCTCGAGCGTGGTGCGTCCCGCCTCGCCGCCGAGGGCCGTCACTCCGGTCTCCGCGCGAAATTCCTGATCGTGGAACGGCAGGCCCGCCATCTGCTTCCGGATCTCGTCCGGCCATTCCAGCACCCGGTCGTAGAAGCCGGGGATGGCGATCCGTCCGTCCGCGTCGTGGAAGGTCGCGAGGATGCGGGCGAGCGCCATGGCCGGGTTCACCACCGCGCCGCCGTAGCTCCCCGAGTGCAGGTCAGATGACGGCCCCTGGACGTCGATCTGGAAGTAGGCCATGCCGCGCAGCGAGGAGAGGAGGGCCGGCACTCCCGGCGCGAACATGCCGGAGTCGGAGATCACGACGGCGTCGCAGCGCAGACGGTCCGCGTGGCTCTCGAGGAATGGCAGGAGGTGCTCGCTGCCGGTCTCTTCTTCGCCCTCGGCCACGACGATCACGTTCACCGGCAGCTCGCCGCGAGCCGAGAGATGGGCCTCCAGGGCCTTCACGTGGAGGAAGAGCTGCCCCTTGTCGTCCGTCGAGCCGCGGGCGTAGATGCGCCCGTCGCGCACGGCGGGCTCGAACGGCGGCGAGGTCCAGAGGTCGAGCGGCTCGGCCGGCTGCACGTCGTAGTGGCCGTAGATCAGCACCGTGGGAGCGCCGGCGGCTGCCCGCCGCCACTCGCCGAGGACGATCGGGTATCCCGCCGTGGGGAGGATCTCCGCCGACAGTCCGGCCGAGCGCATGGAGCGAGCCAGCCACTCCGCGGCGCGCTCGACGTCCGCGCCGTGCTCGGGGCGGGTGCTCACGCTCGGTATCCGCAGGAATTCGAACAGCTCGGCCTGGATGCGGGCCGCGTTCGAATCAAAGAAGGCGTCGAGATCTTGGGGAACGCTGGGATTCATGTCTTTTCTCCACGGGATGGGGATGGATCGCGGGTCAGCATCACGGCGCCGATGACGAGCACGGCGGCCACCAGGGCGCGGCCGGCGCAGAGGATGGCGATCGTGAGGAGCGGCGGCACCTCGACGACGGCGTAGCGGAGGGCGAGGAACGTGCCGCCCCAGAAGAGGTAGATGGCCGCGAACGCCGCGATCAGCTTCGTCCGTGAGGCGCCGTCCTCCTGATCCAAGGAGAGCGTCACGGTCGATCCAGGCCTTCCCGGTGGATCACCTCGAAATGATCGACGTGATCGTCCCGGTCGACCAGGAAGCGGTCGTCCTCGGAGTAGAAGACGGCCCGCGAGATGTCGTCGCCCGCGAACCGGCGGATCGCCTCTTCCGACTCCCACAGGGTGATCAGGAGGAGCTCGGCGCGGCCATCGGCCACGCGCCGGAGGCCGAGCACGCCGAGGTTGCCGGGGGTGGCGCGATACTCGGAGAAGCCCGTCTCTTCGAGGTACTCGAGGTAGGCGTCGGCGTCCTCCGCCTTCGTGGCTCCCCGCCAGGTACGTGCGATCATGATCTCCTCTCCTTTTTGCCCCAGCCGATTTGTACCGGTATGGGCGCCGTTATGGGTGACACCCTATTACTACTTTGTCAGATGAGCGTTTCGCCCCGTGGGGGCCCTCATCACCCCGGCCCTCTTCTCCCCGCCTCCCACCCGCCGGCCGGGAGAAGAGGGAGAAGTTTGTCTTGGAAGAGCTGTTTCATTCCCCTTCTCTCGCGGTCGGCAGGTGGGAGGCGGGGAGAGAAGGGGGCACAAGCGCGGGCGTGCCCGGCGAGCTATGATACGAAATACGGGAACAATCGTCGTCCCGAAGGAGGTGTGAATGTCTGGAGAGAGCAATTGCGGCCGTTTCGTCTGGTATGACCTGATGACCCCGGATCCGGAGGCCGCCAAGGCCTTCTATACCGCCGTCGCGGGCTGGGGCACCCAGCTCTTTGAGAGCATGGCCTACACGATGTGGACGGCTGGCGAGACTCCCGTCGGCGGCATCATGAAGCTGCCGGACGAGGCCGTGAGCGGCGGCGCGCAGCCTCACTGGCTGGCCTACGTGTCCGTGGCGAACGTGGACGCCACCACCGCCCGTGCCCAGGAGCTGGGCGGCAAGGTCCTGGTGCCGCCCACGGACATCCCGACCGTCGGCCGGTACTCGGTGATCACCGATCCGCAGGGCGCCTCGATCGCCACCTTCACGCCCGAGAACGCGGCGCAGGAGGCCCCGGCCAAGCCGCCGGTGGGGGACTTCTCCTGGCACGAGCTCGCCACCACGGACGCCGAGGCGGCCTTCTCCTTCTACAGCGAGCTCTTCGGATGGGCGAAGACCTCGGCCATGGACATGGGCCCGATGGGCGTCTACCAGATGTACGGCTGCGGCGAGGTCCCTTTCGGCGGCATGTTTCCCAAGCCCAAGGAGATGCCGGGCCCCCCGGCCTGGCTCCACTACGCCCGGGTGGCGGACGTGAACGCCTCCGTCGAGGCCGTGAAACAGAACGGCGGGAAGGTGCTCATGGGCCCCCACGAGGTCCCCGGGGGCGACCTGATCGTCCAGATCATGGACCCCCAGGGCGGGATGTTCGCGGTGCATCAGGTGAAGGCGGGGTAGGCCCCTTCGGCAGATCGACACGGCGGTGGCTCCGGCGGAGCTACCGCCGCCTTGGTCCTCACTCCTCCCCCTTTGAACCTCCCGCCTCCGCCAGGGTACTCACTGACGAAGGAGGAGATGACCATGAAACATAGACTGGTCCTGCCGGCGCTCGCGCTCGGCTTGCTGCTCGCCACCGCCATTGCTGTCCCCGCTATGGCCCAGCATCACGGCATGGGCGCGATGAGCGCCATGGGCGCCAAGGAATACGACGAGCCCGACCCGCGGGGGGGCGACCCCAACCCGCCGGCGGGCTGCTCGGGAGTGCAGGCCAAGATCACGATCGGCGGCAACAGCACTTCCTTCTCTCCGGCGAGGCTGACCGTCGACGTCGGGCAGCCGGTGTGCTGGACCTGGGCGAGGACTTCCTCCGAGCACAGCGTCAAGGCCGACGACGCGTCGTTCACCAGCGGCAATCCGAGCACCGAAGGCACCTTCCAGCATACCTACGATGCGCCGGGCACCTACGGCTTCTACTGCCTGGTCCACGGCAGCCCTACGGGCGGAATGCGCGGCACCGTCGTCGTCCGCGGCACCTCGGGCGGCGGTGGCAGCGGCCAGGGAGGCGGCAAGCTCGAGCTGGCGCCCGCCTACACCGTGAGCGAAGGGGCTGGCACCCTGGCCGTGACCGTGGAGCGCACGGGGGGCAGCGACGGCGCCGCGACGGTCAAGATCTCGACGGCCAACGGCACCGCCAAGCCGGGCAAGGACTTCACCACGCGCAATGCCACCCTGAAGTGGGTCAGCGGCGATCAGGACCCGAAGACGTTCGAGGTGCCGATCAAGAACGACACCGCCCAGGAGCAGGACGAGACCTTCACCATCAAGCTCAGCAAGGCCACCGGCGCCGCGCTCGGCACCAGCAGCGCGATGGTGACCGTCCATGACGACGACGGCGCCGGCTGCGGCGCGGGCGCCGCCGTGCCCGCCCAGCTCCGGGCGGCGGGTCAGTCGGCCAGCGAGATCCGCCTGACCTGGGCCGATGACTCGGCGGCGGCCAGCGCGTTCCGTATCGAGCGGCGGCAGCCGGGCGGCGCCTTCCAGGAGATCGCCGCCGTCGCGGCGGGAGCGGGCAGCTTCACCGACTCCGGCCTGCCCGGCGGCGCCATCTTCCAGTACCGGATCCGGGCCGAAGGCCTCGACGGCGTCTCGCCCTTCTCCGCCATCGCGGCCGGCGCCACCGACGGCGAGTCGACGGCGTGCGACGAGACGCGCGCCCTCTGCCTCCACGGCGGCAGGTTCGAAGCCACGGTGCAATGGCGCCCGTCCGAGGCCGATGCCGCCAATGCCTCCGAGACTGGCCGGGAAGCCAAGCGGATCAGGCTGTCCGAGGCCCCCGACCGGCGCGGCGGCCTGTTCTCCTTCTCGCCCCAGGACGACCCGGGGCTCCTGCTCAACGTATTCGACGGCTGCGCCGTCAACGGCCACTACGGGCTCGACCTCGCGGCCGTCACCGACGTCGAGCTCACGGTCAAGGTGCGCGACACCCGGACCGGCCGCACCTGGGTCTACTTCAACCCGGAGGGCAGCGCCCCGGCGCCCGTCCACGACGTGGACGCCTTCGCGGCCTGCCACTGAGAGGCGTTCCTGGCGCCGGCCGCCACGCCGTCCTGGTCGAGGGCGTCGGCGGCGATCCAGCCGGACATCAGGACCATGGGCATTCCGGGTCCGGGATGGGCGGCGCCGCCGGCCAGGTAGAGGCCGCGGAGGTCGCGGCTCCGGTTGCCGGGCTTGAAGGCGCCCATCATGCGGCCGTGGCTGGCGAGGCCGTAGATCGCCCCGTTCAGCACGTGATAGCGGGTGTGGATGTCCGCGGGCGTCAGGGCGGACTCGTAGACGATGCGCTGCTCGAGGTCTTCCAGGCCGGCGGTCTTCGCCAGCTTGTCCAGGATGGTCCGGCGGTAGGCGGGGAACATCTTCCGCCAGTCGTGATGGGGGCGCAGATAGGGCGTGTGGACGAGGACGTAGAGCGCCTCGCCGCCGACTGGCGCCACCGCGGGCTCGGTGCGGGCCGGAGCGCAGACGTAGCAGGTGGGGTCGGGGGCCGGCTCGCCGTGGCGGTAGATGGCCGCGAATTCCTGCTCCGGATCGCTCGAGAAGACGAAGTTGTGGTGGAGCAGGTGGGAGTAGGCGCGGTCGAGGCCGAGGTAGAGCACGACTCCGGAGCAGGCGGGCTCGTACTTGCGGCGGCGCTCGAACGGCCGCGCCTCCCGCACCCCCTCCAGAAGCTCGCGGTGGGTGCGCACGGAGTCGCAGTTGGAGACCACGGCGGCGAAGGGGAGCCGCTTGCCGGTGTCGGTCTCGACGCCGGTGACGGCCCCGTTCTCCGTCAGGATGCGGCGGACGCCCGATCCCGCCCGGATCTCGACGCCGAGCTCGAGCGCCAGCCGCCGCAGGGCCTCGGGCACGGCGCGGGTGCCGCCCCGGGGATACCAGATCCCCTCCGCCGTCTGCATGTGGGCGATGCCGCAGAGCACCGCCGGCGAGGCGTCCGGAGCCGACCCCACGTACTGCGTGAAGTGGTCGAGCATCTGCGCCACCCGGGGCTCCGGGACGTGGCGGCGCACGGTGCCGGCCACCGTGCGGCCGAACCGCAGGGCCAGGAGATCGCCCAGCACCGAGGCCTTGAACGCCCCGGTGTCGAGGGTGTCGCGCACCGAGCCCACCGAGCGCCAGAAGAAGAAGCGTTCCGAGATGTCGTGGAGGCGCCCGGCGACCTCGAGGAACCGGCGGTAGCCCGCGGCCGCGCCGGACTCCGGAGCGAAGGCCTCGAGCGCCGCTGCCATGCGCGCGGGGTCGGCCGTCAGGTCGAGCGTCGAGCCGTCGTCGTAGAAGCAGCGCCACTGGGGATCGAGGGGGATCAGGTCGAGCTCCCGGCGGAGGTCGCGCCCCGCCTCGGCGAAGATCCGGCCGAGGACGGACGGCAGGGTCAGGATGGTCGGCCCCATGTCGAAGCGGAACCCTCCTTCCTGGAGCACGGCGGCCTTGCCGCCCAGCCAGGGGTTGCGCTCGAAGAGGGTCACCCGGTAGCCGCGGGCGGCGAGGGTGGCCGCCGCGGCGAGGCCGCCGAGCCCGGAGCCGACGACGCCGACGCGGTCCGTGTTCCGAGTCATCCGGCTCTCCTTCCGCCGCGCCGGACGAGGGCGCGCGCGAGGTCCGTGAAGCCGTGCAGACGGGCCCGCAGGCCGCCGGCGTGGGTCAGGTTCAGCCAGGCGCGGAAGAGGTCCGCGTCGTCCGGATGGGGATCTTCGAGATGGGGCAGGCGCCGGCCCCGCCGCACGGCGACCACCTTCGGCGCCGTCAGCTCCAGCAGCCCCTCGGCCCCGCGGGTGACGCCGAAGCCGCTCTCGCCGCGGCCGCCGAAGGGCAGGCGCGGGTCCGCCGTCGGCACGATCACGTCGTTGACCACCACGACGCCCGCCCGCACCCGGCCGGCCAGCGCGACGGCCGCTTCCTCGGGGCCGAAGACCGAGGCGCCCAGGGCGTAGGGGCAGAGGGCGGCGTCCGCCAGCGCTTCCTCGATGCCCGCGACCCGCACCGTCGAGACCACGGGGGCGAAGAGGTCCTCCTGCAGCAGGGGCATGGAAGGCAGGGCGTCGACGATCACCATCGGCTGGAATTCGTCCGTGGGCTCCAGGCTGCCGGCGAGGAGGAGGCTGCCGCCTTCGAGGGCCTCGGCCGCCAGCGCGCGGGCACGGAAGGCCGTCCGGGGATCGACGGCGGCCGCGGGCAGCCGGCGGGCCAGAGCGGCGATCCGCTCTTCCAGGCCGGGCGCCAGGTCGTAGGGCACGAAGACGCGCCGGGGAGCGATGCAGGTGGCGCCGCCGTTCAGGGCGAGGCCGAAGCGGACGGCGCGGGCGGCCCGCTCGAGGTCCGCGCCGGGGAGGACGAACAGGGCGTCGCAGCCGGACAGCTCGACGGCCGCCGGCACCAGGACGCGGGCGAGCGCTCCCAGGACCTCGCGGCCGGTGGCCGCCGAGCCGGTGAGCAGGACCCTGTCCACCCCGGCGGCGATGGCGTCCCGCGCCGCCTCGGGGTCTTCGGGAAGTACGGAGAGCAACCCGGCCGGCAGCCCGGCCCGGGCGGCGAGGCCGGCGAACGCCTCGGCGGCGGCAATCCCACCGCGGCCCGGCTTCCAGAGGACGGCGTTACCGGCGGCGAGGGCCTGCAAGGCCTGCACGCCGGGCAGGAAGAGCGGGTAGTTCGAGGGGGCGATCACCAGGACGAGCCCCAGCGGCTCGCGCCGCACCTCCGCCTCGACTCCGGCCAGCCAGGCCGGCCGGCCTTCGGAGCCCAGGTGGCGGGTGGCGAGGAGCTGCGGCGCCTCACGCTCCAGGAAGCGGCAGGCATCGGCAAGGGGGACGATCTCGGAAGACAGGATCTCGGCCTCGGGCCGGCTCGTGTCCCGGCGGATGGCCTGGACCAGATCGGCGGAGCGCTCGGCGAGGGCGTGGCGGAGGTGGCTGAGGATACGGAGCCGAGCGCTGAGCGGCGTTGCCGCCCAGGCAGCTTGTGCCGGCCGTTGGGGCCTACCCTCTGAGGCCCCGGCGGAGAGACGGCGCTCCGTTCTCACACCGCCTCCGCCAAAGCCTCTTCCACCGCCGCCCGGCCCACGGCCCGCGGCATGGAGCGGACTCCCAGGTCCTCCATCATCAGCCGGGAGGTGATGAGGGCGGACTGGAAGATCACCGGCAGGCCGCTGCCGGGATGGGTGCCGCCGCCCACGAGGTAGACGCCGTCGAGGTCCTCGAAGCGGTTGCGGGGCCGCAGGTGGAGCATCTGGCCGAGGTTGTGGGCGAGGTTGAAGGTGGCGCCGCGGTGGATCTCGAACCCTTCGTCCCAGTCCTGGGGAGTGATCACCCGCTCGTAGCGGATGCGCCGCTCGACGTCCTCGATGCCGACCTGCGCCAGCCGGGACAGGGCGAGGGCGCGGTAGCGTTCCCGCTCGCGGCGCCAGTCCACGTTGGGGTGCTGGTGGGTCACCGGCACGAGCACGTAGAGGGTGCTGTGGCCGCGCGGGGCGAGGGTGGGATCGGTGACCCCGGCATTCTGGACATAGAACGACGGATCGTCCGAGAGCACGTGCTTTGTCTCGATCTCGTCCAGGTTCCGCTCATAGTCCTTCGAGATGTAGATGCTGTGATGGGGCACGTCCTGGTAGATGCCCTCGATCCCCAGGTAGAGCATGAAGGTCGAGCAGGAGAACTTCTTGCGGGCGATCCGTCCGTCCGTCCAGCGGTGGCGCAGGGCGTCCGGCACCAGCCGCGACATGGCGCGGGCGAAGTCGGCGTTGACCAGCATGGCGTCGCAGCGGTAGACGCCGGCGTCGGTGCGGGCGCCCACGGCCCGCCGGCCCTCGAACAGGATCTCCCGCACGGGCTCCTCCGTGCGGATCTCGACGCCCAACTCGCGGGCCACCCGGGCCATGGCGGCCGTCACGGCGCCGCAGCCGCCCATGGGGTGGAACACCCCGTACTCGTACTCCAGGAACGACAGGATCGAGAACAGGCTCGGGCATTGGAAGGGCGACATGCCCAGGTACTTCGACTGGAAAGAGAAGGCGAGGCGGATCCGCGGGTCGCTGAAGTAGGCCCCGAGCTCGCCGTCGAGCGAGCGCCAGGGCTTGATGCTTGGCAAGAGCTTCAGGACGCGTGAGGTCAGCACGTCGCCCCAGCCGAGGAAAGCCGACTCGATGCACGGGCGGAAGCGCTCGAACTTCTCCCGGTTGTCGGCCAGGAAGGCCTGCACGGAGCCCCGGTCGCGCGGCGACAGCGCCGTCACCTGGCGGTCGAGCTCCTCCAGATTCGGGGTCGCCAGCAGGTCGCCCCCGGCGCCGAACACCAGCCGGTACTGGGGGTCGAGCCGCGCCAGCGACACCTCGCGGCGCAGGTCGTAGCCCACGGCATCGAAGATCTCCTCCAGCACCTTCGGATAGAGGAAGAACGTCGGGCCGAGATCGAAGCGAAACCCCTCCGCCTCGAGGGTCGAGGTGCGTCCGCCCACCTGCGGCAGGCGCTCCAGCACGGTGACCCGCAGTCCCGCTCCCGCCAGGAGGATGGCGGAAGCCAGTCCGCCGGGTCCGGCTCCGACGACGATGACACGGTCTCTGGACGATCGGTGTCTTGGTGTTGCGCTCGTCATGGAGAGAGGTTAGCTCTCTGTCCATATTTTGTCAATATTCTTGGTGAGTCTGTACAGGAGTGGGCTTCGGGACGGGCTCCTGGGCAGAGAGGCAGGAAAGGACTGCAAGGACGGCAGGGACATCAAGGACTGCAAGAACAGCAGGGAGACCGAGGGTTCTCGATCCTCTTGTCGTCCTTGCAGTCCTTGATGTCCCTGCCGTCCTTTTTGGCTCTTCTAGAAGAACAGCCGCTGCACCCAACCCCTCCAGCCCAGGAAGAGGTTCGGCTTCTCGAGCCGCGTCAGGATCCAGCACTCCTCGTCCGGCTCGGTGAGCGGACGGTGCCGGGTGCCGGGGGCGTAGGAGGCGAAGACGCCGGCCTCGTAGGTCCCGAACCGGTCCGCGTAGCCGCCGGCCAGGACCAGGACGTCCTCGGGACCCTGATGGAGGTGCTCGGGGAAGAACCGCCGGGGGGGCATGTGGCCGAGAATCAGGACGCTCCCCGTGAAGGGATCGCGGATCAGGACGGCCAGGCGGGCGCCGCGGATGGGCAGGCGCATCCAGCGGACCTCATCGAGGTCGGGGAGCTCCCGGCGCGCGGCCTCGGGCAGGGGGATGCCGGCGAAAGGGGGGCTTTGGGGCTTCGGCGGCAGGGCCGCGATCCGCGTCCGCAGGCTCTGCCAGACGATGTCCGGAGGCTGCTCAGGACGCAGCTCCGAGAGCAGGGCGCCGCCGGGAGCGCTGATCTCCCCGAGCGTGGCGCGGCAGGCGGCGCAGGCGTCCAGGTGGCCCTCCACCAGTACCCTGTACGGCAGGTCGGCCTCGCCGGAGGCGACGGCTAGCAGGAGCTCTTCGGAGGGATGCATGGTCTTCGCCTTTTCTCCAGTCAAACCAGTCAGCGGCTTTCGAGCAGGGTCCTCAAGGTCTTGAGCCCCGAGCGGATCCGCGATTTCAGGGTTCCCACCGGCAGTTGGAGGCGCTTCGCCGTCTCTTCGTAGGTGAGGCCGCCGAAGTAGGCCATCTCGATCGCCCGGCGCTGCTCCGGCGCCACCTGGGAGAGGGCCTGGCGCACCGACAGGCGCAGGTCCCCCGAGTCCCCCAAGTGCTCCGCGCTGGCGAGCCGGCGGTCATCCATCTCGTTCAGCTCCGCCGTCTCTCCCAGCCGCCGCCAGTGGTCCACCAGCTTGTTGCGGGTGATCGTGTACAGCCAGCCGGCGGGGTCTCCGCGGTCGGGCCGGAAGCTCGCGGCCCGGCGCCAGACGGCCACGAAGACCTCCTGCATCACGTCCTCGGAGACGTCGCGGCCGCGGCAGAGCTGGCGGGCATAGGCCAGGACCCGGCTCGCGTAGCGGCCGTAGAAGGTCTGGAAAGCGTCGACGTCCCCCTGCGCGATCCGGCCGAGCAGGGCAATGTCGCTGGGTGCGGCGCCCTGGAGCAAGGCGGTTTTCTCCTGGACGCAATATATGCCAAGCCCGGGCGGCGGAAGAGGCTCGGCGGCCGCGATTCGCAGGGGCATACCCATGCCCCTTCTACGCGGGGCGGAGCCGATCCGGATGACGGCCGCGATTGGATCCGGGTAGAGACTAGATTTCGGTGCTCTGGCTCTCCATGTCAAGGAGCCAGCGCTTGCGCCGGCTGCCGCCCACGTAATCGCCGAGTCCGCCGTCTTCCGCCAGGACCCGGTGGCAGGGGATCACGATCGGGAGGGGGTTCTCCCGCAGGATCGCCAGCACCTCCTGGCAGGCATCGGGCCGGCCGGCGGCCTCGGCGATCTCCCGGCAGGTGCGGGTCTTGCCGTAGGGGATCTTGGCGGCCTCCTTCAGCACGCGGCGAGCGAAGAGGGCGAGGCCGGAAGGGCACAGGTCGAGCTCCAGGCCGAGCTTGCGGCGGGCGCCGGCGAAGTACTCCGCGAGCCTGCCGAAGACCTCGTCCAGGAAGTCCGAGCCGTCGATCTGATGGAGCGCTATGAAGCCGGCCTCGCCGGGCTCGAGGGTCACGCGTGTGATCTTCGTGCCGGCGAGCTCCACGCCCAGGGTTCCGATGGGGGAGGGCATCAGGACCCGAAAGACCTCTCCGGTGCTCTCCGGCACGGGCTCGAGCCGTTGCTGGGCTTCCATGGCCCGGAAAGGTTAACACGCAAGCCCTGTCTGAGCACCCTGTTTCTGGCGGCGCCGCCGGGTTCCGGCCCGGGACTTTCCGTGCAGCATCTTTTCTTGCCGTCAACCTGCCATGGAGGAGCCACCGATAGCCGCAAGAGAGAAGAACTGATCACGAAAGGAAACGACGGCCAGCCTTTAAATCCCTCAAATGAAAAGACTTATGCTTGCAGGCACGGCGGGTCCCGGATACATTCCCGGACGTGGCAATGTTCGATCTGATCGGAGAGACCCTCCGCCGTCTGCGCAAGGAGCACCGCCTGACGTTGGAGGAGCTGGGCGAGGCGGCCGAGCTCGGCCGCGGCCAGCTCTCGCGTATCGAGAACAGCAAGCAGGAGGCGACGCTCTCCACTCTCGCCAAGATCCTGAGCTGCCAGGGCGTGAGCCGGCGCGAGTTCTTCCGCCGCTACGACCTGGTCGAGTCCGAGGCCCTGGCCGTGCAGCGGCAGGGGGCCGGCGAGGGAGCGCCGGAAGCGCAAGGGGACTGGCCCGAGGAGATCCGGCAGGTTCTGGGCAAGGTCGAATCCTTCGTTCAGCTCACCTTCGGTCAGCCCCGCCCGGTGGCGCAGGGAGCCATCGAGGTAGGGGAGTGGGTGGTCCTGTTCCGGGTGGTGCCGAAGGAGGGCACGGCCGCGCCGGCGCCGAAGGACCTGGCCGATACGCCCCGGCCCCGGAAGTCCGGCCGGCGTGGCGCCTCCACGAGCCGCAAAGCCAAGCGCTGAGAATCGCGTCCGTAGTCCAATCCGAGAACTTCATACCGCGAAGAGAGCACGAGATCGGCCTTAGCGCCCTCGGCGCAGGTTCCTGGTTGCCGGAACAGGTAATTGGAGGGCAGGCGTAAGTATCCTGGTTTCAGCTACTTGTGCTTGCAATGCGTGTCGCGGAGCCGATACATTCCGCGCCATGGTCATGTTCGCCAATCTGGGTCGGACGCTCAGCCTCCTGAGGGAGCTGCGGGGCAAGAGCCAGGCCCGCATCGCCCGCGAGGCCGGCATCGGCAAAAGCCAGCTTTCCAAGTATGAGAACGGCAAGGAGCTGCCGAAGCTGGATTCGCTGGAGAAGGTGCTGAACGCCCTGAAGGTCGGCTACTTCGAGTTCTTCTACACGCTCTACCTGGTGGACCGGCGGGCCGCTGACCTGGAGGCCGCCGACCTGGAGCAGAAGGGCGAGGCCGCGGCCGCCGGGCTCTCCAAAGAGCCCCTCTACATGCCGCCGCTCCTCAACGGCAACACCCTCCTGGCCGAGACCACGGACCAGGCCTTCAGTCAGGTGTTCACCGACCTGTTGCTGCTCTACCGCCGGGTCTTCGAGCAGATGGTGCTCGCCGGCGCACCGGCTCCTCCCGACGAGGTCAAGGCGCCGAGCTAGGCCTGGTCAGGAACGACCAGGAACGACCCGCACGCTCAGCTCTCCCCACCGCGCGGACGCCAGCTCGCCGCCCAGGTCCGCGTCGCCCCGGTAATCGCGGCGGGGGATGCGGCGGCAGGGCACGCGGAAGGTGGTCGCGCCCGCCAGGGGGAAGGGGTCCAGCCGCACTTCGCCGTCCCCCGGCTCGACGCGTTGGCCGTACCGCTCGGCGGGCTCCCGCCAGCGGTTGCAGGCGGCGAGGGAGATCAGGTCAGCGAGGTCGATCAGCCGGTAGTCGGCTTCCAGCTCCTCCCGCGGCACACCCGTCTCTTCGAGCAGGCTCCCCTCGAGATCGTCGAGGAAGGCGATGAACGGCGCCCACTCCTCGTCGGCCCGGTCATTCCGCCGGCCCCGGAACAGGTTGAGGGCGTGGCGGGCGATCAGCAGGGAGGCGTAGGGGCGCTCGTGGACGAAGCGGCAGGTGCCCCGCTCCCAGATCTCGATGCGCTCCGGCGTCGACAGGGAGATGAAGTCGTGGGGCAGGCCGCGCCCGCCGTTCCAGCGCGGCGCGGCGTCGGCCTCCCGCCAGCCGTTGTCGTGCTCGCGGGCGGCGAAGAGGAGATCCTCCCGCCGCGGGTGGGCCGGCAGGCCGCCGGCGCGCCAGAGGGACAGCAGCTCGCCCGAGAAGTGGGCGTGGTCCGTTTGCGTGACGAGGAGGAGAGACGAGTCTGCCGGCACGACGATCATGGACCCAGCTTATCCCGCCGGTTTGATCCCTTCATAGTAAGATCGCCAGCCGTCATGAGCTCGAAAAAAATCAGCCGCGAAGATGCGCTCGCCTACCACTCCCGTGGCAGGAAGGGCAAGATCCAGGTCGTCCCCACCAAGCCCACCGCCACCCAGCGCGACCTCTCGCTCGCCTACAGCCCGGGCGTCGCCGACCCGTGCAGGGAGATCGAGCGGGATCCCCTGCTGGCCTACGAGTACACCGCCAAGGGCAACCTGGTGGCGGTCATCAGCAACGGCACCGCGGTGCTGGGGCTGGGCAACATCGGCGCCCTCGCGGGCAAGCCGGTGATGGAGGGCAAGGGGGTCCTGTTCAAGCGCTTCGCGGACATCGACGTCTTCGACCTCGAGGTCGACACCACGGACCCGGAGGAGTTCATCCGCACGGTGCGGCTCCTGGAGCCGACCTTCGGCGGCATCAACCTCGAGGACATCCGCGCTCCCGACTGCTTCGAGATCGAGCGCCGCCTGAAGGCCGAGATGAGCATCCCGGTCTTCCACGACGACCAGCACGGCACGGCCATCATCTCGGGCGCCGCCCTGCTCAACGCCCTGGTGGTGGTGGGCAAGAAGATGGACGAGGTGCGCATCGTCTTCTCGGGAGCGGGGGCGGCGGCCCTCTCCTGCGCCCGCCTCTACGTCGAGCTCGGGGCCCGGCGGGAGAACATCATCCTGTGCGACCGCGCCGGGGTGATCTACCGCGGCCGGGAGGCCGAGATGGACCCCTACAAGCAGGAGTTCGCCGGCGAAGCCCGGGCGCGCACCCTGGCCGAGGCCATGGCCGGCGCCGACGTCTTCGTCGGCCTCTCGGTCGGCGGCGTCGTGACGCCGGACATGGTGCGCTCGATGGCGCGCGACCCGATCGTCTTCGCCATGGCCAATCCCGACCCGGAGATCGGCTACGAGGAGATCCTCGAGGCCCGCGGGGACGCCGTGGCGGCCACCGGCCGCAGCGACTACCCCAACCAGGTCAACAACGTCCTGGGCTTCCCCTTCCTCTTCCGCGGCGCGCTGGACGTGCGGGCGACCGACATCAACGAGGCGATGAAGCTCGCCGCCGTCAAGGCCTTGGCCGGGCTCGCCCGCGAGGACGTGCCGGACGCCGTGCTGCGCGCCTACGGCCTCGAATCGCTGCGCTTCGGCCGCGAGTACCTGATCCCCAAGCCGTTCGACTACCGGGTGCTGCTGCGGGTGCCGCCGGCGGTGGCGTGGGCGGCCATGGAGAGCGGCGTCGCGCGGGTGCCGATCCAGGACTTCGAGGCCTATCACCGCCGGCTGGAGACGCTGATCTCCCGCCGGCTGGAGCTGATGCGCGGCGTCATCGACCAGGCCAAGCGCTCGCCGCGGCGGGTGGTCTTCCCCGAGGGCGAGAACGAGCAGATCCTGCGCGCCGCCAAGGTCCTGGTGGACGAGGGGATCGCCCACCCGATCCTGCTCGCCCGCCGGGAGGTGATCGCCGAGCGGCTGCGCGCCCTCGACCTGCCCGAGGACCGGATCACCATCATCCACAACGAGACCTGCGACAAGCTCGAGAGCTACGCCCAGCGGTTCCACGAGATGCGGCGGCGCCAGGGCGTCACCCTGGTGGACGCGCGCAAGCGGATGCGCCTGCGCAACTACTTCGGCACCATGATGGTCCAGATGGGCGACGCCGACGGCCTGATCTCCGGCATCACCCAGTCCTACCCGGAGACGATCCGCCCGGCCCTGCAGATCATCGGCACCCGCCCGGGCGTCAAGCGGGTCTCCGGCGCCTACGTGCTGATCCTCCAGGACCGCCTGTTCTTCCTCGCCGACACGACGGTCAACATCGATCCCTCCCCCGAGGAGCTGGCGGAGACGGCCCTGCTCACCGTCGGCTTCGCCCGCCGTTTCGGCGTCGTGCCGCGGGTGGCCATGCTCTCCTTCTCCAACTTTGGGTCCAACGACCATCCGGCGGCCCGCAAGGTGCGGCGCGCCGTCGAGCTCCTCGGCGCCCTGGCTCCGGACCTCGAGATGGACGGCGAGATGCAGGCCGACACGGCGGTGTTCGAGCAGATCCTCAAGGAGAGCTACCCCTGGAGCCGCTTGCAGCAGCCCGCCAACGTGCTCATCTTCCCCGAGCTGCAGTCGGCCAACATCGCCTACAAGCTGATCTGGCGCCTGGCCGGCGCCGAGGCGATCGGGCCGGTCCTGCTGGGCATGGCCAAGCCGGTCCACGTGCTGCAGAACGGCCTGGAGGTCAGCGAGATCGTGAATATGACGGCCCTCTGCGTGGTCGACTCGCAGGAGCGGGACGGCTGAGACGCTGAGGGGATGGATGGCGGTCGGGCGTTCTTCGGAGTAAAATTGGGGAAATCCAGATTTCCCCTGAAGGAGGTTTGACCATGAAGCGTGTTTCCGCCTTTGCTCTCTGTGCCGCCCTGCTGCTGGCGGTCTTCGCGGCCCCGGCCCTGACCCGGGCGGCATCCAGCGACAAGCCCCGTATCGCCGTGCTCGAGTTCAAGAACAAGGCCGACAACCAGTGGTGGTTCCGCGGCGGCGCCGAGGCGGCGCAGGACGTGTTCGTCACCGAGCTGGTCAAGAGCGGCAAGTTCCGGGTCGTCGAGCGCGAGCAGCTCGAAGCGTTGATGCAGGAGAAGAACCTGACGCTCTCCGGCGACGTCGATCCCAAGAGCGCGGTCAAGATCGGCAAGCTCCTCGGCGTCAACTACCTGCTGACGGGCGCCGTGACCGAGTACGGCGTCACCGACAAGAGCGCTCACGGCTCCGGCATCGGCCGGCTCCCGGGCTTCAGCGCCGGCAAGCGCGGCTTCACGGCGGCCATGAACGCCCGCCTGATCGACACCTCGACGGGCGAGATCGTGTGGGCGGACGAGGCGAGCGGCGAGGAGAGCAGCGTCAAGGTGTCCGTGGGCGGCTTCGGCGGCGGCGTCGACGACGAGCGGATGTTCGACAAGGTCATGAAGCCGGTCATCCAGAAGCTCACGGCCAGCCTCAAGGCTGCCGACCTGTAAGAGCCTCAAAAGAAAAAGGGCACCCACCCGGGTGCCCTTTCTCCCTCCTCCCCCGCGGCTCCCTGCTACATCGGCTTGAAGTTCACCCGCAGGGTGGTCCACATCTTCACCCGCACGCCTTCCTTGACGGCCGGCTGGAACACTGCCCGCCGGGCCGCGTCGAGGGCCGCCTCGTCGAAGCCGAAGCCCGCCTTGGCGCCGATACGCTCGGAGTCCAGCACCTTGCCCCGCTCGTCGACCAGCACCTTGATGTCCACCTGGGCCGCGCGGTTCAGGCGCTTGGCCGCCGGCGGATAGCGCGGATCGAGCTGCGCGGCGAGCTTCGGCGCCGCGACGCCGGGTCCGGGCTGCACCAGGTCTCCCACCTGGACCTGCTGCTGCCGTTGGGCGGGCGCCGGCGCGGGGACGGCGGGCGCCGGCGCGGCGGGCTTCTCGTCGCGGTCGTTCGCCGGCGCCGTCTGGGGAGCTGCGGCGGCGGGCGGCGGCACGGCTGCCTGGGGCGGCGCGGCGGCGGGCTCGGGGCGCTGCTGGGCGCGGGTCTCGACCGGCGCGGGCTCCGGCTGGGCCGCCGCCGCCCGGCTCGGGCCCGGGCTCGGCTCAGCGCCCGCCTTGCTGTCCTCGAGCTGCTGCTGGAGCTGCTTGATGCGGTCGTCGTACTGCGTCTTGAACTTCGACTCCATCTCCTTGCTGCGGGCCTCGAACATCTGCTGGATCTGCGCCTGGATCTCCTCCGGCGTCGGTCCCGCCGGCGCGGCCGGATCGAGCGCGGTGCCCGCGGCGCCCGCAGGCACGGTGCCCGGCATGGCGGCCGGCAGGGTGGTGGCGGCGGCGGCCGGCGGCGCGGCGGCGGTCTGGACGTCACCGGCGGAGCGCCCGAAGAGGAACCAGCCGCCGGCGCCGAGGGCGACCAGAGCGGCGGCGGCGATGCCGATCCACAAGCCCTTCTTCGACGGCTCGGCCTGTGCCTGCGCCGCCGGGAAGCGCGTGCCCGGCAGGGTCCCCTGGCGTACCCCGGTCGCCTCGCGGGGATCCTGCATCGTGGCCGCCGCGGCGGCGGGGGCGGCGGCTGCCGCGGCCATCACGGGCCGCGGGGCCGGCAGCTCCAGCTTCTTCTCGGCCTGGATCTCCTGGTTCTCCCGCTCGATCTCCTCGCGGAAGAGGTTGTGCATGAAGAACGCGAGGTTGAACGTGGTCGGGCTGAACTGGCCGTCGATCATCAGCTTCGAAAGCGTCTTGTGCCAGGTGACGGCGTCGGCGATCCGCCCCTCGCGGGGTGCCAGGCTCTTCTTGAGCAGGGCCGCGACCGGCGCCGGCAGGGGGGTGCCCTCGTTGGCCAGGACGGCGGCGTCGATCACCCCGGCGTAGCCTTCCGCCGGCGCGGCGGCGAGGCGTTCGCCGGTCAGCAGCTCGAACAGGATGGCGCCCAGGGAGTAGACGTCGTCGGACTTGCCGAGCGGCGCGCCGGTCAGGGTCTCGGGCGAGAGGTAGGGCCGGAGCGTGTCGTCCTGCCAGCCGCCGGCCGCGAGGGCGCGCAGGCCGGGTGCCACCTCGAAACCGAGGAGGCGGGTCTCGCCCTCGTTGGAGATCATCACCAGGTGCGGCACCACGAAGCCGTGGAGCACCCGCTCATCCTGCACCCGGCTCTCGTGGGCCGCGGCCAGGGCGAGCGAGAGCCGCTCCGCCACCAGCAGCGCATGGTCGGTGGGAATGGGCGAGTACTGCCGGGCCGACTGGGCGAAGATGGTCGCCAGGCTCTTGCCCGAGATGTAGTCGTAGGCGGCGTAGGGAAAGCTCCGCACGCGTCCGAGATCGACGCCGCTGCCGATGTTGGGGCTCTTCAGGATCTGCTGGATGGCCCCCCGACCCGAGATCTTGGCCCAGAGCTTCTCGCCATCGATCCCCTTGCCGTTGAGAACGCGGAGCAGCACCACCTGCTCCATGCCTTCGTTGCCCACCTTGCCGGCACGGAAGGTCTCTCCGAGCGGGTCCTCGGTCAGTTTCTTGAGAAGCAGGTACTTCCCAAACTCCTCCGGGATGTTCATCAGACGTCTCCTCTCGGATGCGCTCCGCCACTGTAGCGGCTCTCCACTCGAAGGGACGGCGCGTTCCGTACTGTTTTGTGGACTCGTTCCACCTGCCTTGATACAACAGGCCTGCGGAACTGTCAATCAAAAAGTGAGAGCCGGCGTTCAGCGGCCGTTGGCGCCCTGCCGCCGCTCCGCGGCCCGGCGGTTCCGCCAATACTGCCGCTGCCAGGTCTCGACGTTGCGGTTGTGCTCCTGCAGGGTCTCGGAGAAGACGTGGGTGCCGTCGTTGCGGCTGACGAAGTAGAGGTAGGGCACGTCGGCCGGCTGGGCGGCGGCGACCAGGCTGGCGAGCCCCGGCGAGCATATGGGGCCGGGGGGCAGGCCGGCGTAGCGGTAGGTGTTGTAGGGCGAGTCCATCCGCAGGTCCTCCCGCCGGATGTTGCCGTTCCAGCGGCCGAGGCGCTTGAGGGCGTAGATGACGGTAGGGTCGGCGGCGAGGCCGATCCTGCGGTCCAGCCGGTTGCGGTAGACGGCGGCGATCACCGGCCGCTCGGCGCCGGCCTGGGCCTCTTTCTCGACGATGCTCGCGAGCGTCACCACCTGCCGCACGCTGCGGCTCGGGGATCGGGCCAGCAAGGGCCGGACCTCGCGCTCGAAGCGCTGGCGGAAGGTGCGCACCAGGGTGCCGACGATCTCCTCCTCGCGGGTGGCGGAGGCGAAGTTGTAGGTCTCGGGGAAGAGGTAACCCTCGAGGTCGGGGGCGTCGGGGTCGAAGTCGGCGATCAGCCGCGGCGAGCGCATCAGGTCGAGGAACACCTCGCGGCGGCCGAACTTCGCCCGCGCGAGCTGATCGGCGATCTCCTCCAGGGTCAAGCCTTCGATGATGGTCAGGGAGCGGGTGACGATGTCCCCCCGCACCAGCATGCGGAGCACCTGCGCGGTGGTGAGGGGGCCGCGGAACCGGTACTCGCCGGCCCGCATCTTGGGATCGCCCATGAAGTAGATGAGATAGGTGCGGGCCAGCTTGGCGTCGGCCAGCACCCCTTCCTTCTCCAGGATCTGGAGGATGCGGCTGGCCGCTGTGCCGGGCGCGACGGTCACCAGCTTCTCGGCGCCCTCGTAGCCCTGGTAGGGGCGCTGGAGCTGCCACCAGGACCAGGCCATCCGGCCGACCGGCACCATGATCAGGAGGAGCAGGACTCCCAGACCGATCGCCACCCGCCGCCAGCCGTCCCCACCCGCTGCCTTCTTGCCTCGTGCCACTCCGCCTCCTCTCAGGCTTGTCTGCCGTCGCGGTCCAGAACCTCCTGGAGCAGGATCTGGGCGGCGACGGCGTCGATCCGGGCCGGCTCGCGCCGGGTATCGACGCCGGCCTCGCGCAGCCGCTCGGTGGCCTCGACGGTGGTCAGCGCCTCGCCGATCAGCTCGACGGGCAGGCCCGTCAAGCCGGCCAGCCGGTCGCCGAAGCGGCGGACCCGCTCGGCGTTCGGCCCGCGCTGGCCGTCGAGCCCCACCGGCTCGCCGAGGACCAGCCGCCCGACCCCTTCCTGGCGGGCGATCTCGGCGATCTGCCGCAGGGCCGAGCGGTCGTTGCGGCGCTCCAGGGTGGTCAGCGGCACGGCGAACCGGCCGGCCGGATCCGAGACCGCCAGCCCGATCCGTTTCTCGCCGAAGTCGATGCCCAGAGAGCGCATGCCGGTTCCGTCCGGGCGCATTGTACCGGATGTGCTACGATCCATCGCCCGGTCCGCCGGCCGCCTCGCGCGCGCGTGCCGGCCGGCAACTCCCCCCAAGCGCTTTACAGGAGAGGTCATGGACGACGTCGTTATCTTGAGCGCGGTGCGCACGCCCATCGGAACCTTCCAGGGTGCGCTCTCGAGCTTTCCCGCGCACGCTCTGGGAGCGCGCGCGATAGCCGCCGCCATCGAGCGCGCGGGTCTGACTCCGGACGAGATTCAACAGGTCAACATGGGCTGCGTGCTGACGGCCGGCCAGGGCCAGGCCCCGGCCCGCCAGGCCGCCCTCGCCGCCGGCTGCCCCGTCTCCACGGGCGCCATCACCCTCAACAAGGTCTGCGGCTCCGGCATGCGGGCGGTGATGATCGGCGCCAACGACCTGCGCTGCGGCGACTTCAAGCTCGTCGTCGCCGGCGGCATGGAGAGCATGAGCCAGGCCCCTTACCTCGTCCCCGGCGCCCGCGAGGGATTGCGCCTGGGGCACGGCAAGCTGATCGATTCGATGGTCCACGACGGCCTGTGGGACCCCTACGGCGACCTGCACATGGGCAGTTGCGCCGAGACCTGCGCCGCCGAGTACAAGTTCAGCCGCGAGGAGCAGGACGCCTACTCCCTCGAGAGCTACCGCCGCGCCCGCGAGGCCGCCGAGAAGGGGCTGTTCGCCGAGGAGATCGTCCCCCTGCAGATCGCCCAGAAGAAGGGCGATCCGGTGGTGGTGGACCGCGACGAGGAGCCGTTCAAGTCCGACCTCTCGCGCATCGCGACGCTCAAGCCCGCCTTTCAGAAGGAAGGCGGCACGGTTACCGCCGCCAACGCCAGCAAGATCAACGACGGCGCCGCCGCCCTGGTGCTCACCACGGCCTCCGAGGCCGCCCGGCGGGGCGCCAAGCCGCTCGCCCGCATCATTGCCCACTCCACCCTCGCCCAGAAGCCGGAGTGGTTCACCACGGCGCCGGCGGGCGCCGTGCGCGGCGTGCTGGAGCGGGCTGGCCTGAAGGCGGCCGACATCGATCTCTGGGAGATCAACGAGGCTTTCTCCGTGGTGGCGCTGGCCTTCCTGCGCGACCTCGAGCTGCAGCCCGACCGGGTCAACGTCCGGGGCGGCGCGGTCGCCCTGGGGCACCCGATCGGAGCCTCCGGGGCGCGCATCCTGGTCACCCTGCTGCACGCGCTGCGCGAGCGCGGCGGTCGGCTCGGCTGCGCCGCCATCTGCATCGGAGGCGGTGAGGCTACCGCGATGATTATCGAGCGGATAGACTGAGCGCATAGACTCGACCGCGCTCATGATCGAACAACGCCCCCCACTGTCCGCCCTCTCGCTGGCTCTCTGTCTGGCCCTGCCCGCCGCGGCCCGACAGGAGCCGTTGCCGCCTCCCCCTCCGGAGGCGGCGGCTCCCGCCACCGAGCCCACGGGGCCGATCGCGCCCGTGGCGCCGCCCGCTCCGCCGGGCGGCGAGCCGACCGGCGCGCCGCAGGCGATCCCGGCCCCCGCGGTGCCGCCGGTGCCCGCCGGTCCGCCGGGCGCGGGGCCCGACCGCCTCGACTTCCAGCTCAAGTTCAAGGACGGCAGCAGCGCCGCCGGCAGCGCCGTGGACCTCAAGTACGTTCGCGAGGACTCGGCGGCGCTCTCCGGCGGGGTGCAGATCCGCTATCAGGACGTCGACCTCAAGGCCGACCAGGCCGAGATCGACCTCGAGACCAAGGTCGTCACGGCCACCGGCAACATCACCCTCGACCAGGGCCCCCGCCGGCTGACGGGCGAGACGGCGGTGTTCAACCTCGACACCAAGACGGGCAAGCTCACCAACTCCACCGGCCAGGTCGCGCCCGACTACTACTTCGTCGGCAAGGAGGTGGCGAAGACGGGCGACGACACCTACCAGGTGACCGACGGCATCTTCACCTCCTGCAGCCAGGAGGTGCCCGACTGGAGCTTCCGCCTGCGCGAGGCGACGGTCCAGGTCGACGGCTACGCCCGCGTGCGCTCCGCCTCGATGCGGGCCAAGAAGCTGCCCGTCTTCTACACCCCCTACATCCTCTGGCCGGTCAAGAGCGAGCGGAGCTCCGGCCTCCTGATCCCCAACATCGGCTACTCCGACCGGCGCGGCGCTTCCCTCGGCCTCGCCTACTTCCAGACGCTGGGCCGCAGCTACGACACGACCTTCCATCTGGACACCTACACGGAGGGCTTCCTCGGTCTCGGCAACGAGTTCCGCTACCATCCGACCGCCGGTACCAAGGGCGACCTGGTGGGCTACTACGTCCGCGACCCGGAGCTCGAGGAGTGGCGCTGGAAGGTGGAGCTGAACCACACCACCGACGACCTGCCCTGGGGCATGCGCGGCGTCATCCAGTTCCAGGACTACTCGGATTTCAACTTCTTCCGCGACTTCGAGCGGGACTTCGACCGCAACACCCTGCGCTTCATCGACAGCCGCGCGTTCGTCTCCGGCAACTGGGGCCCCCACCTGCTGAACGCCCAACTGAGCAGCCGCGAGACCTTCCTCGGCTTCCAGCAGACGGACACGATCCAGCAGCGGCGGCTCCCCGAGATCGAGTACCGCCTGCGCTCGACCCGGCTCGCCCGCACGCCCTTCTACCTCGAGGTCGAAAGCTCTCTCGACTATCTCCAGATCAGCCGGCCGAACAGCTACGACGGCCAGTACGGGCGCGTCGACCTGTTCCCGCAGGTCACGCTGCCCATCCGCACCTTCCCCTGGCTCTCGCTGTCGATCACCGGCGGCGAGCGGCTGACCTGGTACGGCGACAGCCTCGACGCCACCCAGCGCGAGCTCACCGGCGACGCCCTGACCCGCGCCTTCCCGGTCGCCAGCGCCCAGATCGTCGGCCCCTCCTTCTCCCGGATCTTCGACTGGAAGGTGGGCGGCTTCGGCAAGTTCAAGCACCTGATCGAGCCGCGCTGGACCTACGTCTACCAGGGGGACATCGACGATACCCAGCAGGTCCCCCTGTTCGACGAGGTGGACACGCCGATCTCCACCAACCGCGGACGCCTGGCGCTCTCCAACCGCATCCTGGCCAAGCCGGACACGGAGAACGGCGCCGCCCGCGAGGTGCTGCTCTTCGAGGTCGCCCGCTCGTACAGCTTCGACGCCCTCCAGCCGCTGCAGGTGGCCCCGGGCGACCGCACGGTGAGCACCACCCAGGGACCGATCGAGGCGCTGCTGCGCTTCTCGCCGACCGACAAGATCAGCCTCAAGCTGGAGGCCGACTACGACACCCTGTTCGGCGGCATCTCGTCGACCGGCCTGACCGGCAACTACGGCTTCGGCACCGGCAACTACCTGGGCGCCACCTGGTTCACGCGCACCCGCCAGGACACCGGGGAGAGCCTGAGCAACCAGGTGCGGTTGAACGGCGCCCTGGGCATCAAGTCCTGGAACCTCCGGGTCGAGGGGCAGGTCAACTACGACTTCGAGCAGAAGCTCCTGCAGCAGCAGACGCTGGTGGTGAGCTACGCCGCGCAGTGCTATGGCCTGCGCCTCGAGCTGCGCGACTTCCGGGCCGGGATCGGACCGCGCACCCGTGACAAGGACATCCGGTTGTCGCTCTCGCTGAAGAACGTCGGCACGTTCCTCGACCTCAACAGCCGCAGCTCGACCATCGAGCCGTAGCCATCCGCAACGCCCGGAGACACCGGAACCTATGAAGGGCCTGATCCTTTCTGGAGGCAAGGGGACGCGCCTGCGTCCCCTCACCCACACCTCCGCCAAGCAGCTCGTGCCGGTCGCCAACAAGCCGGTGCTCTACTACGCCATCGAGGCCATCGTCGCGGCCGGTATCAGCGAGATCGGCATCATCGTCGGCGAGACCCGGGCCGAGATCCGGGCGGCGGTCGGCGACGGCGCCCGCTTCGGCGCCCGCGTCACCTACATCGAGCAGGACGCGCCGCTCGGCCTCGCCCACGCGGTGATGATCGCCGAGGAGTTCCTCGACGGCTCGCCGTTCGTCATGTACCTCGGCGACAACCTGATCGCCGGCGGCATCACCAGCCTGGTGGAGGAGTTCCAGGCTCTCGGCTGCAACTCCGAGATCCTGCTCGCCGAGGTGCCCAACCCGGAGCAGTTCGGCGTCGCCGAGCTGACGCCCGAGGGCAAGGTGCACCGCCTGGCGGAGAAGCCCAAGGAGCCCAAGAGCAACCTGGCGCTGGTCGGCGTCTACATGTTCGACGCCCGCATCTTCGAGTCGGTGCGGCGGATCAAGCCCTCGGCCCGCGGCGAGCTCGAGATCACCGACGCCATCCAGGACCTGATCGACCGCGGCCTCGACGTCCACCCCCACATCGTCCGCGGCTGGTGGAAGGACACCGGCAAGCTGGACGACATGCTGGAAGCCAACCGGATCGTCCTCGAGGGGATGGATGCGAAGCGCGGCGCCAGCATCGGCAGCATCGGCAGCGGCAGCCGTATCGAGGGCCGGGTGCAGATCGGCGAAGGGGTCGAGCTGATCGACTCCCTGGTGCGCGGACCGGTCGTGATCGGCGACGGCACGCGCGTCGAGAACGCCTTCGTGGGCCCCTACACCTCGATCGGCGAGCGCTGCACGCTGGTGAGCTGCGAGATGGAGAACTCGATCGTCCTGGCCGACAGTGAGATCCGCGACATCCCCCTGCGCATCGACGGCTCGCTGATCGGCCGCAACGTGCGCATCGTGAAGACCGATTTCAAGCCCAAGGCCTACCGCTTCATGCTGGGGGACAACTCAGAGGTGGGAATCACCTAAGTGGCAGGTCGAGGGGATCAATTGCGGTGCTTGGTGCTCGGTGGAGCCGGCATGCTGGGCCAAGCGGTGGTCGCGGCAGCGGAGTCCCGCGGCTGGGACGTCCGAGGGCTTTCCCGCCAGCAGGCCGACGTCACGGAGCTCGACAGGCTGCTCGAAGAGGCCGAAACGTTCCGGCCCGAGGTGGTGCTCAACTGCGCCGCCTTCACCAAGGTCGACGCCTGCGAGGAGGAGACGGAGCGGGCGTTCGCCGTCAACGGCGAGGGAGCGGCCCACGCCGCGGCGGCGGCGGCGCGGGTGGGAGCGCGGCTGGTCCACGTCTCGACCGACTATGTCTTTGACGGCCGGTTCGAAGGCAGAGCCCGCGAGCCCTACCGGGAGGACGCGCCGGTCGCGCCGATGTCGGTCTACGGCCGCAGCAAGCTGGCGGGCGAGCGCAATGCGCTCGCCTACGACCGCTCGCTGGTGGTGCGCACGAGCTGGCTGTTCGGCCCCGGGGGACCCAACTTCGTGGCCACGATGGTGAGCCTGATCGAGGCCGGCCGGGTGCCGCTGCGGGTGGTGGCGGATCAGGAGGGGTGCCCGACCTACACGCCGTTCCTGGCCGCCGCCCTGCTGGACCTGGCGCGGCTCGGCGCCGTTGGAGTGGTGCATTACCGCAACCGGGAGCCGGTCTCCTGGTACGCTTTCGCCGCCGAGATCGCCCGCCTGTGGTCCGGCGCGGCGGTCGAGGTGGTCCCCGTCACGACCGCGGAGTTTCCCCGGCCCGCGCCCCGTCCGGCCTGGTCGGTCCTGGACGTCGCCCGCTTCGAGGAGATCGCCGGCCGTCCCGTGGAGCCGTGGCAACGGGGGCTGGAGGAAACGCTGGCCCGGATGCGGAAAGGGAGAAATCAATGAGGGCCTTAATCCAATGAGAGCTTTGATCACCGGCATCACCGGCTTCGCCGGGTCCCACCTGGCGGAGTACATCCTCGCGGAGCAACCGGGAGTGGAGGTCTTCGGCACCTTCCGCTGGCGCAGCCGCATGGACAACGTGGAGCACCTCGACAAGAAGATCAAGCTGGTCGAGGCCGACCTGCGGGACTACACCTCGATGCACCAGGCACTCGCGGCCACGCGGCCGGACTACATCTTCCACCTCGCGGCCCAGAGCTTCGTGCCGTCGAGCTGGAACGCGCCCAACGACACCATCATCACCAACACCACCGGGCAGACCAACATGTTCGAGGCCATCCGCGCCCTGAAGATCGATCCGGTCATCCAGATCGCCTGCTCCAGCGAGGAGTACGGCCTGGTGCTGCCGGACGAGGTGCCGATCAAGGAGACCAACCCGCTGCGGCCGCTGTCGCCCTACGCGGTCTCCAAGGTGGCGCAGGACTATCTCGGCTACCAGTATTTCCAGAGCTACGGCATCCGGTCCATCCGCACCCGCGGCTTCAACCACACCGGCCCGCGGCGGGGGCAGGTCTTCGTCACCTCCAACTTCTGCAGCCAGGTGGCGGCCATCGAGCTCGGGCTCCAGGAGCCGGTGATCCGCGTCGGCAACATCGACGCCGTCCGCGACTTCACCGACGTGCGCGACATGGTCCGCGCCTACTGGCTCGCCGTCACCAAGGCCAAGCCCGGCGAGGTCTACAACATCGCCACCGGCACCGGCATCACCATCCGCGCGATGCTCGACCTCGTGCTGTCGTTCTCCACCGTCGAGGTCAAGATCGAGGTCGACCCGGACCGCCTCCGCCCCTCGGACGTCGAGATCCTGATCGGCGACAGCTCGAAGTTCCGCGCCGACACCGGCTGGGAGCCGCGGATCCCCTTCGAGCAGACCGTGAAGGACCTCCTCGACTACTGGCGGGTGAAGCTGGCGTCCCGGAAGCGGACGGGGTAGCCCACCCGCATGCACATCCTGATCACCGGGATCGGCGGTTTCGTCGGCTCGCGGCTCGCCCGCCATCTGCTCGCCCTGGGAGACCGGGTGAGCGGCACCTATCTGGATGTCCTGCCCCAAATCGAGGGCGTCGACCTCTACGAGGCGAACGTGGTGGACCGGGAGGCCCTGGAGCGCGCCGTGCGGGCCGCCCGGCCCGACGCCATCGTGAACCTCGCGGGCCTCTCCCACATCGGCGAGTCCTGGAATTGGGAGCTGATGTCCGACTACTTCTGGGTCAACGTCGCGGGCACCGGCAACGTGCTCGCCGTGGCCGAGGGGCGGCCGGTGGTGATCGCCTCGAGCGCCGACGTCTACGGCACCGTCCCCGAGGCGGAGCAGCCGATCGCCGAAGACCGCCGGATCGCTCCCCAGACCCCCTACGCCCTGACCAAGGCTTCGGCCGAGCGGCTGGCCGAGGCGCACGGCGCCGTGATCGTCCGCTCCTTCAACCTGATCGGCCCCGAGCAGGCCGCCAAGTTCGCCCTGCCGTCCTGGGCGGCGCAGCTCGCCGCCATCCGGCGGGGCGAGAAGGAGCCGGTGCTGGAAGTCGGCGACCTGTCGACGGCGCGCGACTTCGTCCACGTCGACGACGGCGCGGCCGCCTACCGCCTGCTGGCCGAGAAGGGCGAGCGGGGCGGCGTCTACAACCTGTCGAGCGGCAGGGCCGTCCTGATGCGCGACATCCTCGGACGCCTGATGGAGATCTCCGGCGTCGCCGCCGAGGTCCGGGAGGGCGTCTACCCCCCTCGTCCCTTCGACATCCCCCGCCTGTCCGGCGATCCGGGCCGCCTCCACGCCCTCGGCTGGAAGCCCGAGCGGACTTTGGACGACGCGCTGTCGGATCTCTGGAAGACGGTAGGGTAAGATTCCCCTCCATCATGAAGATCCTCGTCACCGGCGGCACCGGGTTCCTCGGTCGCCGCATCGTCTCCGAGCTTGGCGCCCGGCATGAGCTGCGGCTCCTGGTGCGCCGCGGCTCGTCCCGCGAGCGGTTCCCCGCCGGCGTCGAGTTCGCCGAAGGGGACGTCACCGACCGGGCGAGCCTCACCCGGGCCCTCGCCGGCTGCGATGCCGTGATCCACGCGGCGGCGCTGGTCAAGATCCTGGCGCCGCGCGAGCAGTTCGACCGCATCAACGTCGGCGGCCTCCAGAGCGTCCTCTCCGCCGCCGAGGCTTCCGGATCGATCGAGCGGGTCCTCTACGTCTCCAGCTTCATGGCCCTCGGACCCACCGAGGGCGGGCCGGGCGGCCGGCTCGACGAGAGCGCCGAAGTCCGCGACCGGGCCTGGATCAACGACTACGAGCGCACCAAGGCCCTCTCCGACCGCATGGCCCGCAAGGCGATCGCCGCCGGCGCCCCCCTCGACGTCGTCTACCCCGGCGTCATCTACGGCCCGGGCGAGATGACCGAGGGGAACATCGTCGTGCGCCACGTCCTGGACCTGATCCATGGCCGCCTGCCGGGCCTGATTGGGAAACCCGAGCGGCGCTGGAACTACGTCTACGTGGACGATGTCGCCCGCGGCATCGCCCTGACCCTCGAGAAGCCGGCTCCCGGCGGGCGCTACATGCTGGGCGGCGAGAACGTGACGCAGGGCGACTTCTACGCCACCGTCGGCCGGCTGACCGGCGTGAAGATCCCCTCGCTCCGCTTTCCGGACCTCGTTGCCAAGGCGGCCGGCGCGGCGCAGAAGGCCTGGGCCGGGCTGCGCGGCTCGACTCCCCAGCTCACGCCCGACCTCGTCGAGGTCTACAAGCACGACTGGGCCTACGACTCGTCCCGCGCGGAGAAGGAGCTCGGCTACCGCTGGCGTCCGTTCGCCGAGGGGCTGACCTCGACCCTCGCCTGGCTCAAGGAGACTGGGCAGTGGCGCTGAGCCGCGGCGAGCTGGCGCGCAAGGTCGTTCACATGGGGGTGGGGCTGATCGCCTTCTCCCTGCACTATCTGGGGCCCTGGTGGTCGGCCGTGCTCGCCGCCGGCGCCCTCGCCTCCAACCTGTTCCTGCTGCCCAGGATCGGCGGCCGGCGGCTCTGGCGCGACGCCGAGCACGCGGCCGGCTCCTCGCTCGGCATCATCCTGTATCCCCTGGCCGTGCTGCTGCTGATCCTGGCCTTCCACCAGCGGCTGGAGGTGGCGGCCGCCGCCTGGGGCATCCTCGCCTTCGGCGACGGCATGGCCTCGATCGTGGGCATGACGCTCGGGCATCGCAAGCTCCCCTGGAACCCCCGGAAGAGCTGGATGGGGACGCTCGCCTACGTCGTCTTCGGGACCCTCGCGGCGACCGCCCTGCTGATCTGGACGCCCCGGGACCATGTCTACAGCCTGGGCTTCGCCCTGGCGGTCTGCTTCGCCGCGGCCGTGCTCGCCGCCGCCCTCGAATCGCTGCCCCAGGGGCTCGACGACAACATCGGCGTGCCGCTGGTCTCCGGCCTGTTCCTGCTCGGCCTCGTGCTGACCGAGGGGCGCTGGGACGACTTCCTGGCCCAGGACGGCCTGCCCCTACGGCTCCTCCTGGCCGCCGCCGTGAACGCGGCCCTGGCATGGGCGGCCCACGCGGCCCGCACGGTGGACCGCTCCGGCGTGATCGCGGGCTTCCTGGTGGGCTTCCTGATCTACGCGTTTCTGGATTGGCGGGGCTATCTCCTGCTCCTGTCGTTCTTCGTCATCGGCAGCGCCTGCACCAAGTTCGGCTACCGCAAGAAGGCGGCCGCCAAGCTGGCCCAGGAGAACAAGGGTCGGCGGGGAGCCCGGCACGCCCTCGCCAACGCCGGAGTGGCCACGGCCTGCGCCGTGTTCGCGGCCCTGACCCTCCCGCCGGTGGCGGTGGCCTTCGCCCTGGCCTTCGCGGGCGCCTTCGCCACCGCCGCCGCCGACACCGCCTCCAGCGAGATCGGCCAGCTCCTCGGCCGCCGCACGTTCCTGATCACCACCTTCCGCCCCGTGCCCCGTGGCACGGAGGGCGCCGTCTCGCTCGAAGGAACGCTCGCCGGGGTCTTCGCCTCGGCCGTGATCGCGGCCCTCGGAGCGGCGGCCGGCCTTTTCCCCTGGCTGGGCGTCGCCGCCGTCGTGGTCGCGGCCTTCGTCGGCACCACCTTCGAGAGCGTGGTCGGAGCGGCGCTCGAGAAGCGCCAGTTGCTCGACAACGAGGCGTTGAACTTCCTGAACACACTGGTCGGGGCCTTGGTCGCCGCCGCCTTCACTTCCTGGGTCCTCTGAGGTCGCCGCCTATGAAGTCCGCAGCCGTGTCCCCTTCGAGCTCCGTTCCAGGCCAGCCGCCGGCGTCCAAGCTCCAGCTCTACTCGCAGCTCGCGCGTCCCTTCACGCTGCTGCCGCCGCTGCTGGGCATCGTCTCCGGCGCCGTCTGCGCCTTCGGCTCGATCCACAACCCGGACCCTTCCAGGAGTCTCACCCTCTCGGTGATCCTGACGGTGGTGCTGGGCTCGCTCTGCGCCAGCTTCATGAACGCGGCCTCGAACGCCATCAACCAGGTCTACGACCTGGAGATCGACCGCCTCAACAAGCCGAACCGGCCGCTGGTCACCGGCGCCCTGTCGATCCGCGAGGCCTGGATCTTCACCTGGATCTTCTACGCCCTGGCGCTGATCCCCACCTGGGTGGTGGTGCCCTACCCCTACGAGACGTTCCAGGCGAAGCTCACGGCGCCGCTCTCGCAGCACGTGACCTTCTTCATCTACCTGGCGGGATTGCTCTTCACCTTCATCTACTCAGCGCCGGAGCTGGGGCGCACCAAGACCCGCGGCATGCTCGCCAACTTCACCATCGCGATCCCGCGGGGCATCCTGCTCAAAGTGGCGGGCTGGGCCATGGTGGCCCACGTGGCCTACACGGAGCCCTGGTACATCGGCGGGGTCATCGGCCTGTTCCTGATCGGCGCCGCGTCCACCAAGGATTTCGCCGACATGGAGGGGGACCGTGCCGGCGGCTGCAAGACGCTGCCCATCGTCTACGGGGTGAAGAAGGCCATCTGGATCATCGCCCCCTTCTTCGTGCTCCCCTGGCTGTTCGTGCCTCTGGGGGCCTTCCTCCCTGATCCCCAGAACCCCGAGCACCCCATCCTCACCGGCAACCCGTGGATCCTCACCAGCTTCGGAGTCCTGTTCACGTTCTGGGGCATCTACACGGTCTACCTGCTGCTGCGCGATCCCAACTCGCTCACCGAGACGGAGAATCACCCGTCCTGGAAGCACATGTACCTGATGATGATGGGCTCGCAGGTGGCGTTCGCGCTGGCGTATCTGTTCTGAGAATCAGGCGGCGGACTGGTCGTCACGCTTCTTGTCGGAGGCCCCTATCAGCCGATCCCTGTATTGTTCCTGCAGCTCCATGTAGTAGGCGACCAGACGTTCGGGATCGTGGCCGAAGTGCGCAGAGATGCGGTGGCGTATCTCTCGCACCTCATCGATGACCGGGTCAGTATTCTTCTGATCCATCATGACCTCCTAGAAGCTCCAGAGGGGTGACCAATGCGGGCACGAGGAGGCCCAGCATGGTGTTCACCCGACGAATGTGCCCGAACTTGTTCGCGTTTGCAAGGTGCTGACAGTTCCAAGTAACGAGGAAATCACACTTGTGGTAGGAAGCCAGCGCCAGATGCAGCGCATCCCCGCCCGGATTGGCAGGCATGAGCTTGTGCCGAACGTAGGCCCGTACGATCTCCGTAATCCCAGGTTCTACCGGCAGGAGCGGCAAGTTGCTTACGAGAGCTAGCCGAGGCGCGTTGCGCTCTGGCGGACCGGCCATCAACTCGTCCAGCACGGCCGGGCTGGTAACGAGCTCGTAATGACTCGCGGCATCCTTCCACCACTGGCGTGTCCACTCCCGCCGCACCACAATGTCGGGTGCTGTGCGCACGTCATGGTAGAAACTGGGGATCGTGGTTTCTACGTAGACGCGGGGTTTGGTCATGTAGGCAACATACTACAGCCATGACGACGCTTCGCGAGTCTATGTTCATGACCATCGAGCTACCAGCTACCCTAGAGAAGGAACTCCGTGATCTCGCCGTGACACAAAGCCGCGACGTTGGCGAGCTTGTGGTGGAGGCTGTCCGGCAGTATCTCGAAGCTTCAGCCATCACGGACTTGGATGCTGCCGATGTCGCCGAGGCGCAAATGAAGCTAATCACAGAGACGGAAGAGGCCTGCTGAGGATCGCCTACCGCCCAGTCCCGCCGTCCTCCTTCTCCTCCTCCTCCTTCCCTTCAGCCTTGACCACCTTGAAGGTCGCTTCGAGACGGTCCTTGCTGGCTTGATGGACGGCGCTGAAGCTGATCACGTAGCCGTGGAAGGTCATGCTCATCCACTGGCCCGGCTCCATGATCGCCTGAATTGAAGCCAGATCACTGTCCTCGTCCAGGCGCATGGCGATGGTACCCTTGAACGTCGCTACCGAGCAGTCCGTGGGAGTCATGCAGCCGGAATCGTCGGAGGCCGAGCGGAACGTGACCTCGAGGCCCTCGGGCTCCACTCTCCCCGTCTCGCCGACGCCGAGCACGAACGGCGTCTCCAATTCTGCCTCCACGGCCTTGGGGCCTTCAGCGCCACGCACGGGGGACGCGAAGCTTCCTCCCACGCCCAGCATAAAGGCCAACAGGACCGGCACCAGCCTTCCATATCTCATGGCTCGTTCCTCCTAAATGCTTAGACACCGAGACGGCGGTTTTCGTTCCTTGCTCGGGAATCTGGCTGGATTTAGGCCGATGGGGCTCGTCTTGAGTACGGGGCTGGGTGCCAGGTGTTTCGCGGCCGGGGCTGCGAGCCGGGCTTTTTGCTGCCTAGCCGCCGACACAACTGCCTTGGTTCCCTCTGTTCACGTGGAACCTCTTTTGGTCCTGATCGGGGCCGCGTCCACCAAGGACTTCGCCGACATGGAGGGGGACCGTGCCGGCGGCCGCAAGACGCTGCCCATCGTCTACGGGGTGAAGAAGGCCATCTGGATCATCGCCCCCTTCTTCGTGCTCCCCTGGCTGTTCGTGCCCCTGGGGGCCTTCCTCCCCGATCCCCAGAACCCCGAGCACCCCATCCTCACCGGCAACCCGTGGATCCTCACCAGCTTCGGAGCCGTGTTCACGGTCTGGGGCATCTACACGGTCTACCTGCTGCTGCGCGACCCAAACTCGCTCACCGAGACGGAGAACCACCCCTCCTGGAAGCACATGTACCTGATGATGATGGGCTCGCAGGTGGCGTTCGCGCTGGCGTATCTGTTCTGAGGCGGAGAGGGCTTGCCGTTCTCCCTGTGCTCCCGTAGTCTATGTCCATGATCATCGAGCTGCCGGTTAGCGTAGAGAAGGAACTCCGCAATCTGGCCGTAACCCAAAGGCGCTACGTTGGCAACGCCATCACGGACTTGGATGCTGCTGGTATCGCGGAGGCTCAGGTGAAATGAGACAGCATGCAGAGACCGTCTTACAGGAAGCTTTGAAGTTACCCGAACAAGAACGGACTGAGATCGTCAGTGCCCTATTGGAGAGCTTGGGACCTGAGCCAGAAGCCGATGTCGAGGGGGCTTGGCGCCAGGAGGTCGCGGCTCGAGTCGCGGCGCTGGAGGCCGGAGAAGTGGAGATGACCCCCTGGGAAGAGATCCGAGACGGCTTTCTGGCGAGGCTGAGTGAGCGCCGCCCGGGTTGAGTTCACCCCGGAAGCTCTTCGGGAGATCGATGACGCATTTGAATGGTATTTTGAACGAAGCACCCAAGCGGCAGAGAGCTTTGTTGGCGAGGCGACAAGCGCGTTTGCTCTGATCGCGAGTTCTCCTGCCGTTTGGCCTGACTTCGAGGCCGGTACGCGGCGGTACGTTCTCCGCAAGTTTCCCTACAGCATCATCTATCGAGAGATCCAGGGCGGTATCAAAGTGATCGCCGTAGCCCATCACAAAAGGCGACCGAGATATTGGCGGAGCCGTTTGCCTCCGAAGCGCAACAACTGAGCTCGAGCAGCCCTGATCGGCCGTCTCTCCTGGCCGCCCACGGCCATCCTCCCTGGCCGCCGGCCGCCACTGGCCGCCCTCGGCCACTTCCCGCCGGGCTGTTCCCGGGTCTGCCCGGCGTCCAAACCCCGTAGGGAGAAGAGCTTGCTCTGTACGGAGGGGATCCCTTCCCGGGTGGCACTCCCCTTGCCCTTGGGGGAGCGCGAGACCAGGCTCGCGGTGAGCCCCGGCCGACCCGACCCTCCGGAGGTGAATATGACCCGAAGTCTGATCAAAGCCCTTGCCCTGCTGTCCCTGATCGTCGCGGCGCCGCTGTCCGCCCAGGAGACCTGCCTCCCGGATTGCCAACAGTCGCCCTGGGGAGGCCTGCAGCACCGCATCGTCGTCCTGCCCAACGGTTGTCAGATCACGGTGGACTACTTCACACGCTGCGCCTGCAACACCTATAACGATATTTTCGTCCACTCGGTGAGCCCCGTGAACGGCGACCCGGACTGCAGCTTCCTGACGACCCTCCCGATCAGCCAGATCCTGGACATGGCGACGGAGCAGCTCCTCGAGGGGAGCCCGTTCGATTTCCCGCCCCCGTGCAAGGACGACCTGGCCGAGGGGCAATGCTCCACCCGCTGGCGCGTGGTCAAAGGCTCCTGCTGGTCTCGGATCTTCCTCGGCCCCATCGGTCCCGGCGGCTATGAGTATTACGAAGGCTGCAGCCAGACCGTCTGCTGCCTGAAGCCCTACGAGGTCTGCCGGACCAACTGCGGCCGGACCTCCAAGCCGCTGCCCTGGCAGTCCTACGGGAGCTGCCCGAATGCGGTTCCGAAGTATCCGCCGCCGGTCGGCGGGGCATGCGAGCCGGTCTGCAATGAGGGTGGGACCGCGGGCGTTCCGTAGGACCCCGGGCGCAGGTCGATCGCCTGCGCCCTTTTGATTTTTGGGTCAGCGATTGAGAATCGAGAGGTACGCGCGCCAGGCACCGACGTCCTGCGTGTGCCGCCTGGCCATGACTCGGGCGATCTGGGCGATGTGGTTGAGGTCATGAACGGCCCAGGTCGCCAGGAGTTGGCGCAGGGTGACCGATCCGAGCTCGGGATGACGGCCAGGCAGTGCAAGCTGAGCATCGGTCAATTGCCAGCCGCTGACGATCTCGAGATTGGCCTGGCGAAGCTCGGCGAACCTGTCGAGGAGACGGTCCAGCGACCAGCCATCGAAGCGGGTGAGCTGAGCGAAGCGGTCGAACGGCTCAAACGGCCGGTCTTCTCCATGCTCCAGGATGATCCGGGCGCGGGGAACCCAGTCGGTCTCTTCGCCATGGACGAGATGGCCCACCACGTCGAACGCGCTCCAAGTGTCGGGGCCTTCGTTGATGTCGTGCCATGAAGCGCTCGTGCCGCGGAGGAGAGTGCCTACCACGGCAGGAGTGCGCGCCAGAATGTCGAGTGTCTCAGGGAGATCGAAGCTCACCGTGGTCCTCTACTGGCGAGCGGCCTCTACCAATAAGGCGGGCATTCTGGACATATCGTGTAGCAGTCTGTGAAGTGAGTTAGACCCCCGCCTGCTATTTCGATCAGTTTGCCAGACTCAAGATTCTTGACTGTCTCCCGGTTGAGGGTCAGCTTCTTTTGGGTTGTCTTTTTCATAGTGTCTCCTTATCTCTAGTGTTCGCCGGCTCGACCCTTTCGTCTCATCCCGGCTCAATAGACAGAGCGTACCACTCTTTGCTCCGCTCAGGTGCCAGCGGCTCCAGGAGCCCGACTCCTGCGCCGTTGGCCATGTTGACGAAGATTAGAAACTGTCATAGGATCAACCCGCGTAGAATCAATAAGTTGCCTCAATGGCAACCCTCTTTCCTTCGGAGCCAGTGATTGACGAGGGCTTGAGCCCTGATCGCTAACTCAGAGGAGATAGAAGATGCGTCCACCAAGCCTTTTCGCGCTCGCATTCATAGTGGCTTCCGTGAGGGCGGCCCGACGAATAGGTGACGTGCAATGCCGTACCTTCTGAAGGGAGATGAAATGCGGGTAACACGCTTGTTCTCCTTGATCGCCCTCTTGGCAAGCCCCTGCCTCGCCCAGGCCGATGCTGCTCCGGCTGCCCGCAATGCGGTCTACCTGGAGCTGCTGGGGAACGGCGGTCTTTATTCTGTCAATTACGAGCGCATATTCAACGATCACCTGGCGGGCCGAATTGGATATTCTGCCTGGAACAGCCCAGCCCTTTTTTTTGACGGGTCTGCCCCGGATCGATACCAAACCCTGCCGGTAACGGTGAGCTACCTTCTGGGCGGGGGAGAGCGCAAGCTCGAGCTTGGAGGTGGAGTCACCCTCGGCCGCGGGACGGAGGATCGTTTCTCGAACGAGAAGCGGAACTTTTCCTTCACCACCCTCACAGGCATCCTCGGCTATCGGTCTCATCCTCCTGGAGGCGGCTACCTCTTTCGTGCCGGCGTCACGCCCTTCTACTCGCTGGATGACGGGGACGACGCCTATCCGGAAACCGGGTTCACGTTTTCTGTCGGAGTCAGCTTCGGTTACCGGTTCTGAGGGCGGGAATCGCCTCGGATTAAAGACGATCCGGGGAGGAGGAGTGCCAGATTCAGGTGGCGCTCCGCCGGGATTTGAGGGTGAGCGCCAGATCTAGGTGGCACCTGTTCCGGGGTCTATACCTTGCGCACGGGCCCTGGGTACTTTGCTAGCTGCGCGTCGCTGGTGAGGAGGGTGATGCCCTCGCTGAGGGCCTGGGCCAGCAGCAGGCGGTCAAAGGGATCTTTGTGCAGGGGAGGAAGGCCATCGATGCTCACTGCGTGCTGGCTGGTGATGGGAAGCTCTACGTAGCCGTTGTCGAGCAATCCCCGACGCAGCAGGCGAGGCTCGACGCGGAAGTCTTCCCGCCCCAGACTGCTCTTGATGGCGATTTCCCAGAGGCTGGCCGCGCTGAAGCTGAGCTCGTTGCGCGGGTCGTTCAGGAGCTTGCGCGCGGCGGCAGAGAGCAGCTTGGGCTGGCCGGCCGCCAGAGCAGGAGCTGGGTGTCCAGCAGGAGCTTCACTCTCCGGTCCCGAACAGGGCTGCGATCTCGGCTTCGCCCATGCGGTTGAAATCATCGGGCACAGCGATCTCGCCTTCCAGGAAGCCCAGCCGTCGCGGCTCGGATGGGGGCTCCAGCGCCACTACTTTCACCAGCGGCTTGCCTGCCTTGGCGATTACGAAGGCTTCGCCCTTGACGGCTTGGTCGATCAGCTTCGAGAGCTGGGTCTTGGCTTCATGGATGTTGACGGTGACCATATTGACCTCCAAAGACTAAGTTGGTCGGACTAAGTCTATTCCGTCACCCTCCCCCGATCAAGCCAGGTCAAGCCGGAGGGCGATTCGTCGAAGGTTGGGGTAGCGCACCGGGCCGCCCAGTGGAGGCGCCTGTTAGATGAAGCAGTAGTTAATGCGCACATGCAACGTTTCCTCTGCTTCTTGCGTATACCGAGTAGTGCGTCCCCTCAAGGACGAGAAAGGGCATCTCCCGGAGCGGTACTCGGCCTGTTCTCCGAGATGGTCCTCCGAGGTCTCAGAGGGGTGCAGGAAGGAAGGCCAGGATGACAAGAAGAAGCATCTGTTCCGCGTTTGCCGCTCTGGCACTGGCTGCTGCATCGGTTGCAGCACCCAGCGCCGCGGCCCTCTGCTCACCCACTGCGCACTACTGGCGATGCTGGGAGGGTTCGATCAATGCCACTGCTGGAACCCTTACGGCGAACCCGTACCGTGACGTCAAGCTCAAGGTGACCTTCCAGAAGCTCGGCCAGCCGACGCTGACCACCTATGCCTTCTGGGACGGTGGCAACACCTTCAAGTTCCGCATGGCCTTGCCTGACATCGGTACCTGGACCTACTCCACCACCTGCGAGCAGGGTTGCCCTCCGGCGTCCGGGCTCGTGGTCGGCGGACAATCCGTCAACGTCACCTACCCGCCGGACCAGATGCATCCACTCTATGGCCACGGCTTCCTCCAGGTCGCTCCCGGGTCGAAGACCCTGGTCCGAGCGCTCAATCCCACCGTCGCATTCTTCTGGCTTGGGGATACTGCGTGGTCGGCGCCCGTGCGCGCGACGACGACTGAATGGACCAGCTACCTGTCGGACCGCCTCTCCAGTGGCTTCAACGTCATCCAGATCGCCACGCCGGCGGACACGATGCGGACCCGATTGCAGCAGCCGACGGACGCTGCCGGACAGACCCCCTTCGAGCAGGTCCCGGGCTGCAGCTCCACGAACGCGATCCCCAATAACTGCTCACGCTGGAAGCCCACCTTCTGGAGCGAGTTCGACCGCAAGATCCAGGAGGCCAACGACGCGGGGCTCTACGTGGCGTTGGTGGGCATGATGGAGCGGATCATCGAGACCAGGGTCGACACCAGCAACAAGTGCGTCGGGAGCGCCCCTTGGCCCGTTCTCACGGAAGCGGAGATCTATGCCCGCAACGTGGCTGCCCGGCTGTCCGGGAGCTACGTCGTCTTTTCGCCGAGCTTCGACCGGGTCCCCGACTTCGATCCGGACACCTGCGCCAGCGCCGGGAGCAACGCGTGCCTGACGGCCACGCCCGACAGACTTTCCTGCAAGATGCGCTGCATCGGCGAGACGATCAAGAATACGGTCCCCAGGCACTTGGTGACCAATCACTATGGCGGCGGCAACCAATTGAGCCCCATGCAGTGGTTTCAGGACCAATCCTGGCTCGACTTCCAGATGTTCCAGAGCGGGCAGGCGAAAAGCGCGGCCGGCTGCAACACGGCGACCCAACTCCAATTGATCACCCAGCGTCCGCGCGAGATCGCGTTCGGCCTCTGGGGGAGCTCCCCTCCGAAGCCGGTCGTCAATGGCGAGGCGATCTACGACGCCGCGAATGGGATCGACTACGAATCCAACTACACGAACGGTGTCTGCCAGCGGGCACTCGTCAGCAACTGCTTGGGCACGACCCACTACAATCCCTACCGGGCCCGGCAGGCCGGATACCTCTCGGGTCTCTCCGGAGCGACGGGCTACACCTTCGGGGTCAAGGGGATCTTCGACTGGGGCAGCGGAGCGAGCACTCCCGTGACGGGCCTGACTTGGAGCGGCGGGGCTGCTCGGCGGTCGAGCGACGAAATGAACATCCTCGATGCGAGTCTCGGCGCCATCGACGAGGAACTGATCCCTGACATCAACCTCGTCGCGAACCAGGTGTCTGACTCCGAGCAGCACCGGAAGATGGTGGCGGCCTATAGAGCCACCGGCACTGGGTTGATGGCCTACTTGCCCAACAACACAGAGATCCGGCTCAACCTTTCGGGTCTTCCAAGCGTACCCCGAAACGGGCACTGGCAGAATCCACGGACTGGGGCCAACACGCCCTTTGGCAGCGCGGTAGGCGGGGGAGGGGCAGGAGGGATCTACATCTATACCCGTCCCTCCTGCCCGGCAACCGGCGACTCGAACTGTGCGGCGGAACCGGACTGGATCCTCCACCTACCATAAACCATGACGGCAGGCAGCCTGGCGTTCGCCGGGCTGCCAGGGGGGCACGCGCAAAAATACGACGCAGCGTCATAAGCTTACGGCGCCGCGTCTAATCTTATGACGCTCCGCCTAAGCTTACGAGGGCGCCGCTAGCCGGCCGTGGGGACCGGCTCGGGCTTCGGCCAGGTCACCTGGGTCACCTTCGCCTCTAGCACCAAACGGCCGGAGCTCAAATGCAAGCTGTCTCGTGGCCAGGATGACTCTCTCTTCAGCGCGGAGAAAGCTCGGCTGCGCAAGCCACGGAGGATTCCATTTCGTCACGCGGCGTGAAAAGAGCTTTCAGGCCTATGACGACGTTGAGCCCCGCCCTCTCGGCAATCACCCGAGCGGTATCGGCGCTGAGCCCGAATTCCCGGAGATCGAGCAGGCAACCTCCCTTTTCGGCCACCTGAGTGGCCGCCATGTCTACAAGAGTCGCGAGCAACCGGCTGTCGGAGGCTATCGCCACCGAAGGCTCTCCCTCGGCCAGGGCGAGGAAGGCCGCGTCGTGAAGGTTTGCGAGTTGAGCGATCGGACCCTCTTGCAGCCAGACCAATCCCCAGGATTCCTGAGCCGATTCCGTGCTTTCCAGGAAAGCGCCCAGAGCCTTGGCATCGCCTTCCCCGATCACCTCGACGCCAGCCCCTCGGAACGCGGCTTGAATCTCACTTTCAGTTGCCCGAATCGCCAGCCATTTCATGACGTCTCTCCAAAATCTGAGAATTCCGGCGCGAGCCGAAAGCTTTTTCTATGGCCCGACAGATTGACTTCGAAACGTATATCCGAACCTGGCCGGAGCATCTTGCAATCCCGCAGAGCCTCCGGCAGCGGCAAGGTCCCGCCCGGCCCGATCTCCACCCGGAGGGCTCCCGGCGGCCGCTCCTCGGCGGATTCGAGAGTGTTCAGCAAGGTCTTGCACGTGACTTCGCCGCCTTCGGAAAGCGACAATAACCAGAGCGCGTCTTCCGGCAGAATCACCTGATGGCCGGGCTCGACTTGCAATCGATAGAACGCCGCCGCTTCCAGCTCCGGAGCCGGCGGCCTCCCGGCCGCGGGCTCCAGCCTGAACCAGGGCTCTCCACGGCCCGCCTCCGCCCGCAGGAGGAGAGGTTCGCCGGGTTGGAACGGGCTTCGCGAGCCGAGAATGGATAGATCGAGGGTGCGGGCAGGCCCGACGGCGGCCAGCGGACTACGGAGAAACTCCGCCACAGGGAGCCAGGGTTGGCCGTAGCACGCCACCGCGGTGCGCACCGTCCAGGCATAGCTTCGGAAAACAACCCGGGAAGGCTCCGATTCGTCGCTCTCCGCTGACACGAGATCCCCTTCCTCGAGCCGGAGAGCCCACGTCACCTCCTCCGGGAGGCTCAGCACGCCGTCCTGCCCCACACCGAGAGTCGCGGCCATGCGAAGGCTCCGCACGGTCTCTCTCAAGGCAACGGCACTCCCAAGACGTCCTGAAGGTCTTGGAGGGCCGGCCGGATCGCATCCTCCAGAACGCATTGGATCGTGGTCCGCAGCTCCACCTGGGCATCCACCTCGTCGTCCACGTCTTCGAGCCGATCCCCGAGCGGCTCGGGCAGGCTGAACGCGATGCCGGCGAGCTGCCAGCGGACCGCCTCCAGTTGATCGAGAACTCTGCGAACGTGGTGCTTTCCTTCCCCGGCCGTCACTTTGCGGCCCTCTGGCGGAGTGGCGCCCGCTCCCCCAGCTTCCAGAGCCGGCGGGTCACCTCGCGGCATCGCGGGCAGCCGGCCAGCAGGTGGCGGACGATCGGGGGGGCCTCGGGCCCGGGAAGCTCACTGCGCATGAAGCGTCCCAGTTGGTCTTCCTGGGGATGGCTCTGGCTGACTGGCGGCAGCATGTGTTCAGATGCGGGTCTTTGCATGCTCTGAGGCTACGCGACTCCTCCGAGCGTCAAACAGAGCCCGGTCGAAACGCCTGCCGAGCCCACAGAGAGATGTCATTTTTCTGGTCTGTGTCACGAAAAAGCGGTCTGCGGCAACCTTGCTTGAAGGGAGATGAAGATAGTGAGAAAGGAACTGATCCCATGCCACGCCCTGCCCCCCCTGCGGAAAGCCTCGCGCTGACGACGCTTCGGCGAGCTCGCGGCCTGACCGGGAGCGAGCTGGCGGACCTGAGCGGCATCTCGAAGGGGCTCGTCTCGCGCTACGAAATGGGCACCGACCGCCTGCCGCGCGAGAAGCTGGACGAATTCGCCGCCGTCATGGGCTATGAGCCCGTCGACGTCGACTCCGTGCTCTTCGGCATCCTCGGAGCCACCACCCGCCCACACCCAGTTCCCCTGTCACCGGTGGACCCCACGCCCGCGGAGCGCCGCCGCATCCGTGAGGCGCTCGGCCGGCTGGCCCGGGCGGAGCTGGAGAGGATGGAAGAGCGGTTCATTCAGCAACTGCGCGAGACGCGCGCTCAGCGCGACCGGAGCGCCGCGGAAGACCTCGTGCGGTGGCTCCTGGAAGAGCCGGACCCCAGGGCGCGGCGCGAGCTCGTCGAAGGCTCTCGGCAGTTTCACCAATGGGCCGTCGCCGAACGCCTCTGCCACGAAAGCGAACGGGCCGCCGCCGGGAGCGCCGAGAAGGCCGTGGAGCTGGCGCGGCTGGCCCTGCGCGCGGCCGAGCTGGCGCCCGGAGATCCAGTCTGGAGCCGGCGGCTGCAAGGCTATGCCTGGCTGTTCATCGCGAACGCGCGGCGGGTGGGCGGCGATTTGCCTGCGGCGGCTCAGGGATTCGCCAAGGCAACGCAGCTCTGGGAAGCCGGCGCCGCGGCGGACCCGGGTCTTCTCGCCGCTTGGCGCCTGCCCGACCTTGAAAGCTCCTTGCGCCGAACCCAGGGCGACTTTGAGGAAGCCCTGAAACTGCACGAGGCGGCCCTGAAACTCGCCCCGCCGGAGGTGATAGGACGTGTCCTATTAAAAAAGGCGTTTTCTCTTGAGCAGTTGGGTGAGCCGGAGCGTGCCCTCGTTACGCTTTCTGAAGCTCAGCCTCTGGTGGACGGTGGCGACGACCCTCGGCTGCCTTGTGTTCTGCGATTCAATTTGGTCGTGATCCTCTGCGACCTGGGCCGCTTCCTAGAGGCCGAGGTCGCGGTGGCTCAAATCGTTGAGATGGCGGCAGCGCTTCGAAACGAGCTGGATCTTGTGCGGGTGCTCTGGCTTCGCGGCCGGATCGCTGCTGGGCTTGGGAGGGAGCGAGAGGCTGAAGCCTCCTTCCAGCAGGTGCGCCAAGCTTTTCGCGAGCGAAAGATCGCCTACGATTTCGCGAAGGTTACTCTGGAAATCGCCGTTCTCTTCCGCCGTCAGGGGCGCCTAGCGGAGGTGAAGGCTCTGGCGAAGCAGACGCTATGGAGCTTCGAGGCTCAACGCGTTCACGCCGAGGCCGAGAAGGCGTTGCGGCTATTCTGCGAGGCCGCCGACGCAGAGCGACTCACCGTGGAGCTGGCACGGCGCATCTTGCGGTATCTTGAAAGGGCGCAGCAAAGCCCTGGTCTCCGCTTCGAGGAGTTACGCAGCGGGCCGGCGGCCGGCCCGCCGACACCGTGGTGCGTCAGCCCAAGCAGCGGCCCGAAGGATCGAGGCCGCACCCGTTGTCCGTAAGGGCCGGCTGTGTTGCCTCGGCACTGGGCAGGCAGCGGCCCCCAGGATCGATCATGCAGCCGTTCTTCGCCCAGAAGTTGGTAAGCCAGCTCCACAGGCTGGACAGTGGGGCTGCTACGGAGGGACCAACGGGGTTGGGTTTGCCGGCTCGATGGGGCGGCTCTGCCGCCGCGGACCAGGGGAGGACGATTAGGGCGAGCAGCAGGGCGACGGCCCTGAACGCCAGGGGGATTCGCGACATGGGGATCTCCTTTCCAGAGAGATGGGAAAAAAAGCACACCGCTTTGCACGCTAAGTGTGCACGCAGGAAGGTGGAAGATGAAAGAGCCCATGGACCCGGAGGACCAGAAGGTGCTGCTCCCCATGCTGCGGGCCTTCCTCGGATGGACCCAGGAGGAGCTGGCCGTCCATGCCGGCCTTGACCCCAGCACGGTTCGGCGTTACGAAAAGGGCGGGTCGATGAAGCGCAAGAGCTACGAGCTGCTCGTCGCGGGCACGGGGTTGCCGCTGGCGCTCGTCGAGACCTGCCTCCTGCCGGCCATCCGCGCCGGTCGTGCCTCCTTGGCGGGCCTCAGCTTGTTCCAGGATCTGGGCTCCGCCGACGCCAACCTGGATGGAGCCCTCGCCGAAGCCCGCCGAGCCGCGTTCTCCGCACTCCTTGGAGAGTTGGCCGGCGGCTCAATTGCCGAGGAGACCTGGGAAGCCAAGACCTGGCGCTTTGTGGAAGCTCTCTGCCATGAAAGCGAAGCCGTCGCTTCCGGAGATGCAGAGCGGGCCTTGAAACTCGCCGAGGTGGCCCTCCGGTTTGCCCAGCGAGCGCCGGGGAAAGGCGAACGCCGGCTGAAGCTCGAAGGCTACGCCTGGATCTTCCTCGGCAACGCACAGCGCGTAGGCGGAACGCTGCCCGGGGCAGACGCGGCCTTTGCGCGCGCCGAGAAAGCTTGGAAGGCCTGGAAAGGCGCTACGCTCATTCCCCTCGCGTCTTGGCGACTGCCGGACATGCAAGCGTCTCTCCGCCGTCACCAGGGGCGCTTTGCCGAGGCGACAAAGCTACACGAACAGGCGCGTATGCTTGCCCCTCCCGAAGCTGCGGGCCGAATCCTTCTCAAGAAGGCATTTACTCTGGAGCAGCAGGGAGAGCCCAAGCAAGCTCTTGTTGCACTTCAGGAGGCTGAGGCACTCATCGACGCCGCCCGTGAGCCGCGGCTCCTGTGCGTGTTGGAGTTCAATCGCATTGTCGCTCTTTGCTCCCTGAAGCGATACGCAGACGCCACAAACCGGCTACCCGAGGTCCAGGCCATGGCTGAGTCCGCCGGCCGGCCGCTCGACCGCGTGCGAGTGCTCTGGCTGGAAGCGAAGATCGCGGCCGGCGTCGGCCGTCGTGCCGAGGCCGCGGAGCTGCTCGACCGGGTGAGGAGAGAATTCCTCGCGCGGGAGATCGCCTACGATACGGCGCTGGCCACCCTGGAACTGGCGGTGCTCTATCTGGAGGACGGGAGAAGCACGGAGGTGCGGGCGATCGCGGGCGAGCTGGCCCCCATCTTTGCCGCCCAACGCGTGGCCCGCGAGACGCTGGCGTGCGCCGGTCTCTTCTGCCAGGCCGTCCAGCAGGAAACCGTCACCGCGGAGCTGGCCCGCGGGTGGTTGAAGGAGCTGAGCCGGGCGGGGTGATCGACCGCGAGGGCTTCGCCGCGTTGAGGCTCTTCACCGCGGTCTGACGACCGCCTGCCCGCCAGACCGGATGGTTTCAGCTCTTACAGCGACCATTTGGATCGAGGCCGCACCCGTTGTCCGCGCTGGCCGGCTGTGCTGGCGCGGCACCGGGCAGGCAGCGGCCCCAGGGATCGATGCCGCAACCGTTGTCCGTGAGGGCAGGCTGTACTGGCGCAGTATCGGGCAGGCAGCGGCCCCCAGGATCGATCGCACAGCCATTCTTCTCCCAGAGGCTGGCAAGCCAGCTCCATAGGCTGGACAGTGGGGCTGCTACGGAAGAATCAACGGGGTTGGATTTGCCGGCTCGAGGGGGCGGCTCTGCCGCCGCGGACCCGGGGAGGACGACCAGGGCGAGCAGCAGGGCGACGGCTCTGAACGCCAGGGGGATTCGCGACATAGGGATCTCCTTTCTAGCGCCAGGTCGACACAGAATTGACGCGTTCCTTCGTAGGGTGCGCTGTGCGCACCGTCAGCGCCGCATGGTGCGCATAGCGCACCCTACGAAGGCCATCATTTCTGCGTTGACGGTGTACTAGGAGCTCACGCCCGAACTCTACTCCGAATTCGTCCTCGGCTGACACCTCTTCGATAGCGACGGGCTGCTGCTACTGGCGACGAGCTGCCGCTACGAGTCCGACGAGCCCGAAGTTCGTTCCGGGTATCCGGGACTTGTGACGTCGGGAGGTGTTGGTGGGATCCCACGTTTTTCCCGCCTCGGAGACGCCCCGACGTTGTCGATTCCGAAGCGGTAGGGGTGACTCGTCTGGGACGTCTCTACGGGACGATCACGCGTTGGCG
>Ga0126305_10000007_pt1 | contig 95972 bp, 74 predicted proteins | sample Plot26_FD_92536 | JGI IMG/M metagenome (GOLD analysis project Ga0126305, IMG submission 92536) | Serpentine soil microbial communities from UC McLaughlin Reserve, CA, USA - Plot26 | ecosystem: Environmental > Terrestrial > Soil > Grasslands | place: USA: UC McLaughlin Reserve, Lake County... | reverse complement strand
TTGACCATGCAGGCGATGTTGCCGTCGAGCTTGATGTAGTTGAGGTTGAACTTGCTGGCCTCGACCTCGAGCGGGTCTTCCTCCGCCAGGTCGCGCATCTCGGCGACGTCCTTGTGGCGGAACATGGCGTTGTCGTCGAAGTTCATCTTGGCGTCGAGGGCCATGACGTCGCCGCCGCCGGTGATCATGAGCGGGTTGATCTCGGCGAGCGAAGAGTCCGTGTCCATGTAGGCGTTGACCAGCCCGGTCACCAGCTTGGCCGCCTTGGCCGCCGTCTGCCCTTTGAGGCCCAGGCCGCGGGCCACGGCGCGGGCCTGGAACGGCTGGATGCCGAGCACCGGGTCGATCGCCACGCGGGAGATCGCCTGCGGGTCCTTCTCCGCGACCTCCTCGATGTCCATGCCGCCCTGAGAGGACCCCATGATGACGGGCTTCCCCTGGGCGCGGTCGAGGGTGATCGAGAGGTACAGCTCCTGGGCTATATCCGCCGTCTCCTCGATCAGCACCTTGCGGACGCGCTGTCCCTCGGGACCGGTCTGATGGGTGACGAGCTGCATGCCGATGATCTGCCGGGCGTACTCGCGGGCCTCTTCGGGCGACTTGGCGAGCTTGACGCCGCCCCCCTTGCCGCGCCCGCCGGCGTGGATCTGGGCCTTGACGACGCACCGTCCGCCGAGCTCCTCACAGATCCGGCCGGCCTCCTCCGGATCGTCGGTCACCTTGCCCTTGGGGGTCGCGACCCCATACCGGCGCAGGATCTCCTTGGCCTGATACTCATGGATCTTCAAGACGTTCTCCTCCGAGAAAGTTCCTGGGGAACCTGGATTCGAGACTGGGATTGCCCCCCGGGGGGCTGGAGGCACCGGGAAGACCGGGCCGGCAGGGAGTGTATCAGAGGGAGGCGGGAGGGGAAGGCTACCGCGCGCCGTTCTCTTCTTCGGGAATCAGGCCGATGTCAGCGAGATGCCGCCGGAACTCTTCTGGACCGAAGGGGCACTTCTTGGCCTCCTGCAACTGTCCCGCGTCGATCGTCAACTGGTCGCGGAACTTGCGCTCCAGGTAAAACTCGCCTCGACCATGAGGGACAGCCGTCGTCAAGACCGTCACCCCCTGGTACACATACTTGTAGAAGTTCTCTTTCCTTCGCCCGATCCGAGGAGTCAAACCCAGCTTCTCAGCAATCTTACGCGCTTCCAGGAAGGTGATCATCGAGGAGCGAGAACCGACTCTAGGTACCGCAGATGCGATTCGAGGCGTGGGCTGAGCCTGCCCTGATCCTCGAGGAGAAGCTCGTAATAGTCTTCCAGGACCGCGCAGAGGTGCTCGATCGCAAGCTCCGCAGTCGGGCCGTAGCCGTATTGGTCGGTGTCATAGGACGAAGCGACCACCTGCCCATTCTCCCCATCGATGGCGACGGCGAGATCCTCCGTCAGGCGGTACCTGTCGCTCCGGAAGTTCCGAATGTGCACGGTGCGGGGATACGGTCCATTCTCCACCGAGAAAGCCGGCGCAGGCCAACTCTCGTCCACAGCCCTCAATGCCTCGCGGCTCGACATGGCCCCTCGCCTCCTCTCAGCGTCGCCATCCGTATCGTCCTCCGGCGATATGATATCGCGATCGTGGAAAGCGGGCAAGGGAGCCGAGGAACCGGCAAGCCGGGCCGGGCAGTCGCCGACCCGGCTTTGCCGTCAGCCTAATGGTGGCCGCACCCCTTGTAGTGTCTGTGGCCACGCTCATGGCCGCGGCCGCGGTGGCCACGGTTGCGGTCGTTACGATCGTACCGGTCCCGGCGGTCGTACCGGTTGTCACGGTCGTACCGGCCATGGCGGTCGTACCGGTCATCGCGGCGATAGCTGTCGTCCCGATAGGAGCGTGAACGGCGGTCGTCACGGTCATACCGGTCGCGATATCCGTCGCGATACCCATAGTCGCCGCCGCGTCGGGAGTACCCGCCGTAGCCGCCGTAGCCGACGGATCGGGGAGCGTAGCGGTCGTAGGCCCACCGGGGGTCGACCTGGTAGTGAGAGAAGTGGGCGGCCACGAGGGGGCAGGACTCGTGGTGGTAGGTGTAGCCGGCTTCGTGGAAGCAGGAGCGGCTGCAACTATGACCGCGGTAGCTGACCGGCTGATCGTAGCGGTAATAGTAGGCCGGCTCGTACCCGTAGCTCGACCGCCCAAAGGCGAACGCGATGTGGGCGGCGCCGACCCGGAAGACCGTGCCGATCGAGAGCCAATCGTGACTGGCTCGCGCCTGGGGAGTGAGACCTGGAGTGAACATCATCACACCGGCAAGGACTGTGGTCATGAGCATTTTGCGCATGGCTTTTAAAACCTCCTGCGAGCCGCGAATTCCACAATCCATGCCAATCGGTCGTCGCCGGGGTAGTGGCTCTCAACAGCTCTCAGATTGCCACCTAAGTCGGTCAACATCGACCCTCCTGGAGGACGCCGATCCGGTAGAGCGAGGGTCTGGGGACAGGTCCTATACTGCCCTTGCAAAGGGACGAACGGCCAGAACCTCGTCTGATCGGAGGGCCTCGATCTCCGACTCCCGGACAGCAACTACGGCAATCGACTCCCCAAGAGCATTGAACACCTCCAACACGCAGCCCTCCTCGCCACCCTCCGGATGGGGGACATGGTCGACCAAGACCGCTACGTCTCCGCATCTGAGATTGTGCTCAGGGAGATCGAGCTTGAGGGAAACACGCTTATAGAGAGGCAAGCTCATGGTTTCTTCTCCTTCCGAGGCTTCAGCGTCACGAACCGACCGCATCGGGTGGAATCTTCACTCGGCCTCCCTCGCCTCTCTCCCGGAGGCCCTTCGCCTCACGCGGAGGCGAAAGATACTGTAACGAGGGCTCGTCTTGTGGTAAAAAATCCGCCATGCTGAGAACCCGCACCGCCTCCCAACCTTCCTCAAGCCCCTCCAGAAGCACCACCAGAAAAGACCAGAGTGGGAAGATGCTCGCATGAGCGGCGCGACCGACGTGGCGAATCAGGATGTGGCGAACCTGGAGGCGGCGCGCGCGGCGCTGGCGGAGACTTTCGGCTACGGGGAGTTCCGCCCCGGGCAGGAGGAGGTGATCCGGCACCTCCTGGCCGGGCGATCCGCCGCGGCCGTCTTCCCCACCGGCGGCGGCAAGTCCCTCTGCTACCAGATCCCGGCTCTCCTGCTGCCGGGCCTCACCCTGGTGGTCTCGCCCCTGATCGCCCTGATGAAGGACCAGATCGATCAGCTCACCCGGCGCGGAGTGGCCGCCGGCCGCCTCGACTCGACGCTCACGGGCGACGAGGTGCGCAACCTCATGGACGCCATCCGGAAGGGCTCCCTGCGCCTCCTCTACGTCGCCCCGGAGCGCTTCACCAACGAACGCTTCCGGGAATCGATCTCCCGAGTCCAGATATCGCTCTTCGCGGTCGACGAGGCGCACTGCGTCTCCGAGTGGGGTCATAACTTCCGCCCCGACTACCTGAAGCTGGACGCCTTCGGGAAGCTCTGCGGCGCCGAGCGCACCCTCGCCCTCACGGCCACCGCCACGCCGCAGGTGCTCGACGACATCTGCCGCGGCTTCGCCATCGCTCCCGAGCACGCAGTCCGCACCGGCTTCCACCGCGAAAACCTGACGCTGAGGACCACTCCCGTCCACGCCGCCGACCGCGACGCACTGCTTCTCGAGCGGCTCTCTCCCGGTCCCTCCCAGGAGATATCGGGGCCGACCATCGTCTACGTCACCCAGCAGAAGACGGCCGAGGAGGTGGCGGCGGCTCTGGCACACGCCGGGCTGCCGGCCCGCGCCTACCACGCCGGCATGGAAGACGACGAGCGGGCGAGGGTGCAGGACTGGTTCCTGGAGTCAAAGGACGCGGTGGTCGTCGCCACGATCGCCTTCGGGATGGGGATCGACAAGGCGGACATCCGCAAGGTGATCCACTACAACCTGGCCAAGAGTCTGGAGAACCTTGCGCAGGAGATCGGCCGCGCCGGCCGCGACGGGCGGCCGGCCCTCTGCGAGAGCCTGATCTGCACCGGCGACCTCCTGGCGCTCCAGAATTTCGCCTATGGCGACACGCCGGACCTCGGGGCCGTGCGCAGCCTCCTCGAAGAGCTCGCGAGGTCCGCGCAAGGGCCCGGAGAACAAAGTCGTCCCGGCGAGATGGAGCTGTCGTTTTATGACCTCGCGGGGCGCCACGACATCCGGCTGCTGGTGGTGCGGACCCTCCTCACCTACCTGGAGCTCGGGGGCTATCTGGAGGCCGGCACGCCGATCTACGCGGAATACGAGCTCCGGCCGCTCGTGCCTTTCGAGGAGATCCTGAACCGCTTCGCGGGAGAGCGGCGGGAGTTCCTGCGCGGCATCTTCGGGCAGGCGAGGAAGGCCAAGGTCTGGTCCCACATCGATCTCGAAGCGGCGGCGCAAGCCCTGGGAGCTCCCCGCGACCGCCTGGTGAGGGCTCTCGACTACCTGGCCGAGCAGAGTCTGCTGGAAGTCCGCGCCGCCGGCCTGCGCCACCCCTACCGCTGGCTCCGCCCGCCCATTGACCTGGACGAGATGGCGCGATCGCTCCACCAGCGCACCCTCGAGCGCGAGAGCCGCGAGATCGCCCGCCTCGACCAGGTGCTGATCCTCGCCGCCCACGACGGCTGCCAGACCGCCTACCTCGCGGCGCACTTCGGCGAGATCCTCCCCCATCCCTGCGGCCACTGCTCCTGGTGCGAGAACGGCGGCAAGCCCGCGAAGCTTTTCCCGGCGCCCCCCGTCCACCTCGACGAGGCCCGCCTGCGCCAGGCGGCAAACCTGCGCCGCGAGACCCCGGACTTGGCCAAGGCCCTGGCCGACCCGCGAGCCTTCAGCCGTTTCCTGACCGGCCTCCCCTCCCCCCGCCAGACTCGCGGCAAGCTCAAATCCCACCCGCTCTTCGGCGCCTTCGCCCAGGTTCCCTTCGCGGAGGTGCTGCGGCGAGTGGAGGAGATGGCAGAGGCGGGGCTGGAGCTGTCCTGACTCGGGCCCTTCGGTATTCTGGAACACCCTGTCCAAAGGTTTGGATACTGCCATCCCCCTTCAGGGTGATGCTGACCGTAAGCCTTGCAGATACATTGGTTATCGAATCATGGTTCTTGGCATTCCGATTGCTCTAGCTATCCCGTAAGGTTCATAAAAGGAGGAGGGTTATGAAGATACGACGGTGGGTAACAGCCGGGCTGGTGCTCGGATCGATGCTCTCGATCTTGCTCGGATGCGGTCATTCGCCGACAGAACCCTCAGGCTCTCTCGGTTTTCAGACGGTGCTCAAGGCCACACGCCCGGGGAACCCCCCCGACCTCCAAGGAGGAGGGACGGTCCGGGATCGGGCTCGCTGGCAGGCGGTATGGACGGAGCTGCACGGCGGGCTTCCCGCTCCACTGCCGGAGATCGATTTCAGCCGCGAGACGGTCGTCCTGGCGGTGGTGCCCGGCTGTCAGGCCAACGTGGAGATCGTCGCGATCGATCGGGAGAGGGGCGAGTCGGTAGTGAGAACCCAGGCCAAGTCGTGCGCCATTGCCCTCTGCGCCCGCGCGGAATTCGCCGTCCACGTGGTCCGGCTCCCTCGCTTCGAGGGCCCGGTGCGCTTCGACCTAAGGCATGACGCGGGGCTCTGTTGAACGGAGGCGGAGCTTCATTCAAGACTGTGAAGCTGGCGCTCGACGCGTCTCCATAATCGCTCCACAATGGCGGTGCATCCTCGTTCGTGGAAAGGAGGATGTACTCATGAACAACACCCCTCGTTGGATAGCACTCGTCGGCGCACTGCTGCTCGCCGTCGCGGTCGGCTTCGCGGCCTGGCAGGCGGGCGTGGCGCACGGCATCGAGCAGAGTGGCAAGATCGTCGTTGCCCCGTCCGGACCAAACCCCGGCCCATACCCCTACCCGTATCCGTATTACGGGTGGCACAGGCCCTGGGGCTTCGGGTTCCTCTTCGTGCCGCTCTTCTTCTTCTTCTGGTTCTTCGTCGTCCGCGGCCTGTTCTGGCGCCGCGCCTGGTACGGCGGCGGCTGCGGACCGCGCGGCCGCTTCGACGAGTGGCATCGGCAGGCTCACGCGCGGGGCACCCCAGAGACCGCCGAGGCCGTGCCGGGAGCCATGGGCGAACGGTGAAGACGATCCTGATCGTCGACGACGAGCCGCAGATCGCCGAAATCGCGCGCGATTACCTGCGGCTCGCCGGCTTCGACGTGATCGTCGCCGGCGACGGCGTCCGTGCGCTGGAGGCAGCGCGCGGGCGCCGTCCCGACCTCCGCCCCGACCTGATAGTTCTCGATCTCGGGCTTCCCAGCCTCGACGGTCTCGAGGTGGCGCGCACCCTGCGGAAAGAATCGGACGTACCCATCATCATGCTCACCGCCCGGGTCACGGAAGACGACCGGCTGCAGGGGCTCGAGATCGGCGCCGACGACTACATCACCAAGCCGTTCAGCCCGCGCGAGCTCGTGGCGCGCGTCCGCGCGGTGCTGCGGCGGAGCGAGCGGCGGCACGTCGACGGCGACCTCCTGCGCGTGTCGGATCTCGTCGTCGACGTCGCCCGCCTGAGCGTGCACCGCGGTGACGAGCCGATCGACCTCACGCCGACCGAATTCCAGATTCTCGCCACCCTGGCCCGCCACCCCGGCCGGGTGTTCACCCGCGCCCAGTTGCTCGACGCCGCGCGCGGCACCGACGCCGAGGCGTACGAGCGCGCCGTCGACAGCCACGTGAAGAACATCCGCCGCAAGCTCGAGCGCGATCCTCACGCACCGCAATATCTGGAGACGGTCTACGGCATCGGCTACAAGCTGGTGGAGGAATGAGGAAGCCCTGCCCGCCGCCGTGGGGCTGGCGGGACCGGCTCGGCTCTCCTGCCGGGATCGCGGGCCGCCGGCGCGGGCCGCCCCCCTTCGTCCGCCGCATGGGCTGCGCCTTCGCCGCCCTGATCGTCCTCGCCGCCATCGGCGCCAGCACCCTCGTCTCGCTGCTCGGGCGGTCGCCGCACCGGGTGTTCCCGCTCTCGGCGCTGGCCATCGCGCTGATCCTGGTGCTCGCTGTGGCTTTCCGGCGCGCCCTCCGTCCCGTCGCCGGGGCGTTCGCCGAGCAGGACCGCCTGCGGCGGCAACTGATGGCCGACGTCGCCCACGAGCTGCGGACGCCGCTGGCCATCCTGCAAGGCCGTATCGAGGGGTTGCTCGACGGCGTGTACCCCCGCGACGAGCCCCATCTCGCGGAGCTGCTCGAAGAGACGCGTCACCTCTCGCGATTGGTCGAAGACCTCGGCACGCTGGCGCACGCCGAGGCCGGCGCCCTCGAGCTGCGCAAGGAGCCCGTCGACCTCGGCGACCTCATCCGCGACGTCGTGGCGTCGCTGCCGCGACCGATCGTCGTCGAGGTGCCTGAGGATCTCCCCGCCCTCGAAGTCGACCCGGTGCGCATCCGCCAGGTCCTGCTCAACCTGCTCGCCAACGCGCTACGCCACACGCCGGCGGAGGGCGCCGTCGCGGTCGAGGTCCAAGCCCAGCCGCAGCGGGTGCTGATCCACGTGCGCGACACCGGCCCCGGCATCGCCCCGGAGGATCTGCCCCGCCTTTTCGAGCGCTTCCAGAAAGGCAGCGACTCGCTCGGCTCCGGTCTCGGCCTCCCCATCGCCCGCAAGCTGGTGCTGGCACACGGCGGCGACATCGGAATCGAGAGCGTATTGGGTCAGGGGACCGAGGTCACAGTGTCGCTGCCGCGGTGACCGAGGCTCGCCGATGGTGCGGAGAACACAACCTCAGCGCCGTTTCCAACGCGTGGGATCCCGGGCCTGGTGCCTCGGCCGCGTCTGCCTCGGCGACTGAACGGAGGTGGAGCTTCATTCGTGGCTGTGAAGCTGCCGTTCGAGGCGCTGCTTCGCCTCATCCCAGGAAACCCAGTCTTCGGGATTTGCCTCAGCGTCCCTTAAACGCTGGTCCAAGAGCTCTTTCTGCCAAGCGAGGAGCTCCGGGCGTTCGCCCTCGGCCTCTCTCCAGAGCTCCTCTAGAAGCTCGACCCTCTCGGCAAAGGGCAGCCTGCGGATCTCCTGTATCAGTTCGGCTTTGCTCACCGTGCTTCCTCCACCCAGATCTTATCAGGCTCAGCAACTCAGAAGGCGCTGGCCCGCGAGCTGGGACGGCTCGTCGGCTGGCACGACAAGATCTGGGCTCGGAGGTATCAGGCGATCGTGGTCAGCGGCGAGGAGTCCGCCCAGATCAACCGCCTGCGCTACGGTCTCGCGCACGGCGTCAAGGAGGGCCTCGTCGAAAAGGCCTCCGAATAGCCCGGCGTTCACTGCGCGCGCGCCCTGGTGGATGGAGAGACCGTGGAGGGCACTTGGTTCGATCGTACCCGGGAGTACGCCGCCCGCCGTCGAGGCGAGGACTTCGACCGTCTGCGCTACTCCACGACCGAGGTGCTGACCCTCTCTCCCCTGCCCTGCTGGAGGGAACTTCCCGAGGAGACCCGGAGGAGGCTCATGGCCGAGATGATCGCCGAGATCGAGGCGGAAGCCGCCGCCAAGCGTGAGCAGTCCGGCAGCCAGGTCCTGGGAGTCTCCGCAGTTCTCGCCCAGCAGCCTCTCGATCATCCCCGGCGCTCGAAGAAGTCTCCAGCGCCGTTGTTCCACGCCGCGACCAAGGCGGTGCGTCAGGAGCTCTACGAGGCTTACGGATGGTTTGTGGCCGCCTACCGCGAGGCCGCCGAGAAGCTCCGGGCCGGGGACCGGACAGTCATGTTCCCGCTGGGGAGCTTTCCGCCCGCCCTGCCGTTCGCGGCCGGATAGGCGTTCCCGGCGCGATGGTCTGCCCGAAGCCTGATGCTCGTGTCGGATGCAGGCTCCGCACGGAAGAGGTGTCCACACACTCGATTTCGATTCAAGGTCCGGAGAAGCAAGCCTGGATTCAGGCTCATCTCGCCTCGATTTTCCCGCTAAATGGGGCCGATTGGCCTCCCTCGAGGGCTACTGAAGATAGGGGGAGCCGCGCCAACTCGCCTTTGTCCCATCGGACGGGCCGGGCCTTGGTCCGATCGGCCTCCCTTGAGGGCCGCTGAAGATAGGATCAGCCGCGCCAACCTGCCTTTACCCCATCGGACGGGCCTTTCTACTTGACTGGTACCTCTTGCTGGGACACTTCTTCCACCCCTTCCCTCCCCGCGTCTATTCTCCTTCCAGGATCAATTTTATTTAATATTTATATTCCGCTCACATCATCGAGCACGACTATATTATCATCTCCCACTATATCTCGGTAACTTTCACTTGTCTCTCGGCTGCCACCCCAGATTTGAACAAGAACTCCATCATTGACCAAGGCTCGCGCCTCATGACTCAAGTCACCATCACCGGTTACCACGATGGCCCGACTGAGCCTTGTACCCTCTCGTAACGCCTGCTCATTGGCGCGGCGTACTTCACTTGCTACCTTGAAATCAACAGCATTAGCCAGCTTGACAGGCTCAGGCGCTGCGGGCTGAAAGCCGAACTTGAAATAAACAGGAACCAACGCTGCTTCTTGCGGTCGCTCCCAGAAAGCAACAGCGACTTTAAATTTGAGAGGACCGAACCGTCTTTCTGCTTCGGCAACCAGATTATTAATGATCCGAGAAAACCAGCCTACCCTATCCGACTTCACATCAACACCACGAGCCCTACTGATTCGCTCAAGGCTTTTAATAAGATTTTCGTGGTCGACAAACATACCGACCTGCCCCCTGTCCACCTCTGGTCTTGTGATAACTCTTACTTTCAGCTGACCATCCTGCATCTTCTGCTCAAGCCACTGCCGGAGGGCAGCTCCGCTAAACCGAAGCAATTCGGTCTGAGTCGAATCCAATACTTCACAAGCACGAAGATTCTCGAAAGCACGACGGAAGCTCGGAAGCTCGCGACTATGAACTGAAGAGAAAATATCTCTCGTCGGGACCGCTTCTCCGCCAGAATAATTTCTAAACAGCCACTCCACAAATCGCTCTTCCTCCAGGCCCAGTTGATCCGACGGCCACCAGTGGCGAAATAGCTCATCATTACACAAAACGGCCTCTCGCGTTACATAACTCACATCCTCTGGCGTCACGACCGCTCGCCTCTCGCGATTTACAATATCAACGAGACCAGCACCGTAGGTCTGAACAAGCCAAGGATAACCGCCCGTGAGTTCGTATACACGCCTAACTGTCTCTGGAGGGACGCTCACCCACTCTTCAAGACCCGCACGAAGCACGTCACCAACACTCCCCTCTGACAAGAAGGAAACGCGAAGACGAGTAAGAGAACCGAATATTCTATGATCCACGATGCTTGATAGCCTATCAAACCTAACAGAGCCCGTAAATATCATATATATATTCCCCTCGTCAGAATGACCTCGTATCTGATCAAGAACCAGCGTATCTCGCTCACGAGATCGACCAGTACGAGCCACCGCCTGAAGGAGTTCCTGAAACTCATCCACCATAACAAACGGCACCCGCCCCGACGAAACAGATTTCAAATCCAACAAGAATTTGTTAAATGTCTCAGCAGGACTATTGTCAAACAACGACAAATCAGGAACATTAATTTCTATATCGCCCTCAGACCTACCGCTATCGCTTATCAAGACGCAAAACTGGCGCAAAATATTCGCAGAACTCATAGGGCCCTTCAAACCAAACTTATCAAGATTAACAGATACCGGGAAAACTGTCTCAGGAAGCGAGAGCGGCAAAAAATTCAAAATAGATGTCTTACCAACTCGCCTGATCCCATCGAGAAAAAAACGTTCACGCTGTATACCGCCATAGAAGCTACCACTAACCTTTGCAATGATATCACTACGCCCCTGAAACAACTCTGGGCGGGCTGGCCTAAGAGGAGTTGCCGCTTGGAACAATTTCGGCACCTCCTCCAATCCTATGGCCTCCCTTACGGTCCCAATTGGAATTGCACGCCTCACAATACCCAAATCGACGTTCGGAAAACCCTCAGCAGATGCACGCAAGGAGACGCCAAAACGTAACTCGCGAGCATCAGTAGTAACAATATTAGAACTCTTCTCTAAAGCGAAGCTTAAGAGGGCGCTCCTTTTAGGGTCGAGTGCCGGAATGCTCTTTTCTCGTCTCCCCACCACCGCCAAGGCTGGATTATCGAGGAGTAACTCGACAACAACGTCGGACGCTGGTCTGTCGGAGACATTTGTTAGTCTTAGAATTAGCGTTGACCGCCCCGCCTCAACGCTGAAGAATGAGTTCAATACGACCACCTCGACATTCGGGCCAATTCCAGCTTGCCGAGAAAGATCACCCACCACCTTCTTCAGCGCCACATGATACGGCGTTAATACATCCGCGAGACTCCGGGGCAAAGCCCCACTCATCGAGAGGCCTGTCAACCGCTCATCATATCCAACTGACCGGTCATACAAGACTCGCCGAGTATCATGATCGTCATTGTCGATACGATCAAAAATGTCTATCACCTCTGAAATATCCTGAATCAATTTCACGACAGTCCCACCCTCCTGTGGACTCATTTCAATAATTATTTTGCAAAACTCACCTACAGCCTGAGCATCTTGGACATAGGTAGCTATATTTCTGATGCTTGCCAACCGAGCAGTAACCCACGCGAGCCTCTCTGCTAAGCGTGGATCTCGACTAGATAAGGAAGTGATTTTAAGATCCATCTTACTAGTATCCATAGATATCCTATCACTACCTTCATCCACTTCAACTCGCCCATCGAGAGGCTCCGACTGCACAGGCGCGTATGATGAGAAAGAATTAAGTAGATCTATGCTCGCATTAAAGGAGAGAGCTACTCCATATGCCTGCTGACCAAGGTCTTTACGGGACGATCGCCTGCATAGATCAAACAGATCTCTACACCCTTCGTCTAGTTTTTGTTGATCACGTTGTCTATTCTTGCTCTGCTTTATACGCTCCAATAAAATCCGAAAGGCCCCATCGACATCTTGCTTCTCATCTTCAAGAACACGGGCCAAGGCTAAGTAGTTAGGTATCCACCCTCGCTGGAGCTTCACTCTCGCATCAAGCCAAGAAATCAACAGATCCACCTGGCCCTCGACAATGGCTTTATTGACAATTTGGTTGAAACTTTCGGTCCTCGTGAAACGTTCTGACACAGCAGGTAGTTCCCATTTTTGGGATTGCCTCAAAAGTTGCGTAGTTAGTTCACCTTCTCTCACTCTGTCACCAAGGTCGTGGGCTACAACTATACCTAAAGGGTGGAATCGCAAGCTAAGCGTTCGCGGTATTATAGAAAGAAACCTCTCGCGATCATCAAGCTTTAAGGAAAGAGCCATAATCACTAAGACAAGACCTTCATCAGGGTTTGCACTATCCAAAAGCGGAACCAAGAGCTCGTATGCAGCGGCCTCATCTTTTCTATCATAAGCCAAAACAGCTAGATTCCAGATTGTAGAAAAATTTTGTTTCGCCTCTCGTCGACGTCGAATCTGCTCCAGAATTGGCTCAGCAGCCTTTGGGTTATCGTTCTTTGCATGGAGATAAGCAACCCAATCTCGGAGTTCTAGATTTCCAATGTCTTTCTCCCATAGATCCTGAATCAAAGCAAGGGCGTCTTTAAGTCTTTCCGGCTCATCGCTCCTCTCTGCTAAGCGCTTAGCCCTGCCGAACAGATCGGTTGCTATTTTGTCAGCCAAGCGCGGATGGGGAGGCTGCCGATAGTCTAACCTTGCCTGGGCCTCGGCATATAAGTAGGCCTTGAGATCGTTGGCACTATCCTTGAGTAGATCACGCACACGATTGAGATCGTTGTTGGCTGCCGCCCTCCTAACATCATCCAACCTTTCCGGGTTTAATTGCCCAACTTTATCCGCTCTAATAAGAACTCCAGTGCTCCTAAGATAGTGAATAAGATCGTCATATCCAGTTCCCACCAGAAGACGTTCCCATTCATCAATTTTTGACTCCCACGTATCATCGAGCTTAAACCGATAAATAAGAGGAAGATTGGAGGTAACATATTCGCGCACTCGCGGCCGGTCGTCATGCACTAGTTGACGGAGCCTTTGATCGAAGTGTCTCGCAAGAGCCTCGTTAGTTAGCCGCTCGGAAAGAGAGTTATCAGGCTGCCATTCTCGCGCAAAATTACCTGTCTTAGAATTGAAATAAGTGCCAAACACATACCGTCCTATGTTGTCGAGCTTGCTTCTGAGCCATGAAATTTCTCCCCCCTCAATACGAGAGAGATCAGAATCCAGAAGAAGAACTTGCATTGCACTGGAAAACACAACTAAAAGAAGACGATTATAATATTCCTGGTATTTTTGACGATTTCTGGCTACGAGAATTTTGGCCAGTTCGCAAAATATATTAGCAGTCCAGAAAGCGTCTTGATATCGACGAGCGCTCTGAAAGACTTCCGCTATTGTGGTCGCAGACTGCACGGAGGGCGAAAGAAAAACTACAGAGCCGAGATTCTGTGATACGGCCTCCTCATGCTTCTTCTTTGCGAACCGAAGGCTTGAAATTGCTCTAGATAAGCCAGGATCAACAGGATCAATATTCCCTGACTCAGTCATAAGTAGAAGTTCGTCTACGTATTCCAGAAATGCCCGAGCAGCGTCTTCTTCGCTCTTGAACGGCTGATCCCAACGTCGCGCAGATTTCCTGAACTTGAACTGAGGCAACCCGACATCTATTTGCGTTCCTTCTGACAGTGGCGGATTCTGCATAACGTCATTCTCTGTCCCAAGGTAAATTTCTCGCTCAATAAGAGCTTCGGGCTCCAAAGCGCTTAATTGTTTTGCCCCCTTGACTTGAGACAGGTTTGCCTCCGGAACTAATTCCTGTGCTCTCGACTGCCATTCCACATCTGAATTCTGTAATGTCGGACTGATCTTCGACTCTCTAGATATCCCAAGATCTATACCTGAAGAAGGATCATCTGGAGATTTCAAGGCGGAATCGTGAGTTACTAAATAACTGTCAATGCTGACATGTTCAGAAAGATTGCCACATACCTCGCCAGAGATTTCCTGACTATAAGCACCTGCTGGCGTGACGGTTAGATTGTCTATCGTAGGCGCAACGGTAACATCATCGGTAGCAAGTATCCCAGGAGATTCCTTATTTTGAGGTGATTCGAAATCCGGAGTTGCCTGCAAGTCAACAGAGAGCTGACTAATTTGTGGGACAGGCTGAACAAGTTCTTGCAGGCTTGCCAAGCCGCGTCGGGCCTCACGGTTTCTAGGATTAATCCGCAAAACCTCGGTCAAGCATAGCTTCCTCTTCTCAGGTGAATCACTAACAGTCTCTAGCCACAGCCATGCGTCTTCGTTATCGGGTTCGACTTGAAGAAGCGCGAGAAGCAGATTAGCTCCGACCTTTCTCTCATCCGCTTCGATTGCAGCGATAGCTTGGTCTAGCTTGTCGTCCATAGAAACTCCTATTTGCTTATATTTATCTCCAAAAACGGCTCTATCATCTTAATTCTAACATTGCCGACTCTCTTTCTCTCGGAAATTTCTGCTAGATCAGAGCAGGGCGGCGAGTTACTGCTCCGGATCGAGGCCCTCTCTCTCGTAGCGCTTCGCGAGCCAGCCCTGGAGGGCGTCCGCCGTCCAGTAGAGGACGGAATTCGCGGCGTAGTCGAGCATCTGCCCGACGACTTCGCGCCGGGTCCGAGGATCTCTGCCTCGCTTGACCTCTATAAGGGTGGGGACGCCGTCCTGATCCAGGAAGAGGTGGTCCAGGGCCCAGCGGGAGCCGCCTTGCTCCTGGTCCGGGATGCCCACCTCCCGGGAGACTAGGAGCCAGCGCCGCGGCCTGCCCGGATCGATCTGGTCTCTCGCCAGCAGGTCGGAATGGCGGTGAGGAGGTGCTGGAGATCCATCTCGGCGCGATTTTCCCTGAAATAGGTGGCGGTCTCCGCCATCTCCGTGAGCTCCCCGGCGGGGTCAAGCAGGAAGATTCCTCCAGGCATTGGATTGGATTTCAGTCACTTCTATTAGATCACCCTCGGGCCAAGGCGGGAAGCCCCTGGTTCAGAGGCCGTGAAGATCCGATAGAATCCGCGGCGGTCCCGAAAGGAAGAGCTCATGCCCAAGCTGTCCTATGACCAGCAGATCGCCCGGTTGGAGGGCACGCTGGCCCTGGTGAGGTCGAACGCCGGCTCGTTCCCGCCTCTCGCGCTCGCCGTGGCCGATGACCTTGAAAGGACCATCGCCGAGATCAAGGCGACGAAGGTCCGGCAGCAGGCGCTCTTCTCCGCGCAGATGGCCAAGACCGACGAGCTCGCGTCCGTGGTCAGGCGGGGCACGCTTGCCGCTCGTGAGCTGAGCTCCTACGTCGTCCTCGCGCTGGGCACGAAGGATGCGCGGCTCTCCACGTTCGGGATCCGGGTCCGCGGCCGGCGCCGGCGGAAGGTCCAGAGCCGTTCCGGGAACGCCTCCGAGCCCTTGGCGGACGGCGGCCAACCGCTCGAGGACGCGCTGGAGGCCAGCGGCGACGCGGGGAGACTCTCCGCGACCTCCTCGGAGACCCTCGGGGAGTCACCGGGAGCCAAGCCGGACAACGCTGGGCCCTCCGAGGACTCACGGCAACCGTAGGGGCACGCACCGAGCGGCTCCGCCGTCAGCCGCCACGGCTGGCGGACGGTGCGTCCGAGGAGGGCGGATGTCCAGGGAGATTGGGGAAGCAGCCGCTCGCTTGGGGGAACGGACTTCTTGATTTAGGGGAACGGACTTTTGACTTCGGGGGAGGCGGCCCTGACGCTCGGGGGACGGCCCCGCGGATCAGGGCGGACGTCTCCAGGATCAGGGGAGACGGGTCCAAGTTCCGGGCGGTTGTGCCGGAGGGTTGGGGAACGGCCCAACGCGACCGGGGAGACGGCTCAAAGGACTCGGGGAGCCGTTTCCGCCGTCCGGGGAACCGGATTTCAAACGCCCAGGCGGCTGACGGGGCCGGTCCGGAAAGCAACGCTCCGGGTCCGTGGGCGGCAACGGGCCGATTATACCTTCCTGAAGCTAGATCACCACGCCGTCCGCGCGCAGCTTGAACTTCCTGGGATGGAACCTCGGGATCTTCAGGGGGTTCAGAAGAGGATGGTCGGTTTTCCAGAAGCTCTGCGGCGGCAGCTTCTCACCGGTGCGGTAGTAGTGCAGGAGATACGCCTCGTCGCTCGCCGCGAAGGCGGACAGCCAGCCGTCGAGGTCGTGGATCCCGGCTTCGTGGAGAATCTGCTGGCCGTACCGGCAGGCCTCCCGCTCGTAGTTGACGACCTCTTCGAGGTCGGCATCCGTGTAGGCTCCAGGGCCTTTCGACCCGATCTCCGAAGCCTGTCCCAGCAGGTTCCATTGCACCGTGTGACCGAAGAGGTGGACGAGGTTGAAGACCATGACGTCCGGATCTTCCTCGTAGTCCAGATGAATCTCCTCGCCGTTCAGGTCCCCTGAATAGGGATCGGGCACGTCGAGGATACGGACCGGCACCCCGTAGCGTTCTTCGATGTGAGCCCGCAGGAGCGCCAGAGCCTCCTGGAGCCGTTCTTGAGTCGGTTGGGCTCTGTCTTCCACTTGGGCAATCCTACCGCATCGTCCCGCCCAGGCGTGAACGCTGGCTCAGTCTGCCGCCATCTCCCTGACGTCTTCGAGGAGAGCGGGGTCCGCGGGCTGCGTCCTCAGGATCTTCAGGAGCTCTTCCCTGGAGATCCATTGCCGCTTCTGGTACGGGCCGAGCACCGCCACCGGACGGCCTTCCATGGTGATCGTGAACTGCTCTCCCGACTCGACCTGTCGCAGGATCTCGCCGCTACGGTTCCTGAGCTCGCGCTGGGGAATCGTTCTCATGCATTGAATGTAGCAGATGTGCTACATCGCGGGTGTGCCGCCCCCTACCGCATCGCCTCCATCGGCGACAGCCGGGCCGCTCGGATGGCGGGATAGAGCCCGAAGCCGACGGCGAGGACGAGGGCGATTCCCCAGGCGGCGGCGAGGCCGTAGGGGTTGACCACGAGGCCCCAGGGGAACTTGTCGGAGAGGGCGCGGCAGAGGGCGCTGCCGGCTAGCGTGCCGATCGTGGCGCCGATGGCGGCCAGCACCAGGGCCTCGAGCAGGAACTGCACCAGGATCTGGTTGTCGTTGGCGCCGATCGCCTTGCGCAGGCCGATCTCGTAGCGCCGGTCGGAGAAGGAGATCAGCATCACCGACAGCACTCCCACGCCGCCCACCAGGAGCACCGTGCCGGCGAGGCTGAAGAGCACCACGCTCCAGCCGCGCATCTCATCCTGGAATCCCTGATAGCCGCGCACCATCTCGGCGTCGAGGTCCTTGACCTCCACGTCCTCGATGCCGTGATGGGCCTGCCGGACGCGCGCGACCATGGCGGCGGAGACCTCGTCGAGGTCCCGCTTGGACTTCAGCTTCACCGACACGAGCGTGAGCTGGTGGTCGGTGTCCAGGCGGTCCATGTAGGTCTCGAGCGGCACGAGGACGCCGTTGGAGTCCTGGTACATCTCCTCGTTGAAGACCTGCCCGCCCGCCAGCACGCCGATGATCCGGTAGGGCACGCCTTCGATCACCAGGTCCCGCCCGACCGGGTCGCTGCCGCCGAAGAGCTTGGAGGCGAGCGTCGCGCCCACCACCGCCACCGTCGAGTGCCGGCGCTGGTCGTTCTCGGTGAGGCCGCGGCCGAGGCCGACGGGCCGGTTCATGAGGAACGAGTACTCGGAGGTGACGCCGTTGACGAAAATGCGCTCGCCGCCGCCCGCCACCTGCACCACGCTGCGCCGGCTGGCCCGTGGGGAGAAGCCCAGCACCCTGGGATGCGGCGACGCGACGCGCGCCAGGTCCTCATAGCGCAGGCCGGTGCTCATGGCGAAGCGCTTCTGCTCCTCGGAGGTCTCCGCCCGCTTGGGGACGAGTACGAGCGTGCCGTCCCAGCTCATGCCGGCGAAGCCGGTCGAGACCTTGTCCTTGACGCCTTCGAGCACCGAGGTCATCACCACCAGGGCGAAGACGCCGAGCATGAGCAGGGTCAGGGTGAGGATCGAGCGCAGCTTGTGGGACCACAGCTCGATCAGACCGCCGGTGACGACTTCCCAGACCAGGGCGGCGCGCGTGCCGAGGCCGTGGCGGCGGCGCTGGACGAAACCCTCGCCACCCAGAAAGGCGTCCTTCGCCTGGAGATCGATCGATTCACTCATAGCGCAGTGCCTCCATCGGCGACTGCCGGCTGGCCTTGGCGGCCGGGTAGAGGGCGAACAGGAAGCCGAAGACGATGGCCAGCAGGGTGGCCCAGAGGAAGCTCAACGGATCGATCGCCAGCGGCACGCCGATCGATTTCGTGATCACCCAGGAAAAGCCGATGCCGACGAGGTAGCCGGCGGCGCTGCCGAGCAGCGTGAGCAGCAGCGCCTCGGTCATGAACCCCTTGAAGATCTCGCCCCCGGAGGCGCCGATCGCCATCTTGACCCCCACCTCGCGCACCCGCTCCTTGAGCGAGGCGAGCTGGATGTTGACGTTCACCATGCCGCCGCCGATCAGCGCCAGGATCCCCGAGAGCATGAAGACGATGTTGTAGACGTCGCCCTGGCTCATCTGGCGCTCCAGGCGCTTGTGGACGTCGTCGAGCCGGAAATCGTCCTGGAGCCGGTGGTTGGCGGTGACGAGCGCCGAGAGCTCCTTGGAGAAGTCGGACATGGCCGCGAGGTCGGGGACCCGGAAGGTGATGCGGTCCAGGCGGTGGTACTCGTCGCCCTCCATGCGCGCGGCGATGAGCAGCGAGGGCACCCCGATGATCTCGTTGCGCCAGGCGAAGGCGTTCTGCTGCCCGTCGCGGAAGCGGAAGACCATCTCGCGGTAGACGCCGATCACCCTCACCGGCACGTCGCCGATGCGCACGGTCTTGCCGACGATCTCGCCGGTCGGGAAGAAGACGCTCGCCGCCTCCGAGCCCAGGACGGCGACCGGAGCGCCGGTCTCCAGGTCGTGGGCCGAGAAGCCGCGCCCTTCCTCGATCTCATAGCCGTTCATGGCGGCGTAGTCGCCGCCGATGCCGCTGACGTTGCGCTCCTGGTCGGCGAACTCCGAGCGCACCCGGGCCCGGGCCTCCTTGAGCACGCTGACGGCGTTGGCCGCCTTGGCGAACGGCATGCCCTCGCTCCGGGCCGCGTCTTCTAGGCGCAGACCGAGGTTGGCGTTCCGCAGGGCGCTCGGCGTGCCCTGGTAGACGTTGTCGGCGGGCAGGACGTTCAGCTTGTCGATGCCGCCGACGCGGGCGAAGCGGTGCTCGGCCTGCCGCCGCTGACTGTCGGAGATCGAGAAGCCGCCGAGCACCGAGGCGACGCCGAGCATCACGCCCAGGGCCTGGAGGAACGAGCGACCGGGATTGCCGCGCAGCTCGATCCACGCCTCGTGCAGCCGCTCGCGGAAGGCGCCGCTGGTCTTCATGCCGCCTGCTCCTGACGGTCGTAGAGGAGGCCGTCGCGCAGCTCGACCTGGCGCTCGGCCGTGGCCGCGATCGCCGGATCATGGGTCACCAGGACGACGGTGTTGCCCTGGGCGTGGAGCTCGCGGAACAGCTCGAGCACCTCCTGGCCGGTCTTCGAATCGAGGGCGCCCGTGGGCTCGTCGGCGAGCAGCAGCGCCGGCCGGTTGGCGAGGGCGCGGGCGATCGCGACCCGCTGGCGCTGGCCGCCGGAGAGGGCGCCGGGCAGGGTGTTGGCCTTGTCCGCGATGCCCACCTTCGCGAGCAGCTCGAGGGCGCGCTGCCGGCGCTCCTTGCGCGGCACGCCGGCGTAGAGCATGGGCAGCTCGATATTGCGCAGAATGGTCGCCTTGGGCAGCAGGTTGTACTGCTGGAAGACGAAGCCGATCTTCTCGTTGCGCACCGCCGCCAGCTCGGCGCCCGAGAGCTTCTCGGCCTGCACGCCGTCGAGCGCGTAGGTGCCGCCGGTGGGAACGTCGAGGCAGCCCAGGATCGACATCAGCGTGCTCTTGCCCGAGCCCGAGGGGCCGATCAAGGCCACCAGCTCGCCGCGCTCGACGTCGAGGTCGATGCCGCGCAGGGCGTGGACCGCGTTGCCGCCGCTGCCGTAAGTTTTATTCAGACCTCGAGTTTCGATGATTCGCATGGCAAGTTTCCGAATGAATCCGTCGTTATAAGAAGTCGGAAAAGGGGATCAATTATCCTCGTCCTTCTCGACCTTCTTGCGCGTCACGTCCTCGAGGGCCACCTGATCGCCCGGGCGCAGGCCGGTCATGATCTCGACCCGCTCGAGGGTCGCGACGCCGGCGTTCACCTGCACGGGCTCGAAGTACTCCCGCCAGTTCTCGGACAGCCAGACGAACTTGCTGCGGCCGTCGAGGCCCTCGCGCGCCTTTTCGATCTTCTCGGGCGCGAGGCCGCTCTTCAGGCGATAGACGACAGTCTGTCCGTCGCGACGCTGCAGGGCTTCGAGGGGGAGCGACAGGGCGCTCGCGCGCCGTTCGCCCAGGATCTCGACGTTGGCGCTCATGCCGGTGCGGAAGGAATCGTCGAGCTTGTCGAGCGCGACCTCGATCTCGAAAACCTTGATCTTGTCCACCACCTTGGCGGCGGGCGCGACGAAGCGCACCTTGCCGTTGAAGATCTTCTGGGGATAGGCGTCGAGGGTGACGCGCACGGGCTGATCGACGCGCACCTTGGCGATATCCACTTCGTTCAGGTTGACGCGGATGATCAGCGACTTGAGATCCGCAATCGTGAACATCACGGTGCCTTCATTGAAAGAAGAGACGCCCGAGGTCACGGTCTCGCCCAACTCGACGCCCTTGGTGATCACCACGCCGGACATGGGAGCGGTGACGCGCGCCTTCTGGCTGGCCGAGGCGCCGGAGATCGGAATGCCGTGATCTTCAACAATTTGATAGCGGGACCGGGTGCTCGCCAGGGTATCGGCGGCGAGGTCACGCGAAGTCTGAAAATTGCGCAGCGTTTCCCGGGGGATCAGGCCGGCGTCGAAGAGCGCCTGCTGGGCCGTGAGCTCGCGCTCGGTGTCGCGCAGCTTGATGGCGGCCTGGCTGACGGCGGCCTTGACGTCGGAGAGCGACTGCGCCTGGTTGACGTCGGGCGCCACCTCGGCCAGCACCTGCCCGGTGCGGACCACGTCGCCCTCCCGCACGCGCAGGCCGGTGATCTGCCCCGACACCACGGACTTGACGTCCGCCCGGATCTCGGGATCCACCACTCCCACCTCGCGCACGCTCACCTGGAGGTCCTCGGCCTGCACCTTGCCGAGGCGGAACGGCGACTCCAGCGCCTCGGGGCTGGACTTGGTGGTGGCGCGGGCCACCACGAGGCCGCCGGTCAGGAGAATCACCGCGGAACCTGCAATCACCCATCTCTTCTTGCGCATGACAGGCCCTTCTTTCTTTACGACCCCGGCTCGGGTCGGATGTTTTTCGTTCGGTCAACTGCCGTTCGTGAACTGCCTTCGACCCTCTCTACGATGGCGGGAGGCAAAAGGTTACAGGGGGGCGGCCTGAGCAAGCCAAATCCAACTGGCGCATATTTAGCTTTTCTTATATACTTCCCGACCGTCGAGGCCTCGGCATCATCAGTCCGTTGCTGCGCGATTCACAAGGATGGCGCAACGATAAAGACCAATTCTTTCTCAGATTGGAGAGGAGACCTTATGGTCCCGAAAAAGCTTGTGCTGTTTGCCTTGGCCTTTGCCCTGACCGCCGCTCTGCCCGCGTCCGCGCTCGATCGTGAGAACAAGGCGCCCAAGGAATCGCGCCGGGTGCTGACGCCGGTGCAGCGCTCAGCTGCCGCCCAGCCACAGATCAGGACGTCCGGCAAGGACAACGGCAAGCTGCGGATCAGCCGCCAGCGCGGGCCCGAGACCCCCGCGGATTCTTTCTGGAGGAAGCAGGAGTGCTCCTTCTCCTGTGGCAGCATGACGGTCACCTGCTCGGGAGGCTATGCATCCTGCACCGACTCGTCTTGCGTGGCTGCCGGCGGCGGGGTCATCCTGATCGCTGAATGCGTCAGTAACTGACCACTGACCACTGACCACTGACCACGGATGAGATCATGCCCGGGGCGGGAACGCCCGCCCCGGCTTTTCCCAACCTCTCAGGCGCGCCCCCTGCCGCCATCGTCCACCGCTACGGGATCCACCACTCCCACTTCGCGCACGCTCACCTGGAGGTCCTTCGCCTGCACCTTGCCGAGGCGGAACGGCGACTCCAGGCAAAAAGTTACAGGGGAGCTCTGATGAAACGTATTGCTATTCTTGAACACTTGAAATCGGTGGCCGGGAGTAGACGGGGGCGAGACGCCCCGAGGAGGCTTGCATGTGAATGCTCCATTATCGTCATCTTCAGGCACCCTCGGCGGCAAATACCGCCTGGAGGAGACCCTCGGCGAAGGTACCCTCGGCGTCGTCCATCGCGCGGTCCACCTCGGCTTGGAGAAGTGCTTCGCGGTCAAGATCCTGAAGACGGGCGGCGCTCCGTCCCCCGACGCTCTGGGGCGCTTTCGCAGGGAGGCGCTGGCCCTCGGGCGGCTCCAGCATCCTCACATCGTCCAGGTCACGGACTCCGGGATCGACGAGGAGGAGGGCGTCCCGTACCTGGTCATGGAGCTCCTCGAGGGGATGGCGCTGTCGGATCTCTGCCGCCAGCGGGGCCCTCTGCCGCTCGTGGAGGCGCTCCCCCTCCTCGAGGAGATCGCCAGCGCGGTCGATGCCGCCCATGGCGCCGGCGTCCTGCATCGCGACCTCAAGCCCGGCAACGTGCTCGTCCGCCCCGATCCGCCACGCGTCAAGGTCCTGGACTTCGGCCTCGCGGAATTGCTCACGGGATCGGACGGGACCGGCCGCGGCGGCGAGAGCCCGCCCGAGGCGGGCGAGACGGGCGCGCTCCACGGGACACCCCTGTACGCGGCCCCGGAGCTCATCCGGCACGGCGAGGCCAGCCCCGCCTCGGACGTCTATTCGTTCGGCGTGCTCGCCTACGAGCTCCTCGGCGGGAAACCGCCGTTCCAAGGGACGGTGGCGCAGGTCCTGGCCGGCCACCTGGAGTCGGAGCCTCCCCCGCTCGCCTTGGAGCCGGAGATCTGGCAGGCCCTGCGGGAAGCGCTGCGGAAAGACCCGACCCTCCGTCCCCAAAGCGCCGGCGAAGTCGTGCGGAGACTGCGGGAAGGCATGGCGCGGGCCGAGCGGGCACGATGGCGGTCCGTCGAGATCCCGCGCCGGATCCGCCTGGCAGCTCTCCTTGCGGCGGCCCTGCTGGCCGCGGGCCTCGTCCTCCCCTGGCCGCCGCTCCCGGCCGCCGAGCGCCGGATCGGTGACTGGCGAGTCCGGACCTCGCCCGTGAGAGCCCCCGATCCGCGCATCCTGCTGATCACCTTCGACGAGCCGAGCCTCGACAGCAGCTCCCTCTCCCTGGCGGACCGGGCGGACGAGATCGGCCGTGCCCTTTCCCGCATCCTCGACGCCGGAGCGCGCGGCGTCGCCATCAACTTCCTGCTGCCCGAGAAATGGAGCGCATCGGAAGGTTTTTCGGAGCTGCTCCTGCGGCACTCCGGAAAGCTGACGCTGGCCGCCTTCTCCGGTCCGGACGGCAACCTCGTCGGGCCCGAGTGCGTCGACGGGCTCACCGCGGCAGCCCTCGGCCCGCGGCGCGCCTCCGGCCTCTTCGGCTTCGTCAACCTGGACGAGGACCGGGACGGCGCCGTCCGCCGGGGCCGGTTCCGGTTCCACGACCGCTCCGGGGCCGAGCGGCCGTCGTGGGCCGCGCAAGCCGCACGGGGACTCCGGGCGGAGAGCGCGACGGGCCGGAGCTTCTGGATCGACACCCGCATCGACTGGCCCCGTTACGCCCGGATCTCCTGGCGGCAAGTCCCCACGGCCCTCGAGCGGAGCCCCGGGCTGTTCCGGGACCAGCTCGTCCTCCTGGGCGGAGACTTCCGAGGCTCCGGCGACGACTACCACCGCATTCCGCACCGCTCGGGGAGGAACACGGCGGTGTCGGGCCTCACCCTTCAGGCCCTGATGGTGGACACCATCGGCGCCGGGCTGCCGATCCGGGAGCTCGGCAAGACGCCGGTCCTGATGATCGCCGCGCTCGGGGCCGCCCTCGCCATGGCAGGGGTCCTCTGCACCCGCCGGGCCGGCCCGATCGCGGCCGGGCTCGCCGCGGGAGCCGTCCTCTATCTGGCCATCTCTTTTCCAATCTTCTGGTGGACCGGCCTCGTGCTCCCCATCACGGCCCCTCTGCTTCTCCTTGGGATCGGGATCCTCGCCGTGCTCGTCCTGCGCCGGAACTTCCCCTCGCCTCCGGAGGTCTCAAGATCATGAGCATTCTTCGCATTCTCGGCCTTGGCATCCTGGTCACGATGCCTCTGTACGCTGAGGCTTACAAGCCTGTAGCCATCGTCTACTCGCTCGCGGGTGAGGCTTCGATCGCCCATTCCAATACGGCACCTCGGCCGCTGCGCCTCTTCGACCGCCTCCCGGCAAAAACGTCCCTTGAAGTCGGTCCGGGCTCTCGCCTGTCCCTGGCTTTCGTCAACGGGCTCCGCTACGAGCTCGGCGAACGATCGCGGGTGACGCTCGGGCCGAAGGATCTGGTTTCCCGGACGGGGCCGGTGCGCGCTCTCCCCCGCGTCCCTCCCCTCCCCAATCTCTCGCCGATCGCGGCGGAGGATCGCCCCGGACCGCGTGCGGGGGCCGTGCGCATCCGTTCGGAAATCATTTCGGGACTCCATCCGGACCGCGGGGCGGCCAGCCTGGCCTCGGCGGTCCGCTTGCGTTTCGATCCGGTGCCCGCAGCTCCAGGGTATCGGGTACGGATCGTCGACTCTGAAGGCAAGGTTCTCTTCAACGTTGACACTCAAGTCACCGAAGTCAGCGTTCCGCCACAGGCTGTCGCGCCTGGAGAGACATACCTTTGGACTGTGGAGACCCGCGACCGCCCCGGTGCGGTTGCCCGGGGAGAGGCGACCCTGGTGACCCTTGATGCCAGCCGGGCTCGAGCCCGAGAAACATTGCGGAGTTGGGCCCAGGGCTCTGGAGATGGGGATGATCTCAGGCTGTTGGAAGGAGTCGATCGGGCCCTGGGTCTCGACGATGGAGAATGTCCGTTCGTCGCGCCGGGCCTGGTCGTGGAGACCGTCACTCCGGAGTCCGCGGCCTTTCGCGTTGGATTGATGCCGGGCGACCGGTTCCTTTCCTGGTGCAGGACTCCTGGCGGAGAGGAGGGCTGTGCCGCGCGAGGAGATCTCCGCACGCCGTTCGACTGGCTGAATATCCAGATGGAGGACGTGCAGCGCGGAGGCGTCGTTCTCGAAGGAACGCGAGGATCGGAGAAGCTCCGATGGAACCTGTTGCCGACAGTCCAGGGTCTTACGGTGGCGCCGCTCCTCCATGGCGCCCTTGCCGACGCGTACCGGGCTTCGAGGGACCGCGAGCAGGCCGGCGATCTCAAGTCCGCCGGACAAGAGCTCGAACGGACGGCGGAAGTGGCTGGGGGGAATCATTGCGACGACGCCGCGCTCTGGCTCCGAGCCCGGGCCGCCCAACTCCGTGCCAAGGCCCGGCAGTGGCCTGAATCGGATGCGGGATACGAGGCCCTCGTGGCGAAGGCGCGAGAGCTGGGAGCAGCCCGCGTGGAAGAACACCTTCTGATGAGTTGGGCGGAGACGCTCGCGCAACGTGGCGAAGGGACTCAAGCCAAGCAGCAGCTCGAACGAGCTCTGCGGCTGGAAGAGAGGGATCATCCGGAAAGCCTGGGTGTAGTAACGATCCTCACCCGGCTGGGCAATGTTGCCGCCAACGTGCAGGAAAACATGGAAGAGGCGGACCTTGCATACCGCCGGGCCTACGATCTGGCTCTCCGCGCCGCTCCCGGCGGCGGCGCCGAAGCCTCCACGGCGAACAACCTCGCGATCAGCACGTTTGCCCGTGGAGACCTCGCGCAGGCCGAGTTGTATGCGGCCCGCGCTCTTGCGATCCGGGAAAAGCTCACACCCTCGAGCGATGCCATCGCCCCGAGCCTCCTGAGCTATGGCAACGTGCTCTATGCCCGCGGCGACTTCGCGGACGCCGAGGCCGCTTTCCTGCGCGCCAGGAAAATCCTTGAAAAATTCCAGCCGGGGAGCATGGCCTTGGCGAAAACGTTGCACAACCTCGGCGTGATCGCCCATCAGCGTGATGATCAGGATGCCGCCGAGAGCCTCTTCCGGCGGGAGCTTGCACTTTTTGAAAAGCTCGACCCCAGCGGCAGCCTGGTACGCGACAGCCTGATCGGCCTGGGCGGAGTTGCCTTGCAAAGGCATCAGGGGGACCGAGCCGAAGAATCGTGGCGGCGCGCCCTTGCGATCAGCGAAAGACTCAACCCGAGAGGGCCGAAAAGCGCCTGGTGCCTGGGCGGATTGGCGGAGGCGGCCTGGCTCCAGGGCCGGCGAGCGGAAGCCGAAAAGCTTCTGCGGCAAGCCCTGGCGATCTGGCAGGAGATCGGTCCGGAGGCTGTCGATACCGGCTCCATCCAGATGAAGCTCGGCGTTCTTCTTTTCGAGCAGGGTGATTCCGAGGATGCCGAAGCTCATCTGCGCACGGCGATCCGGATCCACGAGAAGAACCGTCTGCTCCTGCCCGAGGGCTACCATGCCCTGGCTCGGTTGCAGGCACGGCGAGGCCGGGGCCAGGAAGCTTCGGCGACCTATCTGGCGGCAGTCGACGCCCTGGAAGCCGAATGGACGCACCTCGGGGGTGCCCGCGAGTCCCAATGGCTCTACGGCTCGTCGTTGGGTGACCTCTACTTCGAAGCCGCGGAGCATCAGATTGCGCTCGCCCGGCCCCAGGAAGCTTGGAAACTGATCGAAAGGGGGCGCGCCCGGGGCTTCCAGGAGCTGCTGGCACAGCGGGATCTGCGCTTCGCCAGAGAGCTTCCCGCGGAGCTGTACGCCGAACGCCGCCGGCTGGCCGCCGAGTATGACCGGGCACAGACGGCTCTCGCCGACTGGGTACCTGAACAGGGCCCGGAGAAGATGGAAGCGCTCCAGGGCCGCCTGCGGGACCTGCGGCTCGAGCAGGCGGAAGTCCAGGAGCGGATCCGGCGTTCGTCGCCGCGCCTGGAAGCCCTCGAGAGTGCCGCTCCCCTCGACCTGGCGACGGCTCGCTCAACTCTCGATCCCGGAACCGTGCTCCTCACTTATGCCGTCGGCGAGTCGCGAAGCTTTCTCTTCGTCATCAAAGCGGAGGGAGCGTCCGGCCCGGGGATCTCCCTCTATCCGCTTGCGATCGGAAGAGAGGGCCTGGAGAAGGAGGTCGAAGCGTTCCGCGGTTTATTGGGCCGTCCAGGTACCCTGCTCTCCGCAGTGAAACAGCGCGGCCGGCTCCTCTACGATCTTCTGATCCGCCCGGCCAAGCCAGTGATCGCCAAGGCTGACCGCTGGCTCATCTCGCCGGACGGGCCGCTCCATTCCCTGCCGTTTGCGGCTCTCGTCTCCGGGAACCATTACCTGGCAGAGTCCAAGCCCATTCACATCGCGGCTTCCGCGGCAGTCTACAAAGAGATCAGGGCTGCACGCCCGGAAAAGCCTTCGGCGCCGGCGATCGAGTTGCTCGCTCTGGGGGATCCGATCTACCCGGCGGGACTCGGGAGCTCTCCTGAGACAGCTACGGACCCGCAGGTGCAGACAGCCCTTCGCCGAGGCCTGCGGCTGGTGCCCCTGCCAGCCACGCGCGGCGAGGTGGAGGCCATCGCCAGCCTCTTCCCTGGTGGCCGAAGCCTTCTCGGCCGCGACGCCACCGAGGAGTCGATCAAGTCTCTGGCGCCGCAAGCCCGCCGGCTCCACTTCGCCTGCCACGGCCTGCTCGACGAGCGGTTCCCCCTCAACTCCGCATTGGCCCTCTCGATCCCCGAGCATCCTGAAGAAGGCCGCGACAACGGTCTGCTCCAGGCCTGGGAGATTTTCGAAGACCTGCGTCTCGATGCCGATCTGGTCACCCTCTCGGCTTGCGATTCCGCGCTCGGCAAGGAGATGGGAGGGGAGGGTCTGGTCGGCCTGGTCCGCGCCTTCCAGTTCGCCGGCGCCCGCTCGGTCCTCGCCTCGCTTTGGGGCGTCTCCGACACCTCCACCGCTCGCTTCATGCAGCGCTTCTATGGCTATCTCCGCAGCGGCAAATCCAAGGACCAAGCGCTGCGGGCGGCGCAGATCGATCAGATCCGAGGGAAATCCGGATCGTCCCATCCCTTTTATTGGGCGGCCTTCCAGCTCGCCGGCGATTGGCGGTGAGGCTTGATGGTTTCACCGACGCGAGCCTTTTCGTGTTTCAGAATTGAAACGGTCTTGCTCTGACCGGTTTCAGAAATGGAATCGCGAGAGGGACGCTTGGAGGTCCGGCCTCGTAATTTCAATGACTTGCGCCTCCCCCCTCCCTTGGTTCGAGCTCTGCACACGCTCGTTGCTTCGAGTCCGCAGCGCAACCAAGAAGGAGGTTTTCTCGATGAACGACGTGATCTCGAAGCGCCCACGAAAGACCGCGAGCCGTAACCGATGGATGCAGCCTCTGCTCTGCCTGGTGATCTCCATGCTGCTGGCGGGGATGGCCAATGCCGGGGAGTTGATTCCCCGGCGGGCGGCCTTGAAGGGGGACAACTACTCTCTGCCCCAGCAGACCCTGGTCGAGCGCCTGGTCGTCAAATTCCATGAGGGAACTCGGGTTCGGTGGCGGGACAAGGTGCTGATCGCCCTCGATCGCGACGAGCGTGAGCGGGCCGAGATCAATCGTCTCGGCCTGACAGACGCGCAGATCGACGCGGACGTTACCCTGGTCCAGCACCTGATAGCCCTCGATCCCCGGAGCCGCGGGATCGGACGGCTCCTGAGCACGGAGGAAGATACGCTTGAGAAATACAAGATCGAGGGCGAGCAGCTCAGCGGCGAGGAGCTCGCGGATATGAACCTCTATTTCGAGGTCCAGCTTCCGCCGGGCACGGCGTACGGCAAGATCCACAAGCTGCTGCTCGAGCTCAACCAGTTGCCCAGCATCGAGATTGCCTACGCCGAACCGCCGACGGCGCCGGCGGTGGCTGAGGTGGCGCCAGTCTTCTCGCCCGAGTTGAAGGTTGCAACCCCGAACTTCCAGAGCCAGCAGGGGTACCTCAATCCAGCGCCCCAGGGCATCGACGCCCTGTACGCCTGGACAGTCCCCGGAGGAGCGGGAGCCGGGGTCAGGATCGTCGATATCGAGCGGGGCTGGAACGTCACTCATGAAGACCTGCCGCCGCTCTTCTACCAGGGAGGATCGGCCTCCACCATCGACATCGATCACGGCACCGCGGTCTTGGGTGAGATGGTGGCGAAGAGCAACGGCCTCGGCGTCACCGGTATCTCTTACCAGGCTCAGGCAGGCACGGAGAGCTGGACGAATCAAGGCACCTCCAGCGCCATCACCAACGCCTCCCTGGCGGCTGGCGCGGGCAATATCCTGCTGGTGGAAGTCCACCGGCTGGGACCTCTCAACGGCTCACCTTGCACCTGCAATCTCAGCCAGTGCGACTACATAGCCCTGGAGTACTGGCAAGCCGACTATGACGCCATCGCCAGCGCCACGGCCAACGGCAGGATCGTCGTCGAGGCCGCGGGCAACGGGTCCTCCAACCTGGACGACCCGGCTTACGGCAACCTGTTCAACCGATCCGTGCGGGATTCCAAAGCGATCCTGGTGGCGGCCAGCCTGTCGACCAACCGCAGCCCCACCTGCTGGACGAACTGGGGCAGCCGCATCGACGCCCACGGCTGGGGAGAGAACGTGGTGACCCTGGGTTACGGCGACCTGTTCAACGGCGGCACGAACCAGCTGTACACGGCTACCTTCGGCGGCACCTCCAGCGCCTCTCCCATCGTTACGGGAGCCGCGGCCAGCTTGCAGGGAGCTGCCCGGGCCGCGGGACTGGGAAACCGCAGTCCGCTCGCCATGCGCCAGCTCATTGCCAGCACAGGCACGGCCCAGGATCCCAATGCCAAGAACATAGGCCCAAGGCCCAACCTCCGGGCGGCCCTCAATCAGTTGCTGGGCCCGCTCTGCACCGCCAACTCGACCACCCTGTGCCTGCAGGGAAACCGCTTCAAGGCGCAACTGACCTGGCGCAACGGCGGACCCAGCAGCCCGGGGTCGGCCATGCCCTACTCGAACGAGGCGGGCTTCTTCCACTTCGGTGGCCCGACCAATCCCGAGGTGGGGGTCAAGATCCTGGATGGCCGGCCCGTCAACGGCAGATTCTGGGTGTATCACAGCACTCTCACGAGCCTGGAGTACACCTTGACGATAACCGACATGACCAACGGTGCGGTAAAGACCTACTTCAAGCCCTCGGGCAGTTTGTGCGGGGCGGCCGACGTCGGCGCCTTTGCTCTGAGGTCCCCGGGCTCGTCCGAAAAAACCGCCCTATCCCTGGATGTTGAGCCGCTGACGGCGACCGGATTGAAGGCCGTCTGCACGCCCACCGCCACCAGCGTCTGCCTGCTCGGCAACCGCTTCCGGGTCGAGGTCAAGCGGAGCGGCGTGGCCCAGCCCGCGGTGCCGCTCACGAGCCAGGCCGGCGTCTTCTGGTTCTTCTCCTCGACAAATCCGGAGGTGACGGTCAAAGTGCTCGACGGCACGCCGGTCAACGGCCGCTACTGGGTCTTCTTCGGCCCGCTGACCGATCAGAGCTATCAGGTGGTGGTCACCGATACCGCCACCGGAACGGTCAAGACCTACAACGGCCCGCCGCCCTTCTGCGGGACCGCCGACACCAGCGCCTTCTAGTCGACATTTCTAGATCCGGCCGGGTCCCCGACCCGGCCGCCCGCAGGCCCAGATCTGAAACGGACCCGGACGCAAAGCGTTCCAAAAATGGAACGTCAAGGCAGGCCCTCAGAAATACCTTCTTTCATTTCAATCCCTTGCGACTCTCCTCCCGCCTGGCCCGAGCACTGCACAGATCGTTGGCCAGGCCCTTGGGCTCTACTACGAAAGGAGAGAAACATGGCTCGGATGAACAGAGTGTATCTCTGGGCAGGTACCGCCGCGATGGCGCTGGTGCTCGGCGCGCCGCCGGCTTCGGCGTGCGTCAACAGCTTCTATGGCACGGCGGGAAACGACGTCCTGAACGGGACGAGTCTGTCTGACTGCCTGTACGGCGGCGGCGGGGACGACAACCTCTGGGGAGCCGCCGGCGATGACGAGCTCTATGGAGGGGACGGGGCTGATCAGTTGTACGGCGCTCGCGGCGTCGATCAGATCGACGGTCAGGCCGGCAACGACTACATGGAGGGCGGCCCGGATGTCGACTACATGGAGGGCCGCCACGGCTCTGACACCCTGTACGGCGACGATGGCAACGATTATCTCTATGGTGGCGGAGAGAACGACTATCTAAACGGCGGAAACGGCTGGGACACCCTTTGGGGGGAAGACGGAACGGCGGACACCTGCGTGGCGGGAGAATCGCTCCAGACCTGCGAGCTCTAGAGCAGCCAGGCTCGTTCGATGATCGCAACCGGGAGCACCTTTCCGAAGGTGCTCCACTCTTTCCTGTCGAGGACACCTCATGCCGGCAACCCTCCTCCGCAGCGGGTGCTGCCTTGCTGCCCTGATCTATTCCTCAGCCGCCACCCTCACGGCCCAAACCTCCGTTGCCGGCACTGTATTCGGATCTTCAGGCCAGCCTGTTGCCGGCGCCCGCGTCGAGCTCGTGCCGGTGCTCTCAAATTTCGAGGCGGGCCGGTTACGCCTCGCCGGGGGACGCGATTCCGGTCCGGTAGCCGAGGGGAAGAGCGACTCCGCGGGTCGTTACCTCCTGCAGGCCCCTGCCACCGGCGTGTTCAAGGTCGTGGTCCGCGCCGAAGGCCGGCTTCCCATGCAGTACTCACCCCTCCTGCTGGCGGAGGACGAGGAGCTGCCGCCGGTCTCCCTGGCCGTAGATGCCGGGGCAAGCGCGGTCGTCAGAGACCCGGAGGGCCGGCCTCTCGCGGGAGCCTGGGTTTTCGCGTCGAGCAGCGGAGAGAGGAGAGAATGGGACGCCAACGTCTGGAGACCCGACTTCCGAATCGGCCGGACCGGCCCCGACGGGTCGATCTCATTGCCGCGGCTGAAGCAGGAGCGGCTCGACGTGAGCGTCTTCCCGCCGGCGGGAGCGGAGCTACGGCAAGCCGGCTGGGCAGGAGGAGCGATCAGCGCCGTGGCCGGTGGAGTGACCGCACGCCGCCTGCGGGTCGTCTCGCCAAGGGGCGAGCCCATGGAGGGCGTCCTGGTCCGTGCCGGTGACCTGGCCTGGCCCGCAGGACTGACCGATGCGGAGGGCCGGCTCAGGATCCACCTCGCGCTCGGGGGAGTCGTCAGGGTCCGGCTGGTGGCGCCGAACGGCCAGCAGCAGATCGTGGATCTCCCGGGCAGGGTGACGGATTCCGAGACCGTGGTCACTCTGGCCCAGCCGGTCGTCGTGGCGGGTCGCGTGACGGACCGGGAGACCGGGCAGCCCCTGGCCGGCGCTCTCGTCAGCCCCGGTCTCGATCCTGGGGCCTTCCTCTTCACCGATGCCGAGGGCCGCTACCGGCTCGTAGCCTCCGAGCCCCAGGGTTTTCCGCTGAACGTGCACGCCGCCGGCCGCCTGCCTGGATCGGTCCGAGTCACTTTGCCCCATCTCCATGCAGGACGGGCTCCCACTCTGGCCCTGATGCGAGCCGCGGCGCTCCGCGGCGTGGTCGTCGATGCCAAGGGGACGGCCCTTGGCGGAGCTATGGTCTTCGCACTCCCCGACTCAGGGAGAGAACCCGGGACGACCCTGGACTATAGCGCCACCGACGGCTCCGGCCGTTTCGAGCTAAGGCCGTTACGCGCCGGCAGCTTCTACGAGATTCGCGCGGTCCGGGCGGGTTATCTGCCGGCATCCACCAGAGCTGCGGCGCCGGGTCCCTCCAGCGGCGTGAAGATCGTCTTGTTTCCCGCCAGGGCCGCCCGAGGCCGGGTCCTGGATGCCGCGGGCCGCCCGGTGTCCGGAGCCGAGGTCCGCCTCACACCGGCACGCTCTCCCGGCTCCCGCCGTTCTCCCGAGCCGCCCGCGGAGCCCGCCGGCGAAAGCAGCCCTTTCGTCTCCCACGCGGACGGTCAAGGCCGCTTCCTGATCCCACAGGTCCCGGCGGAGCGCGTGGATCTCATGGTTGAGCATCGCGGCTATGCGGCTGGCCATGTCCGCGGCCTCCGGATCCCCTCCGGCACGGATCCCGCGGATTTGGGCACGATCATCTTGAAGCCTGGGGCTCGCCTTCAGGGCAGGGTGATCGATCGGGCCGGCAAGCCGGTGATCGGCGCCCAGGTCTACCTGGTGGAGAACGTCGATCACTTGGAGCAGGACAACGCCCGGCTCAAAGGCGAGACACCGGATGCCGTCACTGGTTCCGGCGGCTCCTTTATATTGAAGGATCTCCCACAAGGGACTCCTTTGCACCTCCTGGTCCGCGCCTCCGGCTACCTGCCGGGCGGAGCTCGCGGCGTCCAGGTGCCGCTGCCTAAACCCCTGATCCTTCGTCTCGAGCCCGCGGCGACGCTGAGAGGGCGGGTGATCGACGAGCAGGGGGCGCCCGTAGCCGGCGCGCGGATCGTCCTCGACTGGCGGCCTACCGCGCCTGAAAATCCGGAACGGCAGGTCGGTGCCCCGATAGAACGTTCGGACCTGACCGGCCGCGATGGACGATTCGAAATCGTCGACTCCCCCGCCGGCCCCGTGCGCCTGGCCGTCTCCGCCCAGGGCTATTTGTCGATCGAAGGCTTCGAAACCATGGTCCCACGGCCTGATCCTGCCGAGGAGGTAACGCTCACACTGAATAAAGGGGCAATTCTCACCGGACGGATCGCCACCCTCGGAGGTCGGCCCGTCTCCGGAGCCAGAATCACGGTCGAGGACGCCTCCGAGACGTCTGACGACGAAGGCGTCTATACCGTGGAAGGGGTTCCCCTGGGGCAGGCCGAGATCCAGATTTCCCACCCAGCCTACGAGCTGCTCCGACGCGAGATGATCATACAGCCAGGAATCAACCCGCTCGACATCACCGTGGAAGAGGGAGTCGAGGTCTCCGGCCGGGTGGTGGACAACCAGGGAGCACCCGTGATCGGCGCCCGTGTCGCCCTGCTCCGGCAGGTCCGGAGAGATTGGAAGGAGTATCGAGAACGCACGGGCGCAGACGGGGCTTTCCACTTCCCCGTGGTGGCCCGGGGCCGCTATCGGCTGGAAGCCGGCGGCGAGGGCTACGCCAGCGCCGAAAGAAAGCAACCGGTCCTCGTAGAGAAAGAGTCTGTCAGCGGCCTGGAGATCGTGCTCCGGAGAGGCGGAATCATCACCGGCCGGGTGCTGGGCCTGGATGTGGATCAATTGGCTCGGGTAGAGGTGAACGCCCAGGCAGAGGGCAGGGAAGCCATCCCGGCCAATTTGGATTCCCATGGCCGTTACGAGATCAGCCATCTTCAGCCCGGTGATTACCTGATCCGGGCGGAGCTGGAATCCGGGCAGCGGTACGTGCAAGCCCGGGTGTCGCTGCCGGTGGATGAAGAGGTGACCCGAGATCTCGAGTTTGCTCCGCGCCTGACCCTCACCGGGAACGTCCTCTATGACGAGGAGCCCCTCCCGGAAGCCAGGATTTCCATCCGTGGCGACCATCTGGCCGTGGAACGCTCGGTCTGGACCGACTTTCAGGGCAGATTCCGATTCGAAGACCTGGAACCGGACACTTATTGGCTGGGGCTGAGCCACTCCCGCGAGCTCCTCGTTCACAACGACACGATCGAGGTGATCGCAGACCGCGAAATCACCATCCGGCTCCGCCCTTCCACCGTCAGCGGCATGGTCATCGACAAAGAGAGCAGGCGCCCGATCCCACGCGCGCTGATCGCTCTCCGGTCTGCCGAAGGGCCGGAGTTCCTCATCACCGACAGCTCGCTCGAGGACGGGAGCTTCAGCGTCCACCGCGTCCCGGCGGGCGTCTATCTGGTGACGGCCCGTGCAGGGGGCTACTCTCCCTCGGAGCAAAAACTCGTCCTTCCCGAGGGACAAGACGTGGCCGGCCTGGAGATCGTCCTTGTCCCCACACAGGGGTTGGAGATGACCGTGCGCCTGGCTTCGGGACGCGTGCCCGATCAGGTCCACCTGCGCGCGCTGGGCTCGGCCGGCGACGTCGTCCTGACCGAGACCCGCCCCACGGATCCGTCCGGGAAGGTCATCCTCTCGACCCTGCCCAAAGGGAGTTGGACCTTGCTTCTGAGTGCTCCCGGAGGCGCCACGACTGTCATTCCGGTCAGCGTTCCCGGAGACCCTGTCGCCGTGACTCTTCCCGGAGCCGGGCACCTACGAATCCGGGTCCCCGCCCTGGCCGCTACGGATCTCCGGGCCACCGCGACTCTGAGCTCCACCGGCCGGCCCTTCTGGTTCGTGGGCCCGGGAGGCAACCTCCAGGACGCGTGGCAAGTGGTGGCAGGCAAAGCGATGGTCGAGGGGGTTCCCGCCGGCCATTGGCAGATCCGGGTGGAAGCTCCGGACGGACATGTCTGGATGGGGCAGGTGACGACTCCGGGACAAGGCGAGGTGGAGATGGCACTGGAATGAGCTGCGATCTTCCCTGCACGGTTGGACGACGAAGATGAACGAGACAAGGAGCTTCCCGGTTCCCGCCGGGTCCTGTGCCTCCCGGGGAATCCGTCTGTTCCACTTTCGGAACGGATACGCCTCCTGGAGAGTCCGGAAATGGAACTCTTGGCCTAAACTCCGGCGAGATATCATTTATTTTCAAGAGGTTGCAACCCTGTCTCAACCGGGTCTCGGAATTGCTCCATCCGAAGGCCGGATCAGCCAAGACGATCCGCCCACCTGTCCTCGGCTTCGGTTCGAGGTCGATTCGACCGACCGTTCGAAAGGAAAACCCATGCGTGTCTTTGCCCATCTCGTCATCGCCTCTCTCTTCTCGGCTTCGCTCTGGGCCCAGCCGGTCGAGATCAAGCTGCGGGTTACGCCCGTCGATACGCCGACGCGGCGTTCCGACACCCTCTTCCAACTCGCGTTCACCTCGGGCTTCTCGGTGGTGCAGACCCTCACCAACAACTACTATCTCTTCGGCAGCGCCGGCACCTATCGGAGGGCCTGGAACTCGGCAGGAACCGATATGTGGGATATGGAATTTCCTCCCCCCGTGCCTCCTGGGAGCACCGACTGGCCCGGCTACAACGGCACCAAGCCGTGCGACCCAAAGAAAAATCCCCTGCTGCGCGACGTTCGGTGCGGCGACGCGAGCGGTGTGGTCTGGAAGCAGCCGACCAGTACTGCACTGCGCTGGAACTATTTTGACCAAACGACGGGCTCGACAAATAACATCCCGCAGTTCCCCGCCGTTGGCTCCTGGCCGCGACAGTGGCCAGCGCAATATCCGCTGACCGGAATTACCGGGCATCAAACCACGATCGACGCCGCGAAGATCAACGCCGCGATCCCCACCCGCACGCTTCCGACCGCAACGCCCATGGCGTGCACTCGCGACGATTGGAATCCCGGATTCCTGTCGACCGGTGCGGCCGACACCAAGGTCACGTATGTAAACGGCCAGTGGTACATGGCATTCAACGAGACGATCAACAATCCAACGGCCACCGGAGGCTGGACCGCCGATGATCTCTTCAATGTCGGCTGGGCGACTTCGACCGACGGCCGCAACTGGTCGATCAAGCGAATCCTCTTCCGGACGACGCTCGAAACGGTCTACTGCGGCGGGGGCCTTGTTCTCACTCAGCTGTTCACCGACAACGGCTACTTCTATATGGTGCTCAACGAGCTGGGCAACGACGGGGTGGTCGCCGATTCCCGAGTCTTGCTCTTGAGAGCGCTGATCGATACCGCCAATCCCGACGGCTACACCACATGGCAGATCGCTTCGCGCGATCCGGCCAACCCGAACGCCTATCTCTGGCGCAACACGCCTTCGAGCGGCTTGCTCAACACCTCCCCGTCGGGGCTCGACGCCTTTCCCGTGATGCCGACGCTCTCCTACGTCAAGCAAACCGCGATCGCTCGCGTCTTCAACTCGAGCGCCGCCAACAGTCCTTCGCGCATCATCGGGATCACGGTCAGCGAGCCGACCCTGAACAACGCCTCGTTGCAGGTATGGAGCGCACCCGACCTCAATACGCCGTTCACCTTCGAGAGCCAGGTCGATGCGGCCTATATCAAGCCGGCGTCCATTTTCGGCTGGGAGTTTGCGTTCTCCTATTATCCCGATCACTCCGCTGCCACGCCGCGTATCGTTGGCAAGGAGCTCGATTTCTGGCTGAACGGGAACTTCTACACCGGCGGCAATCTCGACGGACATGGTAAGCACCTCACCGGCTACCGCACGACGGCCACCTTGAGCGGCGGGATCTTCGCGCCGCGCGGTGCGTTCCGAACGACGGCGAGCTACTACGTCTCCGCCGCGGCCAACAATTCGATCAACGCGACGCCTACGAGCTACGCGCTGAACGAAAGGTGGGTCATCATCGATACCAACGGCGGTGCGCTGATTTCGGGCGATGTAGTCAACCTTCAAGCACGCAACGGTCTGTTCGTAACCAACAGCGGCGGCACCACTCTCACGGCGAGCCAAGCCGCCGCGTCGACCAACGAGATCTTCTTCATCGAGAAGAAGAACGCGGGCGGAACGACGATCGTGAATGGCGACCTGATCGCCTTCCGCTCCCAGTCGACTTCGAAGTACATCATCGCCGCTGGGGGAGGCGGATCGTCGGTCACCAACAACGGGCTCGATACGAATCCGAATACCCGATTCGTCTTCGTGGCGAACTAGAAGGCCGCAGGGTTCGAGGGATGTGAAGATCCAGGACAGCACCTCGCCCGGAATCTTCGACATCACGGAGACCTGCTTCCAAAGGGCCGTCATCGCGATCGAACGCGGCGACCTGGCCCTGGCGGAAGAGATGCACGGCCGCGCGCTCGCCCTTCTGGAGAAGCAATCCCCGGGGGGCCTCCGCTGGCGAGCCCGGTGGTGCTCCGGCTACTTCACGGGGCTCGGAATCTTTACGGTAGCGTTGAACTTCTCCTGATCGCCGCCGGCCTCGATCCCCAACCTCTTCATATACCGGTGAAAGGTCGTCTTGGTGAGCCCCAGGCTCTCCCGGGCGGCCTTCACGTTGCCGCCGTGCTGCTCCAGGCGCGAGAGGATCAGCTCGCGCTCGAACGAACGAACCGCCTCTTCCAGCGAGGCCCCATCCCCGAGGAGAGGCCCTGCTTTCGGATTGGGAGCGCCGCGCAGCACCTCAGGGAGGCAACGCTCGATCAGGCCGCGGTCGATCCAGGCGCCGGGCTGGGCATAGATCACGAAAAGAGAGCAGGCGCGGGCCAGGTCGCGCACGTTGCCCGGCCACTCGTGGGACACCAGCGATCGAAAAGCCTCGCGGGTGAAGCCCAGCGTCGGCTTGCGGTGCTTGCGCTCGTGAAGGCGGCGGAAGTGCTCGAGCAGGGGCGGGATGTCCCACGGGCGTTCGCGCAGGGGGAGCAGACGGACCGCCAGCGTCCGGAAACGATCATGGAAGTCCGCCCGTAAGACGCCGTCACGCACCGCCTGGTCCAACTCGCGGTTGGTGGCCAGCACCACGGCCACGTCCACCTTGACCTCTCGCGTCTGCCCCACCGGCGTCACGGTATGGCTTTCGAGGACGCGGAGGAGGTGGGCCTGCGCCCGCGGCGACAGCTCGGCGACCTCGTCGAGGAACAGGACTCCGCCGTCGGCGGCGCGGAAGAATCCGGGCTCGTCCGACAGGGCGCCGGTGAAGGAGCCCCGCTTGTGGCCGAAGAAGCGGGAGGCCGCCAGCTCGTCCGTGATCTCGGCGCAGTTGACCACCACCAGGGGACGCCGGCCGCGCGAGCTGTAGGCATGGAGATAGCGGGCGATCAGGTCCTTGCCCGTGCCGCGCTCGCCCAGGACGAGGACCGGCTCGGGGTTCTCCACCTCCATGGCCGGGATGAACGTCTCGTGCAGCACCCGCCGCAGCGCTTGGGTGTACGAGGAGTCGCCGAGGATCTCGGGCGCGTTCTCCGCCGCTCCGCTGGCGCGCAGCTCCCCCAGCTCGCGTTCCTGGAGGTTGTGGCGGAACGACAGGCCGAACAGCCGCCCCACCGCCGAGGCATAGCCCTCGAGCCAGGCACGGTCCCCTTCGCCATAGGCTTCCAGCAGGCCGCTGTTCTGGAGATAGATCAAGGCGAGTACGGCGCCGCGGATGGGATCGAAGATCGGCGCGCAGAGCACGCTGTAGGGGCCCCCTGCCAGCGAAGGGGTATGGGACGCGTCCGCCTGCAGGCGCGGGTCCTCGATCAGCTCGGGCCGGCCGCTCGCCACGACCCGCTGGATCAGCGACGGGCTCACGCCCCGCACCGAGTCGCCCCGCTCGCACGCCGCGATCTGCTCCGCCGTGAGCTGGCCCAGGGTGTGGACGGCGCGCAGGCGCAACGGGTCCGGCTGCTCGATCACCAGCAACAGCGCCTTGTGAGCACGGAAGCCCCGCGCCGCGGCCTCGAACGAGGCGCGCAACGCCGCCTCTTCACCCCCCTCGCCCGACAGCACGGCAAGGAGCTCGTTCATCGCGCCGAGGAGCTGTGAGTAGTCACGGCCAGGCTGGAGAGCTGGGGAAGCAGACATCTCCTTAGCCTACCTCAGCTCGAAAACACGATATCCTCCCGGCACGGTTGGACGACGAAGATGAATGAAACAAGGAGCTTCCGGGTTCCCCCTGGGGTTCTGTGCCTCCTGGCCCTCCTCCCCGCACTCGTGGCCTGCATCTCTCCCGACGTGCCGGGCGAGCCGCGGGAGGGAGTCGTGGTCGAAAAAGTCGCTCCGGCCTCGGCAGCGGAGAGCGCCGGGATCCGGCCGGGCGACCTGCTCCTGACCTGGTCGCGGGGAGAGGGGAACGGCGGCCCCATCCGTTCTCCGTTCGATCTGGGCCGGCTCAAGATCGAGCAGGCGCCGCGGGGCGAGCTGACCCTCCGCGGCCTGCGGGAAGGCCAGGGCCGGGAGTGGAGACTGCCCGCGGATTCCTGGGGGATCAAGGCCAGGCCCATCCTTCCGGCGGCCCTCCTCGCACTTTACCGGCAAGGCCAGGACCGGATCGCCGGCGGCGACGTCGAGGCGGGAGCCCGGCACCTGCGCTCGGCCTTGGAAGCCGCCGAACGGCTGAAAGACCCGTTGCGGGCGTCCTGGCTCGAGAAACGCCTGGCCGTCGCGCTGGCGAATGCCGGGCGATGGCCGGAGGCGGAGGCGGCGTGGGAGAGGGCGGTCCGGCGTCTGGAGGGAAGCCACGCCGAGGCCGCCGCGCAGCTCCTGCGCGACGAGGACTGGCACGAGGTCCTCCAGCGGCTCAATCTCCGGGACCGCTCCGACGCCTGCTACCGCCGCTCGCTGGCGCTGGAGCCCGCGGAAAGCCTGGCCGCGGCCTGGGACCTGAGCGTCCTGGGGGTCAGGGCACTCCGCAAGGGGGATCTGGCGGCCGCGGAGGCGCTCTGCCTCAAGGCGCATGCCATCGGCGAGAAGCTGATCCCGGGGACCCTCGACTTCGCCAGGAGCCTGACGAACCTGGGCAACCTGGCCATGGCGCGGGGCGACCTGTCCACCGCCGAGGAGCGCTTCCGGAAGGTGCTGAACCTGCTCGAAAGGTTGAAGCCGGACGGCGCCGAATTCGCCACGGCCCTGGCCCAGCTCGGGCTCGTTGACATGTCCCGCGGTAACCTGGCGATCGCCGAAGAGCGTTTCTGGCGCGCGCTGGCCGTCCAGGAAGGGCTGGCGCCCGAGAGCCAGGCCGTCGTCCGGGTCCTCAACTATCTGGGAGTGCTGGCCGAAAAGCGGGGCGACCCGGCGGCGGCCGAGGAGTACCACCGGCGGGCCCTCGGCATCGGCGAGAAGCTCGCCCGCGGCTCCGACGACCCCGGGAGCAGCGTCTACCTCCTTTACAACCTGGCGGCGATCGAGAAGCGCAAAGGGAACCTGGCGCAGGCCGAGGAACACCTCGCACGCATCCTGAAGATCCAGGACAGCACCTGGCCCGGACAGTTCGACATCACGGAGACCTGCTTCCAGCGGGCCCTCATCGCGCTCGAACGCGGCGACCTGGCCCTGGCCGAAGAGATGCACGGCCGCGCGCTCGCCATCCTGGAGAAGCAGTCCCCGGGAGGCATCCGCGCCTCCGACAACCTGGAGGGCCTGGGGACCGTCGCCCTCCAGCGCGGTGACCTGAAGAAAGCCGAAGAGCTCTTCCGGCGCTCGCTGGCGATCCTCGAGAAGATCGCGCCGGGCAGCACCCGGATGGGAGTGTCCCTGAACCATCTGGGTCAGGTCTACCGGCGGACCGGCCGCCGGGAGCTGGCCGCGGAGCAGCTCTGCCGGGCCACCGAGGCCTTCGACCTGCAGCGGAAGAAGCTCGGCGGCACGACCGAAGAGAAGCTCGCGTTCGGCGGCACGATGACGGAGCCCTACCGGGACTGCCTCGCCGCCCTGGCCGACACCGGCCGGCCCGAAGAGGCGTTCCTGGCCCTCGAGCGGGGGCGCGCCCGCTCGTTCCTCGACCTGCTGGCGGAGCGCGACCTCAACTGGACGGCCGCTCTGCCGCCCGAGCTCGAGGGGGACCGGAAGCAGGCGGACGCCGACTACGACCGCACGCAGGCGGCCCTCGGCCGGCTGAGCCCGGAGCGCGATCAGGCCGAGGTGGACCGTCTGCTCGTGCAGCTCCGGGAGCTCCGCGCCCGGCAGGAGGAGATCGCGGCGAAGATCCGCGGCGCGGCGCCGCACGCCGCCGCGCTGCAGGACCCACAGCCGCTCGACCTTGCCGGGGCTCGGGCCGCTCTCGATCCTGGCACCGTTCTCCTCGCCTGGTCCGTGGGCCAGGAGCGGAGCTTCCTCTTCGTGGTCCAGCCCGCCGGGACGCCGGGCCAGGGGCTCGAAGTGTTTCCGATCGCCCTCGGCGACGCGGCCCTCCGCAAAGAGGTGGAAAGCTTTCGCCTTCTGCTGAAGCGCCCGGGCTCCGGCCGCGCGGCGGTCGAGGGTCAGGCGCGGCTCCTCTACGACCTGCTGGTCCGTCCCGGCGAGGAGCGGATCTCCAGGGCGCAAAGGGTTCTTCTCTCTCCCGACGGGCCGCTGCACACCTTGCCCTTCGCCGCGCTGATGAACGGGGACCGCTATCTCGTCGAGTGGAAGCCAATCCACTTCGTGCTCTCCGCCACCGTCTACGCGGAGCTCGCACGGTCGCGCCCCGCCCACCGGCGGCCGGGCGAGGAGCGGCTCGTCGTCTTCGGCGACCCCGTCTACCCGACCCAGGCGTCGAGCCTCCCCGCCGATCTCGAGGTAAGGGAGGCTGTCCGGATCGGACTGACTCTCAAGCCTCTCCCCTACACCCGCAAGGAAGTGGAATCCGTCGCCGCCTTGTACCCCGGAGCCCAGGTATTCCTCGGTCCGGACGCCACGGAGGAGAGAGCCAAGTCCATCGAACCGGGCTCGCGCCTCGTCCACTTCGCCTGCCACGGCCTGCTCGACGAGCGCTTTCCGCTCAATTCCGCCCTGGCGCTGACCATCCCCGAGCACGCGGCCGCGGGGCAGGACAACGGCCTGCTCCAGGCCTGGGAGATCTTCGAGAGCGTACGTCTCGACGCCGACCTGGTGACCCTCTCGGCGTGCGACACGGCCCTGGGCAGGGAGATGGGCGGCGAGGGGCTCGTCGGGCTCACCCGCGCCTTCCAATACGCGGGAGCGCGCTCCGTCCTCGCCTCGCTCTGGGGGATCTCCGACGTCTCGACAGCCGCCTTCATGAAAGTCTTCTACGGCTATCTGCGCGGCGGCCAGACCAAGGACGAGGCCCTGCGGGCGGCGCAGATCGATCGGATTCGTGGAAAGTCCGGATCTTCCCATCCCTTCTACTGGGCAGCCTTCGAGCTCACCGGCGACTGGCGGTAGGGACCATGCCTGTCTATGAAATCCTGCTCCACGGCCAAGGCCTAAAGCTGCTCGACGATAAAGGCAGCAAGAAAGAAGGCGGGGTGTACGTCTGGCGCGTGGCGAAGGCTCCCAATCAAGACCTGGCAGTTGCCTTGGCCCGGGAGGCTCTCTTGCGGGAGCCGGTTTTCCTCGAAGAGCTGCGCAACGACTCGACGGACGAGATCACGTTTACGGTAGAGGAGATCCGGGAGAAACCGTTCTGGGGACGGGCCAAGGATACTGGGCCGGTCTTTTATATCGAAGAGGATGACTGAGCGGTAAGCGAGTCGCCGGCTGCCTTGCCCATCATTCGCGAGAGTCGCAAGTACCACCTTGCATCAGCGGTAGTGATACCTGCACGCGACGATCGTTACAGAATCCTGGTCGACCTTGTAGACCAGCCGATGCTCGCCGTCGATGCGGCGCGACCAATAGCCCTGAAGCTCGTGGCGCAAGGGCTCTGGTTTGCCCAGACCCGAAAAGGGTTGTCTCAGGATGTCCATGATGAGGGCGACGATCCTGCTATAGATTTTCTTATCCGTCGTCGCCCAAGCTGTGAAGTCTTCGAAGGCGCTCCGCTCGAAAGCGATCCTCCTGCTCATGAGAGATCGCCGAGATCGATGACCTCGAGGTTCTGCCCTTGGGCTACGTTCTCCAGAGCTTTCAACAGCCGCTCGCGATTGGCGGGAGAGCGAAGAAGGTAGGCCGTCTCGTCCTCGGCACTCTCGGCGGCCTCGGAGACGACGATCTCGATCTCGCGATCCTGGAATTGGTTCTTGAGGGTGTCGAGAAAACGTTGATCGAGCTCGTCCGCTCGCAACTTGTAGATCGTGTACATCTCTAAGTTCTCCCTGGACTTGGCGGTCCCGCAAGAGCGTCGGTAATAGCCGTCCAGCGAAACTTTACCACGGCTCCTGGCCCCGCCCTGGAGCCGCTCGGCATAGGTCCCTCCCCTCCCCTAGCTCCCCCTCCCCTAGACCCTCTCGTACATCGTCTCGTGGAAGGCCTTCCCTTTGTTCAGGCTCCGGAGTTTGCCTTCGGCGGTCATCCGGCGAAGGACGTCCGAGGCGGATCGCGAGGCGATGGGCTCTTTCAGCCGGCCGGCGAAGCGGCGGTTGGCTTCTTCCGCCAGGGCCGTCGGGGTGAAGGGCTCTTCCAGGCCCGGGCTCTCGACGACCAGGCGCAGCAAGCGGCTCACCATCAGGCGGCCGGGGGATGGGAGCACCGGCTCGGGCACGGCGGCCAGAGCGGGGCGCGGCGCCAGCGGCCGGGCGATCTCGATGGCTGCCTCGGCTGTCGTGCGGAAGGCCTCCAGACGCTGCAGCACCTTCCCGAGCTCCTCCTCGTGGAACGCCCGCTGCTCCCGATGGTGAATCTCCTGCTCTCCGTGGAAGGCCTCCTTCTCCTTGTGGAAGGCCGCCCATTCCTCCAGATTGGACAACAACTCCTCGACCGACTGCTTCGAGCTCATCCATCCTCCCCAGTTTCGAGTTGCGGCAAACCGGCCGAGGCGCGGCAAAGCCGGGCCAGGCGAGCCGCCTGCGGGTCAAGTTGCGGTGAAGTGGTCTGCGGGGGATGGTACCACAGGGTTTTGCCGCAACTCGCCGGTAAGTTGCGGTGAAGCTTCTTAGGTTGCGTTGAATATTTTTAAGTTGCGGCAGACATTCTTATGTTGCGGCATTTTGAAATCTCCGCCGCGTCTTCCGCTCGGCCACCGCAACCTGGCCCCAAATTGCGGCGAATTTGAGAGCTCTGCCGCAACTCCCATATTTCCACCGCAACCCTGCGCATTCCGCCGCAACTCCGAAATTTTTGCCGCAACTTAGTTTTAAATTGCGGTGAAGTTTCTTAGTTTGCCGCAACTCAAGAGGCTTCACCGCAACGTAAGCCTATACACCGCAACTCAAAATTTTTCGCTGCGACTTGGAAGGATTCACCGCAACTTATTCTTAGGTTGCGGCGAAGATGTAGGTCTGCCGCAACCCAAGAATCTACGCCGCAACCTAAGGCCGTTCGCCGCAACTCAACCTTAGGTTGCGGCATTTTTCAGGGCTTTTCGACTCCCGACAACAGCGCCCCGCGCCGAAGTCTCGAACGAGGCGTGCAAGACGGGGTGCGCCGCATGGAGAGACAGAACCCATCTACAGCCTCTCGTTGAGACACTCGAAAATCGCCTCGAGCTGGCGGCTACCGTGGAAGACCCCCACGAGGTCGATTCCACCGGAGACGGGTCTGTAGATTATGGCGTAGTGCTTGAAATTGTGCCGCCGCAGATCGGCGTGCAAACCCTCGCAGCTCCGTCCCAGGAGGAACGGAGAGTCCGCGAGCTTCTGGCACTCCCTCTCGATGGCGTCGATGAAGCGGTCTGCATTGACTAGGCTGTCTTGGGCAATGTAGACGCCAATTTCAACCAAGTCTTGCTCAGCTGCCGGAACCTTCCGGACGACCCCCATTACCGCTGGTTGGCTTTCCGCGCCTCTGCCACTTCACGGATGCTTCTCTTAACCGCAGAAAAATCCAATGGCGTCGCGGGACCGGAGGCGAGCCGCTTCTCGATTTCCGCCTTGAACGCCGTCGCACGCGCGTCGAGGTCCTGGTCCCGCTCATCCAACGCGCTCAGGGCCTCGCTGATCACCTCATCGGACGAGTGATAACGGCCGCTTTCTACCTTTTCCTGGATCAGCCGCTCCAGATCTGCCGAAATATGTACTCCCATGACCTTCTTCTTTCTCTGAGTTAGGTCCTTCTCCGGTTATCGTACCCGGACATCACAGCCAGATCAACCCTGCGCCACCTACTCCGCCACGCCCTTCTCCCGAAGAATGTTCCACACCTTCTCCGGAGTCATCGGGATGTCGATGTGCCGCACGCCGAGGTGGGCGAGGGCGTCCACGACGGCGTTGGCGATGGCCGGCGGGGCTCCCACCGTGGCCGATTCCCCCACTCCCTTGGCGCCCAGGGGGTGGTGCGGCGAGGGGGTGATCGTCTTGCCGGTCTCCCAGTTCGGGGTCTCCATGGCGGTGGGCACCAGGTAGTCCATGAAGCTGCCGCCGGAGATGTTGCCGCTCTCGTCGTAGGTGATCTCTTCATAGAGGGCCGGGGCCAGGCCCATGGAGAGGCCGCCGTGGATCTGCCCTTCGACGATCATCGGGTTGATGATGTTGCCGCAGTCGTCGATGGCCATGAAGCGGCGGACCTTGACCTCGCCGGTGCCGCGGTCGATGTCCACCACGCAGATGTAGCTGCCGAAGGGGAATGTCAGGTTCGGCGGATCGTAGTAGTTCACGGCCTCCAGGCCCGCCTCCATCCCCTGCGGGTGGTTGGTGTAGGCGGCGAGGGCGATCTCCTGGATGGTCTTCGACTTCTGGGGTGCGCCCTTGACGAAGAACTTGCCGACCTCCCATTCGAGGTCTTCCTCGCTCGCTTCCAGGAGGTGGGCGGCGATCTTCTTGGCCTTGGCGCGGATCTTCCGCGCCGCGATGGCGGCCGCCGCGCCGGCCGTCGGCGTCGAGCGGCTGGCGTAGGTGCCGAGGCCGTAGGGGGCCGTGTCGGTATCGCCCTCCTCCACCTGGATGTGCTCGGCGGGGATGCCCAGCTCTTCGGCGATGATCTGGGCGTAGGTGGTCTCGTGTCCCTGCCCCTGCGACTTGGTGCCGAAGCGGGCGATGGCCTTGCCGGTGGGATGGACGCGGATCTCGGCCGAGTCGAACATCTTGATGCCCAGGATGTCGAAGTCCTTGGACGGGCCGGCGCCCACGATCTCCGTGAAGGAGCAGATGCCGATGCCCATCAGCTCGCCCCGCTCGCGCTTCTCCGCCTGCTCGCGGCGCAGCTCGTCGTAGCCGATCCTCTCCATCGCCATGCGCAACGCCGCCGGATAGTTGCCGCTGTCGTACTCCCAGCCCAGCGCCGACTTGTAGGGGAATTGCTCGGGCTGAATGAAGTTCTTGAAACGCAGCTCCGCCGCGTCCATCTTCAGCTCCTGGGCCAGCAGGTCGGTGACCCGCTCGATGGCGTGCGCCGCCTCGGTGACGCGGAAGGAGCAGCGGTAGGCGACGCCTCCCGGCGGCTTGTTGGTGTAGGCGGCGTCCATCTCGGTGAAGGCGGTCGGGATGTCGTAGGAGCCGGTGCAGATCGAGAACAGGCCCGCCGGATACTTGGACGGATTGGCCGCGGCGTCGGTGTAGCCATGGTCGGCGAGGGTCTTGATGCGCAGGGCCGTCATCTTGCCCTCCTTCGTGGCGGCCAGCTCGGCCGTCATGTGGTAGTCGCGGGCGAAGGAGTCGGCCTGGAGGTTCTCCATGCGGTCCTCGACCCACTTGACGGGCCTGCCCAGCACCACCGAGGCCGCGACGGCGATGACGTAGCCGGGATAGACGGGCACCTTGCCGCCGAAGCCGCCGCCGATGTCGGGCGAGATGATGCGGATCTTCTCCTCCGACAGGCCGACGTGCCCGGCCACCAGGGCGAAGACGGTGCGGATGGCGTGCGGCGCCTGGGTCGTCATGTAGACGGTGAGATGGCCGGTCGCCTTGTTGAAATCGGCTACGCAGCCGCAGGTCTCGATCGAGGCCACGTGGATCCGCGGGATGTAGATGTCCTGCTTCACCGTCACGTCGGCCTCGGCGAACGCTTTCTCGGTGGCGGCGCGGTCGCCGACCTCCCAGTGCCAGATGAGGTTGTCCGTCTTGCCTTCCTTGTCGGTGCGCAGCACCGGCGCTCCCGGCTCCAGGGCCTTGAACGGATCGACCACCACCGGCAGGGGGTCGTAGTCGACCTCCACGGCGTCGACGCCGTCAGCGGCGGTGTAGCGGTCGGTGGCGACCACCGCCGCCACTTCCTGGGCCTGATACATCACTTTTTCGGTCGGGAGCACCATCTGGGTGTCCGACATCAGGGTGGGCATCCAGTGGAGATTGAAACCTTTCAGGGTCTCGCCGGTGATCACCGCCATCACGCCGGGGATGGCCATCGCCTTCTCCGTGTGGATGGCCGTGATCCTGGCGTGGGCGAAGGGGCTCCTCACGATGTCCAGGTGGACCATGCCGGGGAGCTTGACGTCGTCCACGTAGCGGCCCTGGCCGCGGATGAAGCGCGGGTCCTCCTTGCGCTTCATCGAGTGGCCCATACCGCAGACCTTGGAGCTCGTCTTGGGTTCCATGGGCGCCTCCTATTCCGCGGCCGGCCGCAGCTTGGCGGCGGCGTACTGGACGGATTTGATGATGTTGACGTAGCCGGTGCAGCGGCAGAGGTTGCCGGAGATCGCCTCGCGGATCTCCATCTCGCCGGGGTCCGGATTCCTCTGCAGCAATTCGTAGCCGGTGAGCATCATGCCCGGGGTGCAGAAGCCGCACTGCAGGCCGTGCTCCTGCCAGAAGCCTTCCTGGATGGGGTGGAGCTTGCCGTCCTGCTCCAGCCCCTCGACCGTCATCACCTCGCGGCCGTCGGCCTGCACGGCGAGCACGGTGCAGGACTTGACCGGCTGGCCGTCGAGCAGCACGGTGCAGGCGCCGCAGTGGGTGGTGTCGCAGCCGATGTGGGTGCCGGTGAGCCCCAGCGTCTCGCGGAGGAAGTGGACGAGCAGGAGGCGCGACTCGACCTCGGCCTCGCGCTCGGCACCCTGGACCTTGACCTTGATCTTGTGGTTCGCCATGGCTATTGCTCCTGGGCCCGGCCCGAGGCCCGATCGATCGCCCGCTTGAGGGCGCGCGCCGTGAGGACGCGCGACATGTTCCGCTTGTACTCGACGGCCCCGCGCCGGTCGGCGTTGGGCATCGCGGCCTCCCCGGCGAGCCGCGCCGCCTCGGCGATCACGTCGCCGGTGGGCTGCTTGCCGGTCAGGTAGCGCTCGGCCTCGACGGCGCGCAGGGGCACGGGGCCGGCGTTGGTCAGGCCGATGCCCACCCGCTCCACCTCGCCGCCTGCCCCCAGGGTCACCTGGACGGCCGTCGCCGCGGTGGCGAAGTCGCCCACCTTGCGCTCGAGCTTTACGTACGCTCCCCCGCTCCTCTCCGGCGGCGCCGGGACGCGGATCTCGGTGAGGATCTCGTCCGGCTCGAGCGCCGTCGAGAACAGGCCGGTGAAGAAGTCGTCGATCGGGATGGTGCGCGTGCCGCCGGGGCCCGTCGCCACCACCTGGGCGCGCAGGGCCAGCATGGTGGCCGGATGATCGTTGGCGGGATCGCCGTGGGCCAGGTTGCCGCCGACGGTCGCCAGGTTGCGCACGATGGGGTCGGCGATCACGGCCGCCGTCTCCGCCAGCAGCGGGTAGCGGCTCTGGATGAGATCGGAGCGCTCGAGGGCCGACTCGCGGGTGCGGCCGCCGATCCGCAGGACGCCGTTCTCCTGCTCGATGTACTCGAGGCCCGGGATGCGGCCGATGTCCACCAGGTGGCCGGCGGCCCCCAGCCGCAGCTTGAGCAGCGGCAGCAGGCTCTGGCCGCCCGAGAGGACCTTGACGTCGTCGCGGTGGTTCTGGAGGAGCGCCAGGGCTTCCTCCAGGGTCTGGGGTGCGTGATAGTCGAACGGTGCGGGGATCATCGCTCTCTCTCCTTTCCCCGCGCTGTCGCGGCTCTGCTAGCGGAGGAGCCAGTAGAGGAGCAGCGCGAGGACGATCACTGCGATCCAAAAACCGGGACGGCTCAAGGTGCGCGCGGCGGCCCGGCCGGCGGCCTGAGCGCCCAGCGCGCCGACGTCCAGGACGGCCTCGGCGGCGGGCGCCGGGGCCGGGGGCGGGACCGGCGCGGACTTGACGGGCTCGGGCGCCGGTCCGGCCGGAGCGGCCCCGGTCGCCGGTGGCTCCGCGGGCGCCGCCGCCACCGGATCAGCCATTACGGGATCAACCGCCGGGGCCGTTTCGAGCTGGCGGCGCATGCCGTCGTTGAACTTCTGGAAGAGCTGGTCGCTGACGTCCTGGATCATGCCGCGGCCGAACTGCGCCAGGATGCCCACGACGTTGACGTCGGAGACCACCGTCACCTCGGTCTCGCCCGGGGCGCGCTCGACGACGCGGCTCTTCATCCGCATGTCGGCGCCGCCCTTGCCGCGCGTCTCCTGGCCGGAGGCCACGATGTCCGCCTCCCCCGCCGCCTGGTCCAGCCGCTCGAAGCGCATCTTGCCGCGGTAGTTGGCCGTCACCGGCCCGACCTTGACGGTCATCGTGCCGGTGTAGCTCTGCTCGTCCACCTTCTCGGTGATGGCCGCGCCCGGCAGGCAACTGGCCACCTTGTAGGGATCGGTGAGGAACGTCCACACCGCCTCGGCGGGGGCCTTGACGACGAAGCTCTTCTCGATCTGCATGCCCATGGGTTGAGGTCCTCAGGCCGCCAGCAGGGGAAGGATCCGCTCCAGCGACTCCAGGTTGTGGGCCGGGAGCAGGCGGTCGACGTAGGGGAGGGCCGCGGCCATGGCCCTCGCCGTCGGCTCGTAGCGCCGGTCGCCCGCCAGGGGATTCAGCCACAGGACCCGCCGGGCCCGCGCCCGGATGGCCCTCATGGCGCCGGCGAGCGGCGTCACGTCGCCGCGGTCGAGGCCGTCGCTCAGGATCAGCACGATGGTCTGCCCGTTTACCAATGTGTCGAGATAGTACTCCACAAACTCGGCCAGACACTCCCCGATCCGGGTGCCGCCCGACCAGTCGGGCACCTGGGCGGCCAGGCGCTCCAGAGCCAAATCGATCCGGCCAGGACGGAGCCAGGATGTGAGCCTCACCAGCACCGTATTGAAAGCGAAGACCTCGCTGCCGCGCGCCACTTGACGGAGCGCCAGCACGAAGGTGAGCAGGAAGCGGGTGTGGGGGTCCATGGAGCCGCTGGTGTCGGCGAGCACCACCAAGCGCGGCTTCTCGATGGGCCGGGTGCGCCGGGCCAGGGAGAGGAACTCGCCGCCGTGGGCCACGGCCCGCCGGAAGCTGCGCCGCAGGTCGGCCTCGCCGCGGCCAAGGGTCGGCACGCGCCGCCGGCCGGGCCGGGTGGCGAGGCGCAGGGCCAGGCGGTCCAGGAGGCGCTCCATGGCCGTCGTGTCGGCGGCCGAATACTCCTCGAAGGATTTGCGGCGCAGCACCGCTTCCGGGCTGTACCCGGGCTCCTCTCCCCCATCGGCGGCGGCCGTCTCCGATTCGCTCGGGTGAGAAGGCGGCCGGCCGGCGGCTCGCGGCTTCGACGGGCGCGGAATGCCGGGCGGCGGGACCGGCGGGTTCGACGTCGCTTTTCTGGGCGCGCTCCACAGCCGCTCGAACAGCTCCTCGAAGACAGCGGCGTCGCGCGGCCGGATCTTGAGCGCCGTCCGCAGGGCGCGCCGCACCTCGCCGCGGTCGCCGAGGTCCACCAGGGTGAGCGCCGCCAGGCCGTCCGCCTCGTCGCTCAGGTTCACGCCGACGCCGGCGTCGCGCAGGGCGCGGCCGAAGCGCGCCAGATGCAGCACGAGGCCGGCCTCGCTCAACCGGCCGCCTCCGCCAGCACCGCCTCGATCCCGGCGCCGCCGAGCTCTCGCAGGTCGTGCTGGTCCTTGAGGATGCAGCCCAGGGTCGCGGCCACCGTGTCGCGGTCGAGGCTCTCGCTGTGCAGGTGCAGCAGCGCCTGCGCCCAGTCGATCGTCTCGGCGACGCCGGGTGCTTTGGAGAGCCGCCGGCGGCGCAAGGCCTGCATGAAGCGGCCGATCTCCTCGGACAGGCGGTCGCCGGCCCCGGGGACGCGGGCGCGCAGGATGCGCACCTCCTTCTCCAGCGACGGATGCTCGATGTAGAGGTAGAGGCAGCGCCGGCGCAGGGCGTCGCCGATCTCGCGCGTGCGGTTCGAGGTGAGGACGACGTGGGGGATGTGCTCGGCCCGCACGGTGCCGAGCTCCGGGATGGTCACCTGGAAGTCGGAGAGCACCTCGAGCAGAAACGCCTCGAAGGCGTCGTCGGCGCGGTCGATCTCGTCGATGAGCAGCACCGGCGGCCCCTCGCGGCGGGTGATGGCCCGCAGCAGGGGGCGCTCCAAGAGATAGGAGCGGCCGAAGATGAGGTCCTCGATCTCGTCCGCGCTCTTGCCCTCGTCCTCCGCCAGCCGCAGGCGCAGCATCTGCCGCTGGTAGTTCCACTCGTAGAGCGAGGTGGAGACGTCCAGTCCCTCGTAGCACTGAAGGCGGATGAGCTCGGTGTCGAGCAGCCGCGCCAGCACCTTGGCGATCTCCGTCTTGCCCACCCCGGCGTCGCCTTCGACCAGCAGCGGCCGGCGCATCTCCCGGGACAGGAACAGGGCGGTGGCGATCGCCGGGTCGGCGATGTACCCCTGACGCTCCATGGCCTCCTGGAGCGCCGCGATCTCCGGTCTCACGCGGCGCCCTCCATGTAGCGTTGGGGCTCCGCCAGGAAACGCTCGCGGCAGCCGCCGCAGCAGAAGTACCAGGTCTGCCCCCCGTGCTCGGCCGTATGGCGGGCGCCGGCGATCTCGACCGTCATGCCGCAGATCGGATCGATGGCCACCGCGGTCTCCGGCTCCTCCGTGGCGTCCTCCGCCACGGCGCGCCGCCGCTCGACGATCTCCGCCAGCACGGAGAGGGCGATCTCCTCCGGAGTCGCGGCCCCGATCCTCACCCCCGCCGGGCTGCGGATGGAGTCGAGCGCCGAGGCCGTCACCCCTCGGTCCAGCAGGGTCTCCCGAATCTGGGCGAAGCGTTTCCGGCTCGCCACCACTCCGAGATAGCTCGGCGCCAGAGCCAGCGCGTCGCGGATCGCCTCCTCGTCGCGCTCCCCGAGGGTCGCGACGACGGCGAAGCGGGGACCGGCGGAAGGCGCGTAGAGGCGCGGCGCCCGGCCGAGGTCGGTGACGATCTGATCGGCGTCGGGAAAGAGGGCCGGCTCGGCCGCGGGATCGACGGCGACGATCGAGTAGCCCATGGCCTTGCCCAGCTTCGCCAGGGCCCGGGCGGTGGGAGAGACGCCGAACACCACGAGGCGCGGCGCCGGCAGGACGGGCTCGAGATAGATCTCCACGCTCCCTCCGCTCTGGCAGGTCATGGGGAAGGCGGTGACGCCGGGCCGCCGGACTTCCTCCGGATCGGGCGCCAGGGCGACCAGACGGGGTTGACCCTCGGCGAGCGCCCGCCGCGCCTCGCGCACCACCGTCGGCTGCGTACAACTGCCGCCCAGCCAGCCATGGAAGACGCCCGCCGCCGTGATCAGGGCCATGTCCCCGGCCTGCGACGAGCTGGCCGGCTGCCGGCGCACCACGACGGCGAGCACGAACGGCTCTTCCCGTTGAGCCAGATCCGCCGCCAACCGCAGGAGCTCGGCACGCATCGCGGTCTGAAGATACCTCCAGCCGGAGCGCGGTTCAAGCTCCGAGCGACGGAGTCCGGAACGAGGACTTCGAAAAGCTCGCAACCAGCGGACTCGGGCTCTTCAGCGCCGCGCGGCGGAGATCGGAAGGGAAGGACCGGACAATGAACGGATTGGGGCCAGGATCATGGCTTGGCGAATCGCTGGAGGCGGGCAAGCCCACCGCTTCCTGGTGATGCTGTCGAATGTAGTTGGCCAGGCGCTCAACGCGCTGCAGCACGAAGCTGGCGCCGCCATGAGGCTTCCGGGGTTCCACATATACCCGGCGGAAATGGCGCTCCAGGATCGGGCGGAAGAGCCGCTCCTGTTCGATGTCCTCACAAAGAAGCCAACACCTCAGCCTCTCCGGCACTCTATGCAGCTCCCCGGGCCACGAGCTCGGAAAGCTTCAGAGGAGACGCTATATCCGCCTCCAGCGGCCGGGCGATCACGGGCCCGGAAGGCCGCTCGAACTGCCAGAGGGAATCGAGAGCCAGATAGTCCATGACCTCGGGATGGTGCGAGATGATCATCGCCTGCCCGCCCCGCAATTCGAGCGTATCGCGCAAGACCTGTAACCAGGGCTGAATCTCTGACAAGGACACGAAGTTGTCGGGTTCGTCAAAGCAGAGCACTGCTTCGCGATGAAACAAGCCACAAACAGCCGCATAAAGGACCGCCAACACCCTCTGTCCCTCGGACAACTCCAGCAGGTTGTATTCGACAGGCAGCTTATCGTCTTCGCTGAAGGCAGCGAGCAGGAGCTTCGCATCCCCGACGCGCCGGAAAAGCAGATTGCGAAAACCTGGAAGCGCATCGTGCAGCCGCTTTTCGAGCTCGGTCCTCACATCGGGACGCTCGCTGTTGAGGTAGCTGAAGAAAGACGGGAAGTTCCGCCCGTTCCGGTCCAGGGAAACCTGATCCTCTTTCGAAACAAGATCGATGACGAACGGGTTCGGCTGCACGATCCAAAAGCCCGCCACCAGCTCTTTGAAAGCGGCCAGCCGGGTCATCTGCCGGGCGCCAGGCGGGTCGAGATACGGCAGGAACGACTGATCGGGACGGAACGGAAATACCGGCCCTGCCGATTGATCGTCGCGGTATAACTGGATCTCCCCGGCGGAGGATCGATATAACAGGACGCCGTCGAACGTGACGTTTTCCGAGCGGATGAACGGCTTGCCGTGAGTTTCTTCAGGATGCTGGATCTCGAGTACGTAGCGATAGATTCCGCCGTCACCCTCCACATCCACCTCGAATCGCTGCACGTCCCGGGTCTCCCACCGGGTGCGCGTCAACGAAAACAGATCGCTCGCGGGAAGGCCCAGAACGATAAGGTCGCGCAGCTTGCCCAAGACTTCGAACACGGTGGTCTTGCCACTGCCGTTGCCACCGAGCAAGAGGCTCAATTGACCGGGCCGGAACTCGAAGTTCACCAGCGCGCGAAAATTGTCGGCGAAGATCCGCTTCAGCATCGCAGGATCGTACCACGTAGGAGCGTGGAAATTCGCTATGGATTCAAGGGGTTAGAGTCCCGCACCCGCGCATAATCTTCCGGCAAGTCGATATCGGCAAGGGCGGAGGCAGGCCAGGGCAGGACCTCCGCTTCCTCTCTGTGGCGTTTGACCACCTGCCGGCCACAGCCCTCTCCCGTCATCGACAGCAGCTCGTCGAAGAGGCTCCGGTCGTAGAGCATGGGCGGCGCGTTGACTCCCTCGTAATCCGAGATCACGAGCGGCGCCTCGCTCGACCGGTAGCGGGCGATCAGGCTGGCGAGCATCTCCGGACTGACATACGGCATGTCGGCCAGCATCACCAGGGCCGCCCGCGCCTCGCCGGGCACCGCCGAGACGCCCATCTTGAGCGAGGAGTTGATCCCCTGCTCATAATCCGGATTGACCACGACCTGACAGGGCAGGCCGTCGAGCTCCTGGCGAGCCCGGTCCTGCTCATGGCCGAGCACCACCACCAGCGGAGACAGGCCCCCGGCCAGCGCCCGCCGTACCGCGCCGCGCAGAACGCTCTCGCCGTTCAGCTCGAACAGCATCTTGTTCTTGCCCATGCGGCTCGAGGTGCCGGCGGCGAGCAGGATTCCGGCGACAGGGCCTTCACGGTCAGACGGCATGGATGGCCTCCTTGCGCTCGTAGAGATGGCGGGGCTCGCGCCCGGTGGTGAAGGCTAGCAGCTCGGCGACGATGGCGAGCGCGACCTGCCGGGGTCCGTCGGCGCCGAGGTCCAGGCCGACGGGGCCGAAGACGCGCTCGTCTCCTTGCCTGCCGATGTCGCGCAGGATGCTCTCGGTTCGCGCGTGAGGCCCCAGGATCCCCACGTAGGGCAGGCCCGCCGCGAGGAGGCGCCGCACCCATTCGCGGTCGTGGTTGAGCGAATGGGTCTTCACCACCGCCAGCGAGCGCGCGGCGGCGGGCAGGTCGACCGCTTCCTCGGGGCGCGCCAGCAGACGTTGCGACGCCTGGGGGAACCATTCCGCCTCCAGCAGCGCCGGGCGGTGATCCACCACGGTGACGCGGAACCCGGCATCCGCGGCATAGGCCACGAGCGGCCGGGCGTCGTCGCCGGCGCCGCAGACGACGAGATGAGGTGGCGGCGGCAGCGCCTCGAAGAAGACGCCATCCCGCACGTCCGAGCGGCTGGCCGCGGTCAGGCCGCGGGCGTGCTCCACCCCCGCCGCGTCGAGCTCCGTGGACCCCAGCGAGCCGTCGACGCTCCCCTCCGGCCCGCAGATCAGGACGCCGCCCGCTCCGCCGCCGTCCACCACGGTGGCGACGACGAACGGCGAATCGCCCGCCAGGAAGTCCCGCAGGCGATCGGCCAGCTCCGCCAGCGGGCCCTCGGTCGCCGGCTGCACGAAGACGTCCACCAGGCCGTTGCACCCCAGCCCAAGCCCCCAGACGACATCCTCGTCGGCGCCCGTGCTGTAGTGCCGCAGGCTCGGCTTCCCCGTCGCCAGGACGCTCTTGGCGACCTCGCGCACGTCCGCTTCCAGGCAGCCGCCGCTGACGCTGCCCAGGGTGTCGCCCGTGTCTTCGATGAGGAACTTGGCGCCCGGGCGTCGGTAGGCGGAGCCGACGATGCGGACGACCGTGGCGAGCACGGCCCGCCGCCCGGCCGCCTTCAGCTCGGCGAGCCGCGAGAAGACCTCCTCGGTTTCTTTCCAGTGATTCATCGGCCGGCCCCCGGACCAGGAGGATCAAAGATACCTCCCGCCCGCCGCAGTTTCAACTCCTCAAACCTTCGCCGGCGGCTCGTTCCGATCTTTCCGCCACACCGGATGGTTCACGTGAAATACATGGTCGCCGTTGAACGAGACCACCGCGGCGTCGAAGGTCATGGTTCCGATCTTCTTCCAGTTGGTGATGTCGCGGCGCTCTTTGATCGGGAGGCCGTGGGTGGTGCCGGTGTCGGAGGTCTCGACGTCGAAGACCAGCTTGCGTTTCGGCGCGGGGTCGCCGGGGTCGTAGATGTGGGCCATGATCTCGTCGCGAAAATCGAGGTCGTCGCCGGGGATGACGGGCTGGCCCGGGGCAACGGTGAGCTGCATGAACTCGGGGGCGCGCGTCGGCTCGGCGGGCGGTTTCCCGAGCTCGGCGATCTGGTAGACCTGCCGGATGGTCGGCTGCTTGTCCGCCATGTTGAACACGAGTCCGGACAGGATGAGGATCGGCATGCCGCCGCCGCGGCGGCTGGCGGTGGTGTTCGGCGCGTTGCGCAGCTTCGCGCCGTTGATGTTCGGCGTGTCCTCGCCGCCGATGTCTTCCTGGGTGATGAAGCTAGCGGTCGGCAGGGGCTCGGGATGGTTCGGATCGGTGGTCGGGTAGATGCGGCCGATCATCGACAGCGACCGCGTGTTGCCGCGGCGCGTTTCGGTGCAGCAGGTGGAGTAGCGGGCGATCATCAGGCCGCGGCTCCCTTGGCGGAAGTAGCCGGTATACGGCGTGTCTGCGGTGATCTCCCACAAGCCCGTCATGCAGATGCCGTTGGTGTGGAGAAGGCGGCGGAAGCCTTTGCCATCCGGGCCCCAGCGAAGGTCGGAATCGGAGGCGATGACGCGCCTGGCCGCCGAGAGGAACTGCCAAGTCCTGCCGCCGGGCAGCAGGCCTTTGATCAGCGGCATGAACGTGACCGGAAAGCGCTCGAGCGGCGCGTTCCCTTGCGCCCCCCATATTTTCTGATACGGGTTGGCGAACACGGCATCGCGCACGGCGCCGAAGCGCGAGCCGGCGACGACACGCTGGTCGTCGGCGGTGAAGCCTTGGATATCGAGGGCCGCTTCGGCCATGGGACCTCCTTGTAGGTTGGTGAGGGACGGACTGGCAACGTTTGTCAGGATCACCCTGACGGCAAAAAGTGCGCTTCGAGGCGCGGTTTCACGAAAACCGTCCTGACAGCTTAGGTTAGAGAGTTGGGCCTGGGCGCACTCACGGCTTCCGCCTGTCCCCTTTGTCTTCCAGCAGTCTTCTGGTCGACTCAACCTCTTTTCCGTACTGCTCAGGGTTTTCCATTGCAAGGGTTTCATAGATAGCGAGAGCACAGTTGAAAGCCTTCCGCGCCTCCCCCATACGGCCTTGGTCGTAGTTTAGAATACCAAGATCAATCAGCATCATTGCTACCTTTGGCATGGCGGGATAACGTTGTGCCAGCCTGCAACCATTATCCAAAGCTTCGCTGTAAGCTTCCCAGGCCTCCTGCATTCGGTTCTGGTCGCTGAGCAGATTGCCGAGCCGGGTCAGTAACTCAGTGACATCTGGCAGATAGGTCGCAGGATTCTGTTGCGCCAGCTTGCGACTAATCTTCAGCGCTTCCTGGTAGATTGATTCAACTTCCTGTGCATACTGCCCAGGGCTTTTTCTTGCTAGGGCTTCATAGATAGCGAGAGCCTCCCTTAAATCTTCCCGCGCCTCGCGTATCCGGTTCTGGTAGTGGTTTAGAATGCCGAGCTTGTTCAGCATCTCTGCTACATGCGGTTGATAGGTGTCGGGATTCAGTTGCGCCAGCTTGCGGTAAGACCCCAGTGCTTCGTGGAAAAACGTGCACGCCTCCTCCACTCTGTTCTCTTTGCGGAGTAGGGTACCAAGATTGTCCAGCGTCGACGCGACGCACGGCAGATAGATGACGGGATTCTCCTCCGCCAGGTTACGGCTAATCTTCAGCGCTTCCTCGTACTTCTCCCGCGCCTCCTGAATGCGGTTCTGGTCGCTGAAAAGATTGCCGAGATTGTTCAGTGTCTCCTCTACGTCCGGCAAATAAATAGCTGAGTCATGTTGCGCTAGCTCGCGACTAATCTTCAGCGCTTCTTCATACTTCTCCCTTGCCTCCTGCATTCGGTTCTGGCGGCGGTACCGACTCCCCAGACTATTCAGCGCTTTTGGTGCGTCTGACCGGTAGACGGGAGGATAAGATGAATGTAAGAAGTCGCCCACTTCTTCGGTCTTTACCCGCGCCAACTTCTCGGCTGCGCGTTGCTCTGCCGCCATCGCTCGATCGCGCTCGATTCGAAGCTGTTCCTTTGCCGCTTCGGTCGCTTGGTTCTCCGACTGGAGATCTGCGAGTTGCTTTTGATATCTTTGCTCGATCGGGTCGAAGCTGTCGAGTCGATAATATCGGCGCACCATTTCCTGACGTTCGTCTTCCCGGCAAAGCAACAAAATTAGTAGATCGGCATCCGCGGTCTTAGGCAGAGTGAATCTCAACTCGAAGTCGTTGACTACCACCATCCCTGACCTAACCACGATCAGTCGCACCTTCTCTCCCGGCTGTTTCTTCGGGAAATCCAGGACAAACGTGCCGTCAGAGTTCGACGAAACTGGGCTAGCACCAATGGCACTGACTTGGACATTCGCGATCGCCCGCCCTCCCATCTCGTTCTCGAGGATGACTCCCTTGACGGTTGTTGCAGCGAGCGGATCGGAAACCGCCAGCAGCAATCCCATGAGCGCGGTGTTGAGCCGCATGTGAAGTCTTACCGGCGTAGCACTGCCGTGACGGGGCCGCCATTTGGCATCACCATCTGGTTCCAGGGCTCATACCTGTCGGCGCTGACGCGCAAGGTTATTTCATCCAGAACGCGGCCAGAAGGCAGCACGAGATCGAAACGTCCCTGCTCCACGCTTGTCGTTGATATGCCAGCCACGCTAACCGTGGCACCCACAACCGGTGCTCCAGTCTCGTCGATGACGTTGCCCGCGATATGTGCGGACTTTCGCTGCACTTCCAGGTAAAGGCTTGTTCCGTCGAGTTCCAGACGGCTGTTGTCGGGGCGCTGGTATGCGGACGCATCCAGTGCAACGTTCACTTTCTGTCCTCGAAAATTCGCTGGAATTTCCGCGAAGAAAGCCTGCCCCCTATCCCCAATTGGTGCACTCCGGCGGTCGCCGCCCAGATCCACCAGCACCTCTCCTTGATTTCGCAGCAGTAGATCTTGTGGGCCTGCTGGACCATGCACGTAGACCGTAAGGGGAAAGTTGGACTCAGGCAGGGGGAGATAGAAACCACCAATTACGATGAGGGCGAAACCGACTGTCGCGCCTCCGAGTTCGACCGCACCGCCGAAAAGTTTACCACGGTAGATCCCGATGGAGCGCAGCGCACCAAAAAGGAAGCCAGCGCCGAACAGCCCTAGCAGCAAAAGCGTGAGGTAATAGAAACGACCCACCAGACCGAGAGAGACCAGAAGACCCGCGTTTGTCAAAAGCAGAACGACCAGCAACAAACCTCCAGCAAAACTGACGAGAGAAAACAAAGCATAGGGAGCGATCTTGCCCCTGCCCCTCTTGGCCCCGGAAGGCTTGTCTCGTGTCTGAAGAAGTGACCCCTTGCTCATAGCACTCACAGCACCACAACTTTCTTGCAAAATGGAATCTCGCGGATGCGAGGTCCGCCCGCGGCGACGATCGCGTTGGCCAAGGCAGGGGCGACCGCGGCGGTCGGGGGCTCGCCGACGCCGGTCGGCGGCACCCCGTCGTCGCCCGGATAGGTCTTCACCACCTCCGGGCTCGGGGGCACGAAGTACGTGGAGATCTTTTTCGGCGCCTGATGGATCCGTAGCACCGGATAGTCATCGAAGTTGTTCTGGACGACGGCCCCGTTCTTGACCGTGATCTCCCCGAGGAGGGCGAGGCTCAAACCGTAGAGGATGCCCCCCTGCATCTGCGCGTAGACCCGGTCCGGGTTGACCATCACGCCGCAGTCGAGCGCCGCGTAAACCTCGTTGATCGTCAACTCGTTGGCTTCGTTGAGTGAAACGTCGATCACGAGGGCCACGTAACTGAGGACGCTCCGGTGAGCGGCGATGCCGAGGCCGCGGCCTTTCGGCAGCTTCCCCTTCTTCTCATCCCAGCCCGACTCCTTCGCGACCCGCTCCACCACGGCCCGTAGCCGTCGCGTATCGGGCGGATAACCGGGCAGGATTTCCCTGTCCTGCCCGCCTATCGGCCTTATCTGGCGACCTATGGGAAACAGGTTGTTGTCGTAGCACGGCACATGCTCCTTGTCTCTCAGCTCTGCCTCGGTGAACATATGGCCCTGCCCGATCAGCTCGAGCAGATAATCCTTCGAATCGCGGCCGGCGGCGTTCGCCATCTCGTCGGCGAAGGAGCAGAGACCGAAGGCGTGGTAGATGTTGGCCACCGAGCGCATCCAGCCGCAGCGGATATGGTTCGGGGCCGGCGAGTTCTCGACGCGCAGGTTGTCGATGACGTATGGGTTGTCTTCGAGACCCTGTCCGCGCTCGATGGACGAGCCATAGAGGTATTCGCCGCCGTTGTGAAACGCGGCGCGCGCTTTCGCGAAGAGGTCGGCCTGATCGGGGGGCACGTAAGCCGGCGGGGGAAAGATGGTCGCGAAGAACGACGAAAACGCGCTGCGATGCAGCAGCCCCGCCGGCCGGCCGCCGGCGTCGAGACCCGCCTTGAGGTACTGGCGGCTGACTGAGTTGTAGAAGCTGAACTTGACGTCGTCCTCACGCGTCCATTGCACCCGGATGGGTACGCCGGGGTGGTTCCTGGCGAGAAATGCCGCCTCCATGGCGTAGTCGGGATTGGACTTGCGCCCGAAGCCGCCGCCGAGCAACGTCACGTGGACTTTGACTTTGTCCCGGACTTTCTTCTTCAGATCGTCTCGCATCTTGAACAGGGTGGTCTCATCCACACCGAGCCGTTGCGCGAGGCTTTCGTTGAAGATCTTTTGTGATTCTTGTTCGCAGTCCCTCAACTCGGACGGTTCCACCGCCTGCCAGACCAGCCCCCTCACCGGATCGGGCTCCAGCATCGCCACGCCGATGTAGTGCTGCGCGAGCTCCGGGCCCTGGGTGGGCGACCAGATCTCCCACCCCCCGTTCTCATAGATGGCGATGGCCGCGGGGGGCTCCATCGGCGTCTGGGCCAGGTGGGGAATATAGTAGCCCGCCTCCACGACGTTCGCGGCCCCGCCGATCGCCGCATCGGCGTCGCCCTTCCACCGCACTGCCTTCCCCGGCTGGGAGGTCGACGTTTCGAGCTCGGCGCGAAAGGCGTCCGAATCGTAAGCCGCGTTTGGTCCGAGGTCCCACTCGACCTTGAGCGCCCTGCGTCCTTGCCACGCGGCCCAGGTGTTCTCCGCCAGGACGGCGACGCCGGCATGCGGTATGAAGTTGGCGCCCACGCCGCCGGTCATGGGGAAGCCCGGAGGGAGGACCGGCTCGACGAACCTGACTCCTGGCACGGCGAGCGCCGCGGCGGGATCGAAAGACTTCAAGGTGCCGTTGGCGACCGGGCAGCGCACGATCATGGCCGTCAGCATGCCGCGCCGGCCGACGTCGACGTCGGCGCCGTAGACTGCTTTGCCGGTGACCATGTCCTTGGCGTCGTTGAACGGCATCGTGTCCTTGCCGATGAAACGCCACTGATCGGGCCGCTTGAGCACGGCCTTGATCTCGTCGACCTCGGGCAGCGGCTTCACTTTACTGGCTTCCAGGAGCAGGTGGTTGTAGGCGATGGAGCGGCCGCTGGCCGCGTGATACACCCTCTGCTGCCGCGCCTCGAGCTCGCTCTCCTTGACGCCCCACTTCTTGGCCGTCGCGCGGACCATCACCAGCCGGAGACCGGCGCCGAAGATACGCATGGGCATGTAGTAGGCGGCCATGCTGCGCGAACTGTCGGTGAATTGAGCATCCTCGGCTTTGACGATCGCCGGGGCGCCGGGGATGGGGTACGGAAACGGCACCCCGAAACTGACGGCGTCGGCGTCAGCCTGATGCAGAGTGACGCGATCCCAGTCGATCTCGGCCTCGTCCGCCAGGACGGCCGCCAGGCTCGATTTGATGCCCTGGCCCATCTCCGAACGGTGCGTGAAGATGGTGATGTCGCCGCTCAGCGGTTTGATGGCGACGAACGCCGAGAGCGGAATCCCTCTAAGAATGAGGTCTTTCAGCTTCCCGGTGTCGGCGAAGAGCTCCTCGGGTGCAATGGAGCAGCCGAACACCAGCGCTCCGGTGCCCACACCCATGTTTCGGAGGAAATCCCTGCGGGTAATCCTGAAGATGCCGCTCATGACGAGCTCCCCGCTGCCTTGTGGATCGCGGCCCGGATCCGTGGATAGGTGCCGCAGCGGCAGATGTTGCCACGCATCGCGTTGTCGATGTCTTCGTCGGTGGGTTTTCCATTGTGCGCCAGGAGCGCCGAAGCCGTCATGATCTGGCCCGGCTGGCAGAAACCGCACTGCGGCACGCCGAGCTCGACCCAGGCCTTCTGGCACGGGTGGCTGCCGTCGGTCGACAGGCCCTCGATCGTGGTGATCTCGTAGGTGGCCGCCACGCCGACGTCGGTGACGCAGGAGCGCGCGGCCCGGCCGTCGAGATGAACGGTGCAGGCGCCGCACTGCGCAACGCCGCAACCGAACTTGGTGCCCTTGAGCCCCAGAACATCGCGTAGAACCCAGAGCAGGGGCATGTCGCCGTCTACGTCGACCGTGTGCCGCCTGCCATTGACGTTGAGCTGAAAAATGGACATCGAGAACCTCCTTCTCTAGTCACTTCGAGACGGCATCAGAGTTTGCGTCGGATTTCCAATCGTGCACCGTAGACGTTCTTCAACCCCTCCCGCCAGCCGTGCATGGCATCGAGCCGGACGATCCAGGCATTGGAGATCTTGTGCTGATAGCGGGCCCCGAGGGCGTACTGGGACCCCAGCACGCTGTCGCCCATGCGTTCGACCACAGCTCCCTCAATGACGATCTGACGGTCGAGGCTGAACAGGTACTCCAGTCCCAGCGCCCCGCCGTAGGACTCGTGCCCGCTGGCGTCGAGCGTCGGATAGGCCGTCAGGCCGTCGGACTCGAAGTTGATGCCGGTGTTTTTCAGCACCCCGCCGGAATCGGCGGCCCGCGCCAGGGGCTGGGGCGTGTCGAAGCCGGCAAAGAGGTTGAAGTAGGGAACCACATTTACGGGACTGGGGATGGCATTCCACGGGCGCCGCGGGATAAGCGAATTCTCGATCAGCACCAGCACCCCGTCGGCCGTTTTCTGTCCGGCAAGCCCTTGCTGACCGAGGTTGCCGATCAGACGGACGCTGTTGTTGACCCGGCCGCCATACCGCTTGGTGAACGCGGCGGTGACGTTGTGGTAGCTCAGGTCGCCGTTGTCGGCGTCGACGTAGCCGTAGCCGTACTCCACGTATCCTTTGCGGGCGTCGGCAAATCCGGCGAGGCCGAAGACTTTGGCGTCGTCGTTGCTGTTGGGGACGGCGGCGGTCGTCACCTGCTTGAAGCCGGCGAAGAAGGTGAAGTCCATGTTGCTGATGTCGAGCGCCGGGCTGTTCTTGGCCGTGATGCCCATGGCCAGGCCATTGAAGGCATCGTCGAGCCAGATGCCGTTCTGGGTGAACAGAGGAACGCGGCCGAGGGCGATCGGCAGGTCGAGCCCGTTGGTCCTGCCGGTCCATCCCTGGCTCATGGCGCCGAGATCGCCTTCGAAGAAGAGGGTGTCGAGAACGAAATCGAATTCGTCGACGAACTCGTCTTTGGCCCCGCCGCTGATCTGGTAGCGCGTAAACGAGCCGTTGCTGTCGAGCGGGCGCACGAAGGCGTGGATGCGCTCGGTGGCGGTGAGATTGAAGTCCATGTCGAGGTTGAGACGGGTGGCGACGACCGACTGATCTTTTGCGGCAGGGGCACCGTTGTCGTAGTAGGCGGCGGCGACACGAAGGTCGCCATAAGCCATGAAGTGGGAGTTGATCGGGTTTTTCTCGCCGAGCCAGGTGGGACGAGGCTCATAGGCGCCACGGTCGTAGAGGCGGCGGCCCAGCTCGACGGGTGGATTCGCCGTGCGGTTCATGTGCTTGCCGCCGTAAATGGCCAGTTGGGCCTCCGAGTCGTAGGGCTCGTGGTCGTAGTTGGGGTCGGGCTTGAACCAGTCGTCGGCGAGCGGATCGAGATGGTGGGGATCGCCGAGGATCTTGGCCTCGGATGACATCTCGGGACCTTCTTTCTCGCCGGCGGCTGCCGCTTGGGGCTCATCAGCGGCGGCGAAGGCGCACGGGGCGCCCAGGGCGAGCAGGAGCAGGCCGAGGAGCAAAGGGTTCGGAGTCCACGCTTTTCCGTTCATATTCGCCCCTCTCTCAGCGGATCTCGAATTCGACGGCGTAGGGATGAATGTCGTCAGCCCATTGATTCTCGGCCCGGATCATGTCCCTGGTGGCGCCGACGAACTCCATGAAGTAGATCGGCTCGGTCCGGCCGCGCAGGCGCACGGCGAGCCGGTACGTGCCGGCTTTCGTCAGCAGTTTCCCCGGCACTTTGTACTTCGCGGCGCGGCTGGCCAGAGGCGGGATGCTGCGCTTCTCCATGCGCGCGAAGGGAGGATGGTTGAGCAGCGAGGTCGGTGTGCCGCCAGGGCGGATGAAGGGAAGCTGGTCGAAGTCCAGGTTGATCGGCAGATACATCTCCCGATCGGTTCCCTTCAGGTTCGTGGTGATGAATTTGGCCTGCATGCTGACGAGCTGGTCGTCGTGGGCGATCTTGCCCATCTGAACATCCTTGGACTGAAGGTCGGCGACGTCGCCCACGCTGTCGACGTAGCCCGATTCCCAGATCCTCTTGCCGTCGGGATCGATGAGAGAGACGTTGAGCCACAATTCGGGCTGGGCCCCCAGAGAGCCGGACGGAAGGTTGTGACCCTTGTTGCGATTGGTGATCTTGTACTCGAACGAGAAGGCTTTGCCGACCTCGGGGCGCCCCTTGAAAAATGGGCCGTCGAGGTGCGAGGCGGTCTCCAAGAGCTTGATGCGCATCTCCCGCCGCTCCCTCCACCTCTCGAGATTCTCCTCGACGATGCGCCAAGCCTTCCTGCGGTCGGCGGGGTTCCGCCACTCGGGGGGAAACTTGAAGTCTGGGGCGACCTTGCTCTCGAAGGCGTCACTTCCCCACTCGTCCCGGTAGTCGAACGTCAGCCACTGCTGGGGTGTGAAGGGGGACTCCTCCATGCGGAACGGAAAGAGACCGGGATGGCTGATGGGGTAGCCCGGACCGACGAAGGTGTGGTCGGTCAGTGGCCGGTCGTCTCTGACGGTCTGTCCGTTGACTTTGGCGGCCCACCCTTTTGCAAAACCGCTGTCCAACCCCGGGTTGGTGCTCATGTGGCACTTCTGACAGGTGATGCCTTCCTTGGCGGCGGGAGAAGACCGGTACTCTTCCCAGACGGTTTCGAGCTTGATGCCGGGATGGACCTGGACCTGGTGGCAGGTGACGCAGAACTCCGATTTCGCGATCAAGTCGGACTGGATCGCCGTCTGGTGAATCCTGATCCATTTGGTCCCGTCGGGCTCGTCGGGCCTGTCGGGCTGGTCTGGGCTCACGAGGAGCTGGTATTTCCTCGCATTGCTGATCGCCTTGAGGCCGCCGGTGGTATCGAAGGGGCCGAATACGGGCTCCTGAATGCCGCCCGGCGTGATCCGCCGCGCGGCGTTCGTCTTGCCGTAGCCCTCCCCGACGCGGTGGCAGGTGACGCAGGTGATGCCTTCGCGGGAGGCCGAGCTACGCTCCCACCACGCAATGTCGCGCCTCTCGCCCAGGGCCGTGCCGACGCTGGCGTGACAGCGGACGCAGAAGGAGTTGATGGTGCCTGAAGCCAGATCATTGATCTTCTGTTCAAACTTGTTGAACATCGGAGAAAGGTTGGCATAGGCGTGGGATGAGAGGCTCCACTGCTTGAACTGGTTGGGGTGACACTCGCCGCAGACCCTGGCGGATGGATAGAGCGCGTCGGCCTGGGCCTTGGCGTGCGGGTTGTCCTCGGGCGGAGGATTTGGGATCTGCTGCCCTGTCGCGGACCCGATCACCGCCAGCAGAAGGATGATAAATACAAATCCGGCTTTGCGCATTAGGCTACTCCTCGTCTGCGGCCAGTGGTTGCGGCAGCGAATCGAGACAGGTCGCTGCTCCCAAGAGCTTGCGGCGTTTCGTAACGCCGACGCACGGAGTCGAATTAAGGTTTCTTCGTGATTGTATCATGGCTTTTGTTTAGCGGCGGCCAGGATGACGTCGGCCGCTTTCTCGCCGATCATGTAGACCGCGCTGACGATGAAGAACCCCGGGATGCGCGGGAAGACCGAAGCGTCCACCACTCGCAGGCCGTTCGTGCCGTGCACGCGGAAGTCGCTGCTCAACACGCCGCCCGTCTCTTTGGAGCCGATCGGGCAGGTGCACGAGGCGTGATGGCCCCAGGCGTGGTTACGCACGAAGTCGCGCAGATCGTCGTCCGACTGCACGCTTTCCCCCGGCATCTCCTCCTCGGCGATCAGTTTCCTTTTCTTGAGCTGCGCCGTCATCGTGCGCACGAACTTGATGCCGTCGACGACCGCGTCCAGATCATCTCCGTTCTTGTCGCTTCCTTCCTCGAAATAGCGGAAGTTGATTTCCGGCACGTCGCGCGGATCCGCGGAGCGCAGGGTCACCGCGCCCGCCCGGTTGAGGGTGTGCGCCTTGAGGATCGCCCAGGTCAGGTAGTTGAGATGCTGCGGAAAAAGCTGCGAGTAGCCCGGGAAATAGCCCTTGAACAAGCCCAGCAGCGCGAAGCAGAAGAGGTCCGGCACCGGCTGTCCGGGCGCCGAGCGCTTGACGGCCGCGAGCATCGCGCCGTTGGTGGCGTAGACGCCCGTCCCGGAGCGCTCCCATTCCTCATACTGCGGATCTCCCTTGGCGAACTTGGCCCCCTTGAGCACTTCCCATTCGTCCCTCATCCGGTTCACGACGCCGACCTCGTAGCGGTCCTGCAGGTTCCGGCCGACCCCCGGCAGGTCAACGCGCACTTTGATGCCGTGACGCTCCAGGTCCTCCCGCGGCCCGATGCCGGAGAGCATCAGGAGCTGTGGCGTGTTGAACGCTCCGCCGGAGAGGATGACCTCGCGGGAGGCGCGGACCTCGCGCAGGTCGCCGCTCTCCGGATTCGGCTTGGCGGCCGCGCGGTAGAGGCGCTCGCCTTGCAGGTACTCGACGCCGGTGGCCCGGTTGTCATCGTCGAAGAGCACGCGCGTGACCAGAGCGTTCAGCACGATTTTCAGCCGGTCCGGGTACTTCCGGGCGACTTCGAGCACGCGCTCGCGGGAGCCCATCCGCTTGTGGCCGCGCGTGGCGAGCGGCGTATAGCAGATACCGGTCGCATTGTCGCGGACCAGGCGCCAGTCGTTGGGATCGGCTTGGCCCATGAGAGTCCAGACGTCGCGGTCGATCGGCGCGGCGCAGGCGTGAAAGGCCACCTTCAAAGAATCGTGGAGCACGTCCATGAGATCTTCGTCCCCGAGGGCGGACTTGGGGACCGCCTTTTCGGTCTGCAGCCAACCGGCGAAACCGTGTCGGGTGAGATTGATGCCGAGCCTGCTCAGCCAGCGATAGATGGGAAGCCGGTGATGGCAGTTCTCCAGCTTCTCGAAATAGGAGCGCATGTTGTCGGCGCCCCAGGAGGGATCGCCGGTGAGCTCGGCGATCCCGTCCCAGTCCGCGTTGTGCGGATAGATCATGACCAGAGCGTTGTGGGTGGTGCAGCCACCAAGCGTTCCGGCCCGTGGATAAAGGACGCCGTTGACGGGCTTGCCGTCCCACTCCGCGCGGAACTTCGGATCGCGCTCCTGTTGCTGCTGGTTCGTATAGTGGCGGACGAAGAAGTCCCACTTCATCGCCGCGTTCTCCGTCGAGAAGCCGTGAAAGCAGGGCACGTCATAGTCCTCGGGCAGGCGGTCGCCCATGGGCTCGGCCGCGTCGACGGCCGGAAGCAGCCGAGGATCGCCGCCTGCTTCGAGGAGAACGACGCGCCGGCCTTCTTCGGCAAGGCGCGCCGCCAGTGTCCCGCCTCCGGCGCCGGAGCCCACGACAACGTATTCGCAGTCCGCCGGCTGTTGGGCTTGAGAGCTCATCCCTCTCCTTTTCCTTGCAAACCTAAGCGGACGGCGGCCGTCAGAAGGTCTTCAGAAACTCGATCAGCGCCCATTTGTCGGCATCGCTGAGACCCGGTTCCTCCTTGAAGCGGCTGGTGCCAAAGTAGTGACCACGATTGACCACGAAATCGGGACATTTGCTGAGCGCGAGCAGTTGGTCGGCCAGCTTCTCCTTCTTGAATGCCGCTCGCGCCTCCTCGTCGGTGGCGTGGACCGGCAAGGCCTTGAGGGACTGCTTGACGTTCACCAGGAGCTTGAGGAGCTTCTCGTCATGCTTCACCCTCTCGCCGAGGGACTGGTTGTCGGGCCGGAGATTGATGTTCGTCAGCAGGTTGACCGGCGTCCCCTTGGGGATCGGCCCGATCTCGAGACCCGTCTCGCCGACGACCGCCGGGGCCAGTTGCTTGACCAGCGGCGCCAGCTTCGGCGCGAAGGACGGCAGATAGCCGACCGGCACCCGGAGATAACTCGACGCGGTCGTCCGGTCGATGAGGCCGGGCACCTTGTCGCCGAGCACCGGGTCCTTGTCGCGCTTCTCCGGCCACAGCATCTTCTCGATGCCGTCCTGGAAGGCGGCCATCCGCCCCGCGACCGAAGGATCGGCGTTGAACAGTCCCACCGTGTTGTTCAGCAGATAGGGAGCGGTCGACCACAGGCTGAGCAGCGAGGCCGGCCGGGTGTAGCCACGGCCGCCGGCGGGCATGGTGTACTGCCGCGGCTCGCCGGTGAACGGGTCGTGGACCGTGATCTCGCCCACCGAGGGCAGGCTCTTGTACGACTGAGAGGAGTAGTTGTCCCAGATGTTGCCGGCGATCGCATTGGTGGCGAGCGGGCTGCAGGCGTTCGTCTCCAGGAGCGTCACGGGAACGCGCGCCTCGGTCGACAGATAGTTGTCCTTGAGGAAATCGTCCCTGAGGACGATCTCCCGCATCTGCTTCTTGAAGTCGTCGGTCTTGGTCGACGCCCAGTACTTGTTCCAGCAGTCGAGATAGCCCGGACCTGCGCAGCCGCTGGGATCGAGGCCCGCCACCGACGCGGGGAGCTTGGACGAGTGGCAGCGCGCGCAGGTCGCCGCGAAGACCTCCTTGCCGCGAGTGAGCTTCGACGGGTCCTTGGTCAGGTGGACCGCGCCGCCGGGAGCGTTCTGGAGCAGATGCGGCGCCGTGGTGGCCAGGAAGAAATCGGCGAGGTGTGCGGTCTGCGCCTCGTTGGCCTGCCAGAAGCTCGAATTCGCGCGCCCCACCTTGACCTCGATCGGTGAGATGGGCTTGCCACCCGTCAGCGGATTGAAGTGCCTCAGCCATTCTTCGCTGAAGAGGCCGATGTTGATGTAGACCCGATTGAGCGCTCCCAGGGCCCCGACCGAGTCGGCGCCGTCTTTGAGCACGCGAGGCACCAGGGCGGTGTTCGGCGTCTGGAAATACTCGGTGAGCGGGCCGCTCGTAAAATAGTCGTTGAACTGTTTGTTATCCAGTTCCCCCCCTGCCAGCGTTTCTTTGCCCCAGTGCTTGCCCTGAGCCAGCCGGGCGCCGAGACTGTAGACGGCGTTCATCGTGCGCGGGTTGTTGATGTAGTCGGTGGAGACCAGGGAGGTGTCGAGGGCGCCCGGGCGCGAGGTGTGGAAGAGCTGGTAAGGGAAGCTGCTCTCATCCGCATCCCAGGTGAAAATGCGATCTATCCAGAAGTACTGGGCGCCGACGTTCGAAGACAGGTCCGCCCACTCCGGGTTTTCCGGGTCGGCGGGCGGATGGACCGGGTTGGGCCCGACGTGGCAGAAGCCGCAGGACATGGCGACCCGGTAGGGCCGCACGAGGCCCTTGCGCAGATAGTAGCTGGGGTCATCGTAATAACGCTTCGGATCCCAGGCCTTGGCGGCCTTTTCGTCGAAGGCCGGATTCGGGAGCAGCCGCAGGCCCACGATCCCGGTGCCCCAGCCGTAATAGGACCCGACAGGGACGCTCTTGCCCCGCGCTCCGAGCTTGATGCCCGGGTACTTGGTGTCGTTTTCGAAGGGATCGGAAGGACAGTCGGCGCGGCGCTTGTCGAGCCACAGGCCGAAGCGGTCCGGGTCCGGACCCTTGGCCTCCTCGAAACAGGGCTCGTTGACCAGGCCGAACCACTTCCACCGGTTGTGGCGGCCGTACTGCGGGAGCTTGGAGTCCTCCGGGTAGGAGTAGGAGGAAATCGTCTTCAGGAGGTCGAAGGACCCGGCGCTCTTGTCCGTGAGGAGGTCCCACAGGCGGTCGTTCCCTGCGGTCCACACGATCCAGTTGTTGCGTCCGACGACCTGGGCAGGCGTCAGGGGTACGCCGCCGTCCATGTCGTGGTAGTAGTCCTCGTCCGCGGCGGGGAGCGATGCGGCGTCCCGGCCGGCAAGGCGGGCTTCGTCCACCACCACCTTTCCGCCCCGCGGCTTCTCTTCCGCACCATGGGTGCAGCCGAGAAGAAGGATGAGGCAGCTGGCCAACGGCAAGTTCTGCGCGATTTTGCGGTTCATCTGCGTCGATCCTCCATGGTTCCTGGTTCTGGTGAGCCTTGTTAATTGGCTGCCATCCACCCAGACGACCCGCACGCCCCCCAGCTCAGAATCGCAGGGCGAAACCGATCAGCCGGTTTTTTCTCTTCGCTGGTCCGGCAAACCGGCCCGGAAAAAATCGGGCGTTTGGTGACCGGAATTATTTATGACTGTGTTTCTATATCTTAGATCTTACAGGAATTGGAGGGCTCTGTCAATGACTGAGCAATAGCAGATGAAAAACGGCAAGCTACAGATAAGGTTTATTCTCAAATAAACCTTTCGCGAACAATGCCTTGGATAGCTCAGCCCGGCAGGCCGACGAGGGTGGCGCTCACTTCCCAGAGGCGCTTCGCCAGAGCCTGGTCCTGCGCCAGGGGCGCCGGCGTCACGGCCTTTCCCCTCTCGAAGTACCTGCCGGTGACACCCTCGAGCTCGGGGCTCGCCCCCAGTTGCACGATGGAACGAGCGCCTTTCTCGGCGCTGATGAAGAACGGCCGGTACAGGACCTGGATGAGGGGCTTCGCCCAGAGCGGGGCGCCGGACCAGATGTTCGTGGCCACGCTGCCGGGGTGGAGGCTGTTCGAGGTGACGCCCGTGCCTGCCAGCCGGCGCGCCAGCTCGGCGGCGAACAGGACGTTGGCGAGCTTCGAGCGCGTGTAGGCCCGCATGATCGAGTAGCCGCGCTCGAAGCCGAGATCGGCGAAATCGAGGGTGCCCCGCCGGTGGCCGATGGAGGCGACCGTGACGACCCGCGCCGGCGCGCTCCGCACGAGCAGGTCGCGCAGGAGGTTGGTCAGCAGGAAGTAGCCGAGATGGTTGACGGCGAACGTGGCCTCGATGCCGTCCACCGTCAGCCGGCGGCTCCTGTTGACGCCGCCCGCGTTGTTGACCAGGACGTCGAGCCGGTCGTGGCCGGCAAGGAGGGTCCCGGCGAGACCGCGGATGGCCGCCAGGGAGGAGAAATCGCAGAGGAGATGCGAGACCTCCCCCGAGCCGCTCCGGGCCTTCACGGCGGCCACGGCGGCCTGGGTTCGCCCGGGATCGCGGCCGACCATGACGACCCGGGCACCGCGCCGGGCCAGCTCCACCGAGGCTTCGAGGCCGATACCGCTCGTCGCGCCCGTCACCAACGCCGTCTTGCCGCGCACGTCCCATGTCATGCCGAACCTCCCGTTCAATGGGCAGACGCTATCACCGCCGCGGGCTTCCGGCGGCGCGGTCTCCGCCATAGAATCCCCCGGCCATGCCCGATTCCCCTACCTACGACGCCCTCGTCATCGGCGGCGGCCCCGCCGGATCGACCGCCGCCCTGGTCATGGCCCGCGCCGGCCTCAAGGTGCGGCTCCTGGAGCGGACGCCGTTCCCGCGCTTCCACATCGGCGAATCGCTGCTGCCGCGCAACTACGCGCTGTTCCGCGAGCTCGGCCTCCTCGACGTGCTCGAAGGGATCCCCAAGGTGGACAAGAAGGGGGCGGAGTTCGTCCTCGGCAGCGGCGGCGAGGCCTGCCTCTTCCCGTTCACCATGAGCCTGGTGCCCGGCGAGCCGATGTCGTACAACCTCGAACGGGCGCCGTTCGACGCCCGCCTGCTCGAGACCGCCCGGCAGGCCGGCGCGGAGGTGAGCGAGGGAGCCGCGGTACGCAAGATCCTGCACCTGGAGGACGGCAGGGTCGAGGTGGCCACGGACGAGGGCCCCCTGACGGCCCGCTTCCTGGTCGACGCGAGCGGCCAGTCGACCCTGCTCGGCAAGCACCTCGGGCTCCGCCGCGTCCTCCCCCACCTGAAGAAGATCGCCTACTTCGGGCATTTCGAGAACGTCTGGCGCCGGCCCGGGGACGAGGGCGGCTACATCGTGGTCGTGGTCTGCGAGGAGGGGTGGTTCTGGATGATCCCGCTCGACGAGACCCGGACCAGTATCGGACTGGTCATGCACGACCACGTGGCGCGCCAGGTGGGACTGCCCGCGGACCAGATGCTCGCCTGGGGGATCTCCCGCTGTCCGGTGGTGCAGGAGCGCACCGCCGGCGCCACCATGACGACGGACACCCACGTGCTGGCCGACTTCAGCTACCGTTGCGCCCCCTACGCCGGCCCCGGCTATTTCCTGGTGGGCGACGCCGCGACCTTCATCGATCCGGTTTTCTCCACGGGAGTCTGCCTGGGGATGATGAGCGGCGCCGAGGCGGGGCGGGCGATCCTGGCCGCCGTGCGGCAGGGCGAGGATCCCGCGCGCCTGCGGCGGCGTTACATCCGCTTCGTCGAGCAGAGCTCGGCGGCGTTCTTCCGCCTGGTCGGCTGGTACTACGACCCCTCGTTCCGGGAGCTCTTCTTCAACGGCCAGGGGCCGCTCCAGGTGCACCGAGCCGCCATGGCGATCCTCTCCGGCAACGTCTTTCCGCGGCCGGTCTTCGCGTTGCGCTGGCGCTTCGCCCTGCTCAGCCTGCTCACCCGCATCAACCGCTACGTGCCCCTGGTTCCCCGGCGCGAGCGGTTCTCGCTGCTGGCACAGGAGACGACAAAGACTGGCTGAGCGCCCTGCCCAGCGCCTCCAGGCTGTCCAGGTTGTGGACGGGACGGTGCTCGTCGACGTTGGGCAGCAGCGCCCGCACCCCTTGCGCGCGGGGCTGGAAACCCTCCCAACGCAGGAGCGGGTTGAGCCAGATCAGCCGCCGGCACGAGCGGTGGAGGCGGTCGGCCTCGGCGGCGAGCCCCGGCTCGGGGTCGCGGTCGAGGCCGTCGGTGACCAGCAGCACCGTGGCGCCGTGGCCGAGGACCCGGCGCGACCACGCGCGGTTGAAATCGTGTAGGCAGGAGCGCAGGCGAGTGCCTCCCGACCAGTCAAGGACCTCCTGGCCGCAGCGCGCGAGCGCCTCGTCGACGTCGCGGCGGCGGAGGACGCGCGTCACGTTGGTGAGCCGTGTGGCGAACAGGAAGGCGTGGACTCGGGAGTGAGCGGCGAGGAGGGCGTGCAGGAAATGCAGCAGCATCTCCGAGTAGCGGCCCATCGACCCCGAGATGTCGCACAGCACGACGAGCGGCGGCGGCAGGAGGACGCGGGTCCGCCAGCGCAGCGGCGCGAGGTCGCCGAGGGTCTTGCGGCTGTCGCGCATGGTACGAGCGAGGTCGACGCGCTCGCCCCGCGGATCGGGCGCGAACCGCCGCGTGCGGATGGGCCGCAGGGCCACCACCATGCGGGCGACAAGCCGTTTGGCGCGGACGAGCTCCTCGGCGCTCATCTGGTCGAAGTCGCGCGTGCGCAGGAGCTCGTCGGCGGAGAACGTCAGGGCGGCGGCGAATTCGACGCGATCGGGGAGTGACGTCCCGGCGGGTGAAGGCGGGCGCCACGCTTCGGCGATCCGGCGCGAGACGGTCGACGGCGGCGGCACCCGCACGTGGGCCAGCATCTCGGCGAGGGCGGGGTTGACGCCCTGCGGATCGCGCCAGAACAGGCGGAACGCCTGGTCGAAGAGCTCGAAGTCCTCGGGCCGCTTGACCAGGACGGCGTGGAGGGCCCAGTAGAGCTCGCCGCGCTGGAGCACGTCGACGGCGGACGCGGCGGCGAGGGCGTCGAGAGCGCTCGCGGGACCGAGGCGGAGGCCGGCGCCGCGCAGGAGGCGGGTAAAATGGACGACGTTGTCTGCGAGCTTCGAAGTCACGGCTCTGCCAGCATCCCCTGTACCCCACCACCCGCCACCTTCTCAATGTCGTCCTGGTACTTGAGGAGCACGCCCAGCGTCGCGTTCACGGCGCCGGCGTCCAGGGCGGCCTGGTCGAGGGCGAGGAGGGCGCGGGCCCAGTCGAGCGTCTCGGCGACCCCCGGCGGCTTGAACAGGTCGGCCGTGCGCAGCCGCTGCACGAAGCGCACGATCTGCCCGGCGAGGGCCTCCGCCAGCTCAGGGGCCCGTAGCCGCAGGATCTCCAACTCGCGGGCCGCGTCCGGATAGCCGATCCAGTGGTAGAGGCAGCGCCGCTTGAGCGCGTCGTGGATCTCGCGCGTGCGGTTGGAGGTGAGCACCACGATGGGCGGGGACGGCGCGCGCAGGGTGCCGATCTCCGGGATGGTGACCTGGAAGTCGCTCAGGATCTCCAGCAGGAAGGCCTCGAACGGCTCGTCGGTGCGGTCGATCTCGTCGACCAGGAGCACGGGCGGTCCGGCCTCGCCGGGACCGGCGGGCTCGAGCGCCAGGAGGAGCGGACGCTTGAGCAGGAAGCGCTCGTCGAAGATGTCGTGGGCGAGGCGCGCCCGTCCCTCGGCCCCGGCCTCGCCGCCGAGCTCGGCCAGCCGGATCTCCAGCATCTGGCGAGGGTAGTTCCACTCGTAGAGCGCCGACGCCGCGTCCAGTCCCTCGTAGCACTGGAGGCGGATGAGCCGCCGGCCCAGCGTCTCGGCGAGGACCTTGGCGATCTCCGTCTTGCCCACGCCCGCCTCGCCTTCGAGGAGGAGCGGGCGGCCCAGCCGGAGGGCCAGGAAAACGGCGGTGGCCAGGCTCGCGTCGGCGACGTAGCGCCCCGACGCGAGGAGCCGGCGCGCGTCCTCGACGTTCTCGACCTTCGCGACCTTCGCGACGTTGCGCGGCAGGTCCAATTACCGACAGGCCTGGACGGCGCGCCTCGCCAGCACCGTCACGAGATGCGCCCGGTACTCGGCGCTCGCCTCGGCATCCGACCGGAGATCCGCGGGCGAGACGGCCCCGGGATCGATCGAGTCGGGCGAGAAGCTCGCGGCGAGCGCCGCCTCCCACGCGGGGACCCGGAACGCGTTGAGGCCGGCTCCCGTGACCGCGACGCGCACGCCGCCCGCCGTCTTCGCCACCATCACGCCGGCGACGGCGTACTTCGACGCCGGGCTGGCGAACTTGGCGTAGGCCGAGCATTGAGGCACCGGGAAGTGGACGGCCACGATGACCTCGTCCTCCGCGAGAGCCGTGGAGAAGAGGCCGGTGAAGTAGTCGTCGGCTGCGATGCGGCGGCGGTCGGTCTCGACGGTGGCGCCGAGGGCCAGCACGGCCGCGGGATAGTCGGCGGCCGGGTCGGCGTGACCGAGCGAGCCGCCCAGGGTGCCGCGGTTGCGGACCTGCGCGTCGCCGATCCCCCCGGCCACGGTGGCGAGCCCCGGGATGCGTTGCCGCACCACGGGCGACGACGCGACCTCGTCGTGCGTGGCGAGCGCCCCGATCACCATAGGGTCGCCGTCGCGGATCTCCTTGAGGCCGCGGATCGCGGCCAGCGACACCAGGCCTTCGGGCTGCGCCAGGTCGAGCTTCAACACGGGGATGAGGCTCTGGCCGCCCGCGAGCAGCTTGGCCGAGGCGTTGCCCTGGAGCAGGGCGACCGCGTCCGCGACCGACTGAGGACGATGGAATTCAAAGCTCTTCACGAGACACCTCCCGCCGCCGCGCGGATCGCCCGCCAGACCTTCTCCGGGGTCGCCGGCATCTCGATGTGCGTGACGCCGAGCGGCTCCAGAGCGTCGAGCACGGCGTTGATGACCGCGGGCGGGACGCCGATGGCGCCGACCTCGCCCACGCCTTTGATGCCCACCGGGTTGTGCGTGCACGCGGTCACGTGGTTGCCGACTTTGAACATAGGCAGGTCCGCGGCCCGCGGCATGGTGTAGCTCATGAACGAGCCGGAGAGGAGCTGCCCCTCGGCGTCGTAGACGCACTCCTCGAAGAGCGCCTGGCCGATCCCCTGCGCCAGGCCGCCGTGGGCCTGGCCGTCGACGATCATCGGGTTGATGATCACGCCCACGTCGTCGGCGATGGCGACGTCCGTGACGTCGACGACGCCCGTCTCCGGGTCGACCTCGACCTCGACGATGTGGCACCCGCCGGGGAAGGTGAAGTTCTTGGGATCGTAGAAGGCGGAGTCCTCGAGCCCCGGCTCGACCGTGTCGATGGGATAGTTGTGCGGCACGTAGGCGGCGAAGGCGACCTCGCCGAACGCCTTCTCGCGGTCGGTGCCCACGACGCGGTACTTGCCGTCCGAGAACTCGACATCGGCGACGCTCGCCTCGAGGAGGTGGGCGGCGATCTTCTTCCCCTTGTCGACGATCTTGTCGATCGCCTTGTAGATCGCCGAGCCGCCGACGGCGGCGGAACGCGAGCCGTAGGTCCCCATGCCGAACGGGATGCGGTCGGTGTCGCCGTGGACGATCTCGACGTTCTCGAGCGCCACGCCGAGCTTCTCGACCACGAGCTGGGCGAAGGTGGTCTCGTGCCCCTGCCCGTGGCTGTGGGTGCCGGTGAACACGGTGACGCTCCCCGTCGGGTGGACGCGCACCGAGGCCGCCTCGTACAGGCCGGCGCGCGCGCCGAGGGCCCCCACGAGCGCCGACGGCGCGATGCCGCAGGCCTCGATGTAGGTCGAGATGCCGAAGCCGCGGAGCTTGCCGCGCGCCTTCGAAGCCTCCTTGCGCTCGGCGAGACGGCCGTAGTCGATCGCCTCGAGGGCCATGTCGAGGGTGGCCGGGTAGTCGCCCACGTCGTACTGGAGGGCCACCGGGGTCTGGTAGGGGAACTGGTCCGGCTGGATCAGGTTCCGCCGCCGGATCTCCACGCGGTCGAGGCCCAGCTCGCGCGCCGCCTTGTCCACCAGCCGCTCGAGCACGTACGTGGCCTCGGGCCGCCCGGCGCCGCGGACGGCATCCACGGGCACGGTGTTGGTGAAGATCGCCTTCACCTCGGCGTAGATGGCGGGGATGACGTACGGCCCGGAGAGCAGCGTGGCGTGGAGGTAGGTCGGGATGGCCGGGGCGAACGTCGAGAGGTACGCCGCCATGTTGGCGAGCGTGCGGACGCGCAGGCCGCGGAACCTGCCGCCGGCGTCGAGGGCCAGCTCGGCGTGAGTCACGTGGTCGCGGCCGTGGGCGTCGGACAGGAAGGCCTCGCTGCGGTCGGAGGTCCACTTCACGGGCCGGCCGACGCGCTTGGACGCCCAGAGCACCAGCAGCTCCTCGGCGTAGTGGAAGATCTTCGAACCGAAGCCGCCCCCCACGTCGGGCGCCACGACGCGCAGCCGGTGCTCCGGCACCTTCAAGGAGAACGCGGCCAGGAGGAGCCGCGTCAGGTGCGGGTTCTGCGACGTGGTGTAGAGCGTGAAGCGGTCTTCGGCCGAGTCGTAGTGGCCATTGGCGGCGCGCGGCTCGATGGCGTTGGGAGCGATGCGGTTGTTGACCAGGTCGATCGAGGTGACGTGGGCCGCCCCGGAAAACTCGGCGTCGGTGGCCGCGGCGTCGCCCAGATGCCAGTCGAAGCAGACGTTGCCGGGGGCCTCGTCCCAGACGAGGGGTGCGCCGTGGGCGACGGCGGGGGTGAGATGCGCGACAGCCGGCAGGGGGTCGTAGTCGATCTCCACGAGCTGGGCCGCGTCCCGGGCCTGCGCCTTGGTCTCGGCGATCACCAGGACGACCGGATCGCCGGCATGCCGCGCCTTCCCCAGCGCCAGGGCCGGGTGCGGCGGCTCGACCATCACCGAGCCGTCCTTGTTCTTGATCTGCCAGCCGCACGGGATGCCGCCCAGGCCGTCGGCGGCCACGTCGTCGCCCGTCAGCACGGCCAGCACGCCCGGCGCCGCCAGGGCCTGCGAGGCGTCGATCGACCGGATCGCAGCGTGGGCATACGGCGAGCGGACGAACACGCCCCAAGTCTGGCCCGGCAGCACGATGTCGTCGGTAAAACGGCCCTTGCCGAGGAGGAAGCGGCGGTCTTCCCGGCGCGCGACGGAGGCGCCCATCCCCTGGCCGCTCATCGCGCACCTCCCCGCATCGTCCCGGCGGCCTCGAGCACGGCCCGGACGATGTTGTGGTAGCCCGTGCAGCGGCAGAGGTTCCCTTCCAGCCAGTGCCGGACGTCATCCTCGGTCGGATCCGGATTGCGCCCCACGAGCTCGGTGGCGCTCATCACCATGCCGGGCGTGCAGAAGCCGCACTGCAGCCCATGGCAGGCGTGGAATGCCGCCTGCATCGGATGCAGCTCGCCGTTGAGTGCCATCCCTTCGATCGTGGTCACGGCCGCGCCGTCGGCCTCGACGGCCAGCATGGTGCAGCTCTTGACCGACTTGCCGTCGACCCAGACCGTGCAGGCGCCGCACTGACTGGTGTCGCAGCCCACGTGGGTGCCGGTGAGCCGCAGGTGATCGCGCAGGAGATCCACCAGCAGCGTCCGCGGCTCCACCTCGACAGCGTGAGTTTTATCGTTGACTTTCAGCGAGATCGTGGCCATGAAACCTCCCTCTCTCCAGAGAGCTTGCCCACCGGCGCTGGGTATACCAACGCCCCGCATCTTAAGCCGCGAATCCGGCCGGTGCAAGCCGCGGCATGCCGCGGTTCAGGCGAGGTCGTCCGCCGGCAGAGGCACCCTGGGATAGGGCTCGATCGGCCCGCCAAGGGCTTCCATGGCAGCGATGAAGAGATGGGGAAAGGAGAGGGGGACCGTCTGGCAGAGGCGCAGGATACGCCGGCGCAACTCGGCAGCCTGCTCACTCGGTCCGGAGGCCATACGGTAGAGCTCCCGCCAGGCTTCCAGCTCTCCCCTATCGAGAAGCTGAGCCAGAATCTCGTCGCTTTCCAGCGCGAGGCCGGCGCGGTTCCAAAGCGCCCGCGAGGTCGAGAGATCGAAGCGGCTCAAGCTCCCGCTCCCTCCTTCCCACCGAGCAGAAGGTCCGCCAGGACCCGGGCCCACAGGCGACCGCGAGCGGTCACGTACCCCCAGTCGTTCCACGGCGGTTGAAGCCCTCGATAGCTCGCCAGGTCGATCTCCGCCACATCGAGAGGCTGGGCGGACGCCAACCGTTCTATGACTTCGGCCAGCACCGAGGCTCCGCTCGGCTGGGGGTAGATCTCATCGAATCGCAGCAGCGCCTCGCGGACACCGGCCTCACCAAGACGCTCGAAGAGCACCACGGCGTCGAGATAGTCGCGGGTGGTGAACCGGGTGGCGAGCAGCCAAGCCTTGATGCGTGCCATCTCGGCGAGCGTAGGTACCCGTAGCCCGGCGATATCCTCGGTTTCCAAGGGCTCGACCCGGCGCAATTGACGGATGCCGGTCAGGACACCGTCCAACTGGCCGAGAATCAAAACCGGCCGGCGGATCCGCGAGGTCTGCCAACCAGCGGCGGCCTCCAACTCGGCCAGAACTTCGTCGAACCGGTCTCTGAGATCAGCCACGACGTGATCCCCATCCATGCTGACGCGATGCCCGGCATGGAGAGCCGCGGCGGTCCCGCCGACCAGGACGGAGCCCTGCACCAGAGCTTGAAGGTGGCGTTCAGCCGCAAGCAGGTTTTCCCAATCGGAACGAGCTTCTTCGGACATGCGTCCCAAGGATAGCAGCCTAGAGAGCTCGATCCTTTACCAGATCCGGCAGACCTTCTCCGGCTCCTTGACCATCGGCTGGCCCGGCTTGCAGGAGAAGGCCTGGGCGAATTCGGGCATGTTCACCACCACGCCGTTGATGCGGTAGGCGTAGGGTGAATGGGGGTTGACCCGGGCGCTCAGGCGCAGGGATTCGGGACGCTCGCCGCCGCAGACCCACTGGGAGAAGCCGACGAAGAAGCGCTGATCGGGCGACAGGCCGTCCCGCGGCTCGAGCTTCTGATCCTTCGTATCTTCCTTCCAGGCCAGCCAGGCGAGGATGGTCCCGCCCAGGTCGGCCACGTCCTCGCCCAGGGTGAGCTGGCTGTTGATCTTGAGGTCGTCGACCACGGTGTACTGCGCATACTGGTCGGTAACGCAGGAGGCCCGCTTGCGGAACTCCTTGTCGTCCTCGTCGGTCCACCAGTTGCGCAGGTTGCCCTGGGCGTCGAACTGCCGGCCCTCGTCGTCGAAGCCGTGGGTCAGCTCGTGGCCGATGGTAGCGCCGGTGTCGCCATAGTTCGGCGCGGCGTCCATCTTGGGATCGTAGAGCGGCGGCAGCAGCACGGCGGCCGGGAAGTTGATGTCGTTCATGTACGGGTTGTAGTAGGCGTTGACCGTGGGCGGCGTCATCCCCCACTCCTCGCGGTCGACCGGCCGGCCGATCTTGGCGAGGTCGCGGTGCGTCTCGAAGGCTGCCGCCCGCTTCACGTTCCCCGCGAAGTCGCCTCTCCGTACCTCAAGGCCCGAGTAGTCGCGCCAGCGGTCCGGATAGCCGATCTTGTCGCGCAGGGTCTGGAGCTTGACGAACGCCTGCTTCTTGGTCTCCTCGCTCATCCAGGGGAGCTCCCGGAGGCGCACCGCCATGGCGTCGCGGATCTGCCGCACCATCTTCTGGGTGTCGGCCTTGACGCCGGGCGGGAAGACCTTGCGCACGAAGACCTCTCCCAGAGCCTCGCCGAGATCCCGGTCGAGCCAGGAGACGCAACGTTTCCAGCGGGGCGAGATCTGCTGGATGCCCTGCAGGTAGGAGCTGTAGAAATCGAAGCTCGCCTGCACGAAAGGCGTGGAGAGATAGGGGGCGGCCGTCCTCGCCAGGTGGAAGCGGAGATACGCCCGGAGATCGTCGAGGCTCGTGGCCGCGACCTGCTTCTCCACGGCACGGAAGAACTCGGGCTCGGTGACGTTGAACTCTTCCAGCCCCGCTTGGCCGAGATCCTTGAGATAGACATCCCAGCGGAACGAGGGGGTGAGCGCCTGGAGTTGCTGCCGCTTCATGGCGTGCGCGGTCTTGTAGGGGTCGCGGCGCTCGACGGGTGTCAGGGAGGCCTTGGCGAGGGCGGTCTCCAGACGCATCACGGCCTCGGCGCCGCGCTCCGGCCGCGGGTCGCCCAGGAGCTCGAAAGTCTTCCGCACGAACGCCTGGTAGCGCTCGCGGGCCTCCTTGGACTTGGCGTCGTCCTTCAGGTAGTCCTCCGGGGAGGGCAGACCCAGGCCGCCCGCGCTGGCGAAGCCGATGATCTGGGAGGCGTTCCGAGGGTCCTGGCCGGAGCCGAAGCCGAAGAGCATCGGGCCCGAGCCCCCTTCGAGGTGCAGCTTGGCAAGGAGAGCGGCCAACTCCGTCTTGGATTTCAGGCCGGCGATGGCCGCAAGGCTGGGCTTCAAGGGGTCCGCTCCCGCTTTCTCGACCGCCGCCTCGTCCATGCAGGAGGCGAAGTAATCGCCGATCTTCTGGGTGTTCGCGTCGCGTCCATCGCGGACAGCCTCCGGGCGGGCCGCCTCCTCGAGCATGCCCCAAAGGAATCGCTGGTTGTCCTGCGCCGTCTTGGAGTAGACGCTCCAGGAGGGGCGGTCGGCGGGAATGGGGTTCTTCTCCAACCACTTGCCGCAGGAGAACCGGTAGAAGTCGACGCACGGGTCGACCGACCGGTCCATCACCGAGGCGTCGAGGCTCGGCGTGTACGGGAGCTCCTTGAGAGGCCGCTCCTCGGCGGGTGCCGCCGGTCCGGCGAGCATGGCGAGGGCGAGGATCGAAAGGACGGCGACACGCTGGGTCATCGAGGCTCCTGGACTGTGCCGTTCAAGGAGGCGGCAGCAGTGGATCTAAGGTCAGGCTTCCCGCTGGCCGCGCCGGACGACGTTGGCGAGGCGGAGAACGAACTGGGCGCTGACCTCCCGCTGGGTGAGAGTCTGCCGCAGGAAGGCGAGGGCCATGAGGATGCTCTGCGAGGTCCCGATCTGGCTCAAGGCCTCCTCCGCGGCGCGGACCAAGGCCAGCGCTTGGGCGGAATCGCCCTGGAGTAGGTGGATGGCGGCCTGGTCGAGCTTCACGCAGGCGGCCCGGGAACGCCGGCCGGTGGCGGCGAAGCCCACCTCGGCGGCTTCTAGATCCCGGAGGGCGCCGGCCTCATTCCGCAGGCCGATCTTGATACGGCCTTCCAGCCAGAGGAGGTCGAGACGCTGCAATTCACCGGTCGCGAGGCGGTCGCGATGAGCCCCGAGGAGGCTGCGGGCCTCGCGGGGACGCCCGCTCTCCACCAGGAACCAGAGCTGGTTGTGGATGGCGGAGAGGACGAGCCCCGGATCCCGGGCCTCGTCCACCATCTCCAGTCCCTGCTGGGTCAGGCGGCTGGCCTCGCGGGGCTGGCCCGTGCGGCCGGTGTGGAGGCCCTTGGCGATCAGGGCACGCCCCGCCATGTGACGGTCGCCCCGCTCGAGATGGATGGCGTGGGCCGCGTCCAGGGCGGTGAGGGCGAGGACGAAGTGCCCCCGCGCGGCCTCGAGGGACGCCTGGAACTCGTAGAGCTGCGCCCGGATCAGGGGATCGCCGGTACCCTTGGCCAGGAGATCGGCGGCCCGGTCCAGCGCCTGCTGGGCCTCGTCGAGCTCGCCCGCGATGCGGCAGGCGTTGCCATAAGCAGCCGAGGCGCGGCACCGGATGTCGGCCACCTTGGATGCCCCGTAGATCTTGCGGGAGAGGCCGTTGGCGGCGAGCACGGAGAGACGGGCCGTACGCCGCATCCCGGCCAGATCCTCGTGACGGAGAGCCCAGGCTCGTTCGAGGAGGGCCTCCACCAGCTCGGGTCCCTCGACTTCGGCCGAGACGCCGGCCTGCTCTTGCAGGGGGCGGAGACTTGAAACCTGCGCGCTCCTGTCACGGGAAGCGGCGAGCACCCGGTCGAAAACGGCGTCGTAGGCGTCCTCCGACACGGCCTCCCGAGGATGCCAGAGGGCCGCGGACCTGGCCTGGCAGGTACTGCAGCCGCGGAGGAAGTGGGCCACCACGGCCCGCGCCTTCTCCTTGGGCAACGCGCCGCCGGCGAACGCCTCGAGATCCTGGGAAGTGAAATGCTGCTCCATCGAACGCTCCTCTCGTACCTGTCAACAGGCTGGACCGGGGTGTTAATCCAAGTCTGGACCTCTAGCCTTTCTACGCACATTACGGCAGGAATGTTTTGTCAGGCCACCCTCGCCGGCCCGCGAACAGAGCTGATCGGGGTACCTATTCCCAATTGTCTATGTGATCATTCGCCCTTCTTCGGGGGGACGGACGCCGATGGCTGTTCGTCCCGGTCTGACAAAAGACACGATTGGAGGTTTACGTGAAGAAGACTCTCAAGAAGCTGGCCCTCAACAAGGAGACGTTGCGCAGCCTGAACGACGAGCAGGTGGCCGAGGCGGCCGGCGGCCAGCCGTCGATTCAGTACTCCCGGTGTCCCGAGCTGAGCTGCGGCATCGGCTGCACGTTCAACACCAACTGCTAACACGGCCCGGGGGAGGAGCGATCCTCCCCCTTTCTCGTCTATCCCCCCGGCGCGCCCTCGATCTCCACCACCTCTCCCGAGCCGCGCACCTTGGCTTTATAGGTCCTCCCCTCCTCGAAGCTCTTCCAGACCTGCTCGTTGGGGGCCTGATAGCGGACGGGCTTCCCCTCGGCGTCCTGAAAAAGGACTTCGTAGAGTTCCTTGCGGCTCCCCTCGCGCTCGTTCGTCCCCAGGTTCGGGCCGGGCCAGACGGGCGAGCGGTCCTGGCCCTCGGCCCTGGCCTCGCGGTCGGGCACCCACTTCTCCGCCTCGTAACGGATGCGTTGCCGGTAGACCGGCTGCTCACGGTAGACGGGCTCCTGGTAGGTCTCCTCGTGGGAGCGGTCCTCGTAGACGGGGCGGTCCTCGTAGACGTCCTCGAAGTAGCCGTTGCCGAGATCGCGGGTGCCAGTCTGGACCCGCTCGGTGCCCGTCTGGACCCGCTCGGAGACGGTGCGGGTGGCCGTGCGCGTGCCGGTCTGGATCCGGTCGACGTGGTGGACCTCCCGGCTGCTGCCGAGGATGCGGGCGCCGGGGGGGACCTCGCCTTCCCAGGCCTGCTCGGTGACCGGGCGGAGCTCCTCGACGGCGATCGTCCGCAGCCAGTGGAAGCCGGTGACGGTGAGGTCCGCCGACTTCGGCCGGCCGACGAAGAAGACGAGGGCGGCCAGGGCGAGGAGGCCCAGGCAGCCGATGCCGCAGCCCTTCTTGAGAGCCGTGCTCGTGCCCTTGGCGGGCGGGGCCGGAGCCACGAGCTGAGGAGGCGGCGGGGGCGGGGCGCCGAGCGGGCGCTCGACGACCTCGCGGATCTGGGCGCCGGGATCCTTGGGGGCTCCGCAGCCTGAGCAGAAGGCATGGTCTGCCGGGTTGTCCGCGTCGCAGTAGGGGCAGACCCAGTCCGGACCGGCCTGAGCCTTCTTCAGCGCCTCCGCCGCCACCACCTCGGGCGCGTCCTCGGGCAGGTAGAACTTCACCTCGGGGCCGCGGGGCGCGCCGCAGCCGCCGCAGAACTTCTCGGGTCCACGGTTCTTCTTCCTGCCGCAAACGGGGCAGTCCCAAGCGCCTTCACGAATGGCCACGGGTGGGTCTCCTGAGTTGTCGGTCCGGGACGATCCTATCGCGCAAGGCCCGTTCCGCTATCCTCTCCGCATGAATTCGCACGCCACCCACACCGTCTTCAATCAGCCGCCGCCGTTCGAGGACGTCAACCTCTTCACCACCGACCGGGCGCTGGCCGAAGCCCTGCGGCGGGAGGGGGCGGAGTGGGCCGAGGAGCGGGCCACGGAATTCGGGGCGGCCGTGGGACGGCGGGAGACGGTCGCGTGGGGGTTCCAGGCCAACGAGCATCCGCCCGTGCTGCGCAGCTACGACCGGCAAGGCGAGCGGATCGACGAGGTGGAATTCCACCCCGCCTGGCACGCCCTCATGGCCCTCGGGGTGGAGAACGGGCTGCAGGCCATGCCCTGGCGCGAGCCCCGGCCCGGGGCGCACGTGGCGCGGGCGGCGATGTTCATGCTGCTGGCCGAGGTGGAGGCCGGGGTGGGCTGCCCCCTCTCGATGACCTACTCGGCCGTGCCCGCCCTGCGCACGCAGCCGGAGGTGGCGGCCGAGTGGGAGCCGCGGCTCGGCTCCACCGTCTACGATCCGCGGCTGGTGTCGGCTGGAGGGAAGACCGGGGCCCTCTGCGGCATGGCGATGACGGAGAAGCAGGGCGGCTCGGACGTGCGGGCCAACACCACCGAGGCGCGCCCCCTCGGCGCCGGCGGCCCCGGGGCGGAGTACGAGATCACGGGCCACAAGTGGTTCTGCTCGGCGCCCATGTGCGACGCCTTCCTGGTGCTCGCCCAAGCCCCCGGCGGCCTCTCCTGCTTCCTCCTCCCCCGCTTCACGCCGGACGGCGAGCGCAACCGCTTCCACCTCCAGCGCCTCAAGGACAAGCTCGGCAACCGCTCGAACGCCTCGAGCGAGGTGGAATTCCGCGCCGCCTGGGCTCGCCTCCTGGGCGAGGAAGGCCGGGGCGTCCAGACCATCCTCGAAATGGTGAACCACACCCGGCTCGACTGCGTGATCGGCTCCGCCGCCGGTATGCGCTGGGGCACGGCGCGGGCGATCCACCACGCGGCGAACCGCCGGGCATTCGGCAAGCCGCTGATCGACCAGCCTCTGATGCGCAACGTCCTCGCCGACCTCGCCATCGAGTCGGAGGCCGCCACGACGGCCATGATGCGCCTGGCCCGCTCCTACGACGAGGCGGACGCCCCCTTCCGCCGGCTGGCCACGGCCGTGCTCAAGTACTGGACCTGCAAGCGGGCGCCCGTCCACGCCGCCGAAGCCCTGGAGTGCCTGGGCGGCAACGGCTACGTCGAGGAATGGGGCCTGGCCCGCCTCTACCGCGAAGCGCCCCTGAACTCGATCTGGGAAGGCTCGGGGAACGTGCAGTGCCTGGACGTGCTACGGGCCATCCAGAAGTCGCCCGAGTCGCTGAAGGCCCTGCTCGCCGAGATCCGCGAGGCCCGGGGAGCCGACGCCCGCCTGGACACCTACGTCAACGAGCTCCGGGCCCAGCTCGAGAGGCCAGACGACCTGGAAGCGCGGGCTCGCCGCCTGGTGGAGCGCTTGGCCCTGGCCCTCCAGGCGTCGCTCCTGGTGCGGCACGCCCCGGCCGACGTCGCGGACGCCTTCTGCGCCAGCCGGCTGGCGGGGGACGGCGGCCGGGCATTCGGAACGCTGCCGGCGGGAATCGATTTCGGTGCGATCCTGGCGCGGAGCCTCACGAGCTGACGTTCGTGAGATTTCTCTCCAGCGCCGTTTCCAGCTCCGCGAAGTAGGCCCGGTTCCCCCAGAGATCGGCTGCCAGCCGGTCGACGAAACCGCCGAGGAGCTTCTCCTCCTCGCGGAAGACCTCGCCTTCGGGAAGGCCCCCGGACTTCTTCTGCCGGCGGCGCGGCAGGAAGCGGCGGAACAGGGATGCGGCCTGCACCAGCAGGGAGAGGCTGCGCCGGAAGTCGCGGGCGAGCGTCCGGTAGACCGGCCCGGCGTCCACCTCCGCCAGGGCAGCCGCGACCGCCCCGCGTACGGTCGAGGCCCAGTCCGCCGGCCTGTCGGTCTGGGGAAGGCGGGCGGCGTGCAGCACGAGATAGCCGAGTTGGAGGGTCTCCGCCGAGCGGCGGGCGCTGCGGCGGATGGTGAGAAAGTAGAAGACCGTCCGGAAGAGCTTGCCGAGGATCGCGCCGGCCACTTCGCGGACGGCCCAGACAGTCCTCCCCAGGCAACCCATCCGGACGTCCTCCTCGCCGCCCGCGAGGACCTTCACCTCCTGAGGGGACCAGCCGAGCCCTTCGTCCCGGCCGATCTCCCCGATCATCCGCCGCTGCACCTGCTCCAGCGCCCAGTCGTCCATGAAGGGGACGGGGATCAGCGGGCAGAGCCCGCCGATCACGCTGAAGAAGGTCAAGCGGCGGAACGCGTCCTCGCGGGGCCGGCCTGGGGTCGCCATGCCGGAGAGTGTATTACTTCCCGGCCGCCTTCCCCTTGTGGTAGTTCGGGTACTCCGGCCGCTTCGGCTTCGCCGGCGGCGGATTCTTCGCCAGCAGGTCCAGGGCCACCTGCACGGCCTTCTCGAGCTGCGTGTCGTGCCCCTGGCGCCAGGCCTTGGGGTCGAGCTCCACCTCGACGTCGGGCGCCACGCCGTGGTTCTCGACGTCCCAGGTGCCGTCCGTGCTCCAGAATGCGGCTCGCGGAGCCGTCACGAAGCCGCCGCCGATCAGCTCCGGATAGTCGTAGATGCCGACCAGGCCGCCCCAGGTCCGGGTCCCAACCAGGGGTCCGATCTCGAGCTTGCGGAAGTACCACGGCAGGGCGTCGCCGCCGGAGCCGGCGGCCTCGTTGATGATCATCACCTTGGGGCCGAAGATCGAGCCTACCGGGGTCGTGAAGTCCTCGCCCTCGCGGGTCGAGAAGTAGTTGAGCAGCGGCCGCCGGAGGTAGTCGATGATGTAGTCGGCCGTGAAGCCGCCGCCGTTGAAGCGCTCGTCGATCACCGCCCCCTGCTTGCCCAGTTGGGCGAAGAAGTAGCGGTTGAAGCTGGTGTACCCCTCCTCCGCCGTGTCAGGCAGATAGATGTAGGCGAGCTTGCCGCCCGAGAGCTCGTCCACCTTGCGGCGGTTGTCCTCGATCCAGGCGAGGTTGCGCAGCTCGTACTCGTTTTCCACGGGGACGACGGTGACCTTGCGCGAGCCCTTGCCGTCGGCGTTGGGGCCGACCTCGAGGACCACGGACTTACCAGCCGTGGCCTCGAAGAAGCTGTAGACGTTGTCCGCGGCGCGCAGCTCCCGGCCGTTGACGGAGAGCAGGTACTCCCCCGTCTTGACGTTGACGCCCGGCTGGGTGAGGGGCGCCTGGAGGCTGGGGTTCCAGTTCTCGCCGTTGAAGACTCGCGCGAAACGGTAGCGGCCGCCAGCGATCTCGTAGTCTGCCCCCAGGAGCCCGCCCTTGACCTTGGCGACCTCCGGCGCGTCGCCGCCGCCCAGGAAGAGGTGGCCCACGGTGAGCTCGCCGAGCATCTCGTTGAACAGCGCGTTCAGGTCGCTGCGGTGGCCGATGCCGTCCAGGTAGGGCTCGTAGCGCTTCATCGCCGAGGCGAGGTCCACCCCGTGCAGGCCGGGGTCGTAGAAGAAGTCCCGTTCCATCCGCCAGACCTCGCGATACATCTGCCGCCACTCGGCACGGGGATCGACCAGGACCTCCACGCCGTCGAGGGCCAGGGCCCCCTCGCCCGGCTTGGGCGCCTGGGCGGTCGGCACGATGCTCCAGCCCGGCCCCTGGTGGACGAGCATCTTCTCGCCATCCTGCGACACGGCAAAGGGCGGCTGGACCCCCTCGAGGATCTTTTCCGTCTTGCGGGATTCGAGATCGAACCGGTGCAGGATCGAGCCCTCGAAGCCGAAGCCCACCACGGGCGCGCTCTCGAGCACGAAGACCACGCCCTCCTTGCCCACGGCGAGGCCCGTGTAGTTCCGCGGCGGAATCGGCAGGGACAGGATCCGCTGGCCGATGCCGTCGAAGTCGATCTTCACGGGCGCCGGCTTGTCTTCCTCGCCCTTATCGTCCTCATCTTTGGCCTTGGACTTGTCCTTGCTCTCCCCCTCGTCCTTCTTATTCTTCTCGTCTTTGCCATCCTTCCCTTTCTCCTCCTCCTTCCCCTTCTCCTCATCGCTCTGGGGCGCCAGGGGCGAAGGCAGCTCCTTGTCCAGCACGGCGACGTACACGCTGCGCGACACCGGCCGCTGGAGACTCGACAGGTCGAGCCAGCCGGTGGTGGGGCCGACGTCCGTGCTGGCCGTGAAGTAGAGGTACTTGCCCCCCTTGTCGAAGGCCACGTAGCGCGCGTCGCTCAGGCCGTCCGTGACCTGGCGGCTTTTGCCGGTCTCGGGCGAGTAGAGGAAGATTGCCCGCAGGTGGTTGCTCAGGTCCCGGCTGTAGGCGATCCAGCGGCTGTCGGGCGACCAGGAGGCCTCGAGCGGACGGAAGGGCGTCTCGTAGTGGTCGTTGTCGACCCGCACGGGCTTGCCCTTTTCCACATCCACGTACCAGAGGTTCATGCGCTTGTCGGTGTAGGCGATCTTCGTGCCGTCCGGCGACCACTGGGGCGAGTAGAAGTAGGAGGGGGGATCGCCCAGGCTGATCTTCTTGACGTCCTCGGTGCCCGTCTGGCCGGTGATGTGCAGGGCGTACTCGCCCGATACATCGGAAAAGTAGGCGATCCGCTGGCCGTCCGCGGACCACGCGGGGAAGCGCTCCGCAGCCCCCGGCGTGCGGGTCAGGTTCCGGGCGTCCCCCTTCTCGGCGGGCACGGTGAGGATCTCGCCGCGGGCCTCGAAGGCGGCCCGCACGCCCGTGGGCGACAGGGCGGCGGAGAGGATGCGGTCCCCCACCTTCGCGTAGTGCGGACGCACGGCGGACAGGTCGCCCTCGACCCGCACCGCCACCGGCTTCGAGCCGCCGGAGGCGAGGTCGAAGAGATGGATCTGCCCGAACTGCTCGTAGACGATCGCTCCCGGGCCGGCCGAAGCGGTGAAGATGTCAGCCCCCTCGTTGCGCAGCGCCTCGGTCACCTTGCCGCTCGCCGGGTCGAACACGAACAGGGTGGACGGGCCGTTGCGGTCCGACAGGAAGTAGAGGCGGTCGCCCACCCACATCGCGTCCCAGTCGTTCGAATTGTCGCGGGGAACCTTCGTCTCGATGGTGGAGTCGGAGAGCCGGGCAATCCAGATCGGCGAGGTCCTGCCGCCGCGGTAGCGCTTCCAGGCGGCGTAGCTCCCGGGCGCACCTCCGCGGTTCCATTGCGGCACGTAGGCGAGGCGCGTGGCGTCGGACGAAAACGCGCCCTGCACGGCGCGGGCGAGCGGCACCTCGGTGGGAAATCCACCTTCGACGGACATGGTGTAGAGCCTGGGGAAGCTGGAGCGGCCCGAGGCGAAGAGCACCTTCTTGCCGTCGGGCGTCCAGCCCCGGACCTGGTCGATCGAGGGGTACCAGGTCAGGCGGCGCGGCACGCCCCCGGCGACCGGCACCAGGTAGACGTCGTAGTTGCCGTCGTAGTTGCCGGTGAAGGCGATCGTCTGGCCGTCGGGAGAGAAGGCGGCGTCGGTCTCGATACCCGTCCCGGTCGTCAGCCGCCGGGCATCGCCCCCGTCGCGGCCCACCAGCCAGAGGTCACCCGCGTAGCTGAAGGCGATCTGGTCGCGGCTCAAGGCCGGCTGCCGCAGCCAGGGCCCGGCGGCCGCCGGAAGGGCGGCCAGGAGCGTGAGAACGAAGAACAAAGGAGCCAATCGGCGCATTTCGATCACCCTTTTTCGAAGAGAAGAGAATCCGTCTACGGTTCGGGCCTCTTTACGCTGGCCGCGCCCGGAAGTTGCCTGGAATTTCAGCCGGTATCTTAGCCCATGACGGTGCCCGCTCCGGCCCCGGAATTGCAGGTCCCCGAGCGTGGTTTCCTGGATATGGAACGGTTACCAGAGGAGACGACCCGATGAAATGCCACACCCCAGACTGCACCGGCGAGCACGAGGCGCGGGAGATCAGCCACTCGGTGGTCTACCGGGAGCGCACCCTCGTCGTCCATCATGTGCCGGCGGACATCTGCCCCGAGTGCGGGGACGCCGTGCTGACCGAGGAGACGACGATCTACCTCGACGGCCTTCTGAAGCGGAAGGCCCGGGCCAAGGGCGACGTTTTCGCCTACGGAGTCTGAGGGTCCGGAAGGTCAGAGTGACGGCAAAGCCGCGACGGCGTCCTCTGCCCCCGGACGCCAGGTTGCAAACAAGGCCTTGTTCGCATCAAAATCGAAGATTGACAACAGCCCGTAGCCCCGGGGGACGTGGCGCTACCGGTCCAGCCGGCCCATGATCTTCAGCTCGACCAGATCCTCGGGGGAGAGGTTCTTGTAACCCTTGCTCGCGGCTTTCCGGACGAACTCGGGCGTCACGCCATGGATGCGGAACTCCACCAGGCGGTCGGCGGGCAGGTTCCGGTACCCGGCGTCCGTGAACCCCTGGACAAACTGGGGGTTCACGCCGTGAATGCGGAACTCGACCAGCCTGTCCGCCGGCAGATCGCGGTAGCCGGCGTCCACCATGCCACGGACGAAATCGGGGTTCACGCCGTGGATCCGGAACTCCACCAGGCGCTCCGCCGGCAGTTGCCGGTAACCCGAGTCGGCCATGCCCCGGACGAACTCCGGGCTGACGCCGTGAATGCGGAACTCGACCAGCCGGTCGAGCGAAACGTCGCCGTAGTCGAGCTCCTTCATCTGCCGGACGAAGTCGAGCGAGACGTCGTGAAGGGCGAGCTCCATCAGGCGGCTGTCCGAGACCTGATAGCCCAGCGCTGCCATCTGCCGGACATAGGCGGGATTGCCCTCGAAGGTGAAGAAGCCCGTGCCGTCGCCACCCTCGAACCGGCCCTCGAAGTGGAAGGTGCCGGCGTCCCGGGGCATGTCGAAGCGGACCTCCGGTCCGGCGCCGAGCCCCTTGAAGGCGCTCACGGGGTGGCTGTTCGATTCCTCCCAGCTCCCCCAGGTGCCGCGCATCTTCATCCTGAGATGGATCTTGCCGTCCTTCTGGCGCTCCGCCGACCAGGTGCCGCGGCGTTCCGTGCCCTGCCGGCCCGGCGCGGACGCCCTGGGTGGGGCGGGCGGCGCTGGCTTCTCCAGGCTGGCCGGAGCCAAGCTCGCCTTTCTGGGCGGCGCCGGGCTCTCCGCGGCGCCTGAAGACGACCCGGCGTCCGCAGGGTCGGAAAATTGCGCAAAGTCGAATGTGACTCCAGCCGGGAGCAGCGAGAGCGCCAGGACGCCGGCCAGCCAGGGGCGGCGGGAGCGGGCGGGCACGCCGACCAGCCGGCGGACGCGGTCCACGAGCGAGCCGCCGTCCGCCGCCAGGGCCAAGCGGGGCGAGGAGACCCGGAGCCCCTCGAGGTTCGCCAGAGCCCGGGCGTAGCCCAGCGGGTCGCCGCAGACGGCCACCGCCAAGTCGTCGCAGCAGTTCTCCCGCTCGCGGCGGATCTGCGCCGAGACCCACCAGACGGCCGGGTGGTAGAAGAGGAGGGTCTCCACCACGGTCTGCAGGAGGTTGACGAGGTAGTCGTGGCGCCGCACGTGGGCCAGCTCATGGGCGAGGATGGCTTCGAGCTGTTGGGGGGAGAGCCCGGCGAGAGCGCTCCCGGGGACCAGGATGACCGGCTTGAGCCAGCCGATCACGGCCGGCACCTGCACGGCGGAGGATTCGAGGAGCTCCACCGCCCGGACGACGCCCATCCGCCGGGCCAGCCCGCGCAGCTTCGTCTCCAGATCCGCCGGGACCGGCCGGGTGCCGCGGCGCCTTAGGATGCGCGTCAGGCGCCAACCTCCCAGGTGATAGAGGGAGAGGCCGGCGACTCCCGCCAGCCAGAGCCCGAACACCCAGGGCAGGGCCGCGGGCAGGACATCGTAGATCGGCGACGATTCGGAGAAAGCGGCAGGGACGGAAGCCGTCGTGACCAAGCCTTCCTCTGATCCTGCCGGATGGACGGCAGAGGCCGTGGCCGGGCTGACTGGGATGACCGGGCTGATCGGGATGACCGAGCCCGCCGGCGGCGCCATCCGAAGGACCGTCACCACCGGGCAGGCCAGCAGGAGGACGAGGGCTCCAAGCGCCACGGAGTACCGTACGGAGGCCTTTCCCTTCCCGAGGGCAGCCAGGGCTCCGGCCGCGGCGATGCCCACCAGTGCGCCCTGCCAGAGGAAGTGCACCAGCGCCCAGGCGATGGCCTGGGCCGCGGGAGTCGCGGACAGCGTCTCGATGCCAGTCATCTTTTCTCTCCTTCGAGCTGATCCAACTGATCCAGAAGGCCACGGATCTCCGCCAGCTCCTCGGCCGACGCGGGCCGGGAGGCGAGGGCGCGCATCACGAGACGGCTCGCCGAGCCCTCGAACGCCCGGTCGAGCAGGTCTCCCACGAGCTGGCTCTGGGTCTGCTCCTCCGGCAGCCGCGCCGTGTAGAGGTGGGCCCGCTGCGACTCGTCGCGGGTGACCAGCCCCTTCTCCGCCATGATCTGGAGCTGCTTCAAGGTGGTGGTGTAGACGGCCTGGAAACGGCGCGCCAGCTCCTCGTGGACATCCTTGACGGTGCTCGGGCCGCGGCGCCACAGCACGCGGAGGATGGCCAGCTCGGCATCGGTGGGACGGGGTGTCTCGGGCATGAAGGAAGGCTATACGAAGAGAATCGTACTTGTCAACGAAGGGTTTCGTAGATCCTCCGGTCCCGCGATCTGTCCCATACAATCCCCCTCCCATGTGGAAACCCGGCGATCGAGTCACCCATCGTTTTCATGCCGAGCTCGGTCCGGGCCGGATCACCGCCGTCCAGGGCCGCAGGATACGCGTCGAGTTCCCGGACGCCGGACAGGCCCTGATCTTTGCCGCGGGGACCGACGCTCTCGTCCCCCTCACCGTGACGCCTGGGGGCCGGGCGCGCCTGGACCCTTCGGGCGAGCTCGTGGTCGTCGAGTCGTGCGAGGAGGGCGTCTGCACCCTCGCCGACGGCCGCGAGGTGGAGCTCAAGGACCTCTGGCCCCTGCCGGCCGAGATCCCTCTCGTCGAGCGGCTGGCGCGGGGCAACCTCGACGCCTTCGAGGACTTCGCCAACCGGCTGGACGGCCTGCGCCTGCTGCGGGTGCGCCGGGCGGGCGGGCTCGGCTCGTTCCTCGGCGGACGCATCCAGCTCTTCCCCCACCAGCTCTACGCCGCCGAGCGCGCCTGCCACAGCGATCCCGTGCGCTGGCTGCTGGCCGACGAGGTGGGCCTCGGCAAGACGGTCGAGGCGTGCCTCATCCTGAACCGCCTCCTGCACACCGGGCGGGCCGACCGCACCCTCATCGTGGCCCCCGAGACCTTGACCATCCAGTGGCTGGGCGAGCTGTGGCGCAAGTATCACCAGGCCTTCGTGCTGCTCGACGAGAAGCGGCTGGACGACGTGGCCAAGGACCACGGCGAGGGCTTCAACCCGTTCGACGTCCACCGCCACGCGATCGTCGGCATCGACACGCTGATCCGCCGCCGCCGGCTGACCGAGCAGGCCGCCGAGGCGGGGATCGACCTGCTGGTGGTGGACGAGGCGCATCACCTGAAGCGCCCGAAGGGCCATCCCGGCAACGAGGCGTACCGGGCCGTAGCGCCCATCGCGGCCCTGGGCCGGCACGTCCTGCTGCTCACCGCGACGCCGCTCGAAGACGACGCCCACGGCTTCTTCCGCCTCCTCCAGCTCCTGCGGCCCGAGGAGTTTCCCGAGGAGCAGTCGTTCGAGGAGCGGCTGGCCCGGCGCGAGCCGCTGCCGCCCTGCACCAGCGCCACCCGGCGGGTCGACATCGGCGGCCTGCCGCCCCGCGTGCCGGCGCCGGTCGACATCGACGACGCCGGCTGGGAGCCCCTCGACCGCCTGGTGCGGCACCTGCGCGCTCAAGCCGCCGACAACCCGCTGGCCCGGCGGCGCAAGGCGGACCGGGTCTTCCGCGCCCTCGCCTCCCCCGCCGCCCTCCTGCCCGTGGTGGACCGGGAGGACGCCGAGACGGCCGCCCTCACGGCCGAGGCCGAGCGCGCGGACCCGCGGGTGCGCTGGCTCGTGGAGCAGTCCGGCCGCTGGCTGGGGCCGGGCGAGAAGACGCTCGTCTTCGTGGCCCACCGCGAGACGCTCGACCTGCTGCGGACGGCAATCGAGCGCCAGGGCCGGCGCGCCGGGATCTTCCATGAGGATCTCTCGCCCGAACGGCGGGACATTGAGGTGGCGCAGTTCCGGCTGCCCGAGGGGCCGTCGATCCTGATCTCGACCGAGGCCGGCGGCGAAGGGCGCAACTTCCAGTTCTGCCGCCGGCTGGTGCTCTTCGACCTGCCATGGAACCCGGGGGTCGTCGAGCAGCGGATCGGGCGTCTGGACCGCATCGGCCGCACGATCCCCACCGAGATCGTCTACTTCCGCCCGCCCGCCGGGTTCGGGAGCGCCGTGGCCGGCCTCTACGAGCGCATCGGCCTGTTCAAGGAGCCCCT
>Ga0126305_10000006_pt1 | contig 97686 bp, 106 predicted proteins | sample Plot26_FD_92536 | JGI IMG/M metagenome (GOLD analysis project Ga0126305, IMG submission 92536) | Serpentine soil microbial communities from UC McLaughlin Reserve, CA, USA - Plot26 | ecosystem: Environmental > Terrestrial > Soil > Grasslands | place: USA: UC McLaughlin Reserve, Lake County... | reverse complement strand
GAGAAGGACAGGCCCGGCTTCGACCCCGGCAAGCTGGAGCACAAGCTCGGGATCAAGGGCTCGCCCACCGGCTCGCCGAGCTTCACCGACGTCCGCGTCCCGCACGAGAACCTGATCGGCGAGGAGGGGAGGGGCCTGCGGGTGGCTCTCGGCACCCTCGAGCGCACCCGCCTCGGCGCTGCCGCCCAGGCGGTCGGGATCGCCCAGGGCGCGACCGACTACGCCAACGGTTACGCCGCCGAGCGGATTGCCTTCGGCAAGCCGATCAACCAGCTGCAGGCGATCCAGTTCAAGCTCGCCGACATGGAGACCGGCACCGCCGCCGCCCGCGAGCTCCTCTACAAAGCCTGCTCGATGGCCGACAAGGCCGAGCGCCCCGCCGACCTCGGCAAGTGGACCTCGATGGCCAAGCTCTTCGCCTCCGACAACGCGATGAAGGTGACGGTCGAGGCGATCCAGGTCCTCGGCGGCTACGGCTACGTCAACGAGTATCCGGTCGAGCGGATGATGCGCGACGCCAAGATCACCCAGATCTACGAGGGTACGAACGAGATCCAGCGGGTAGTCATAGCTCGGGCGATGGCTTAGTCACTTCTGAGTATTCGTTTTACAGGATTGGAATAGTTGTCCAAGGCGCGCGAGTTCCCGGTAAAGTTGCAGATGCAGCAAGGCGAGAGCCTGGGAGAGATCTCGCAGAATCCTGGTAATCGGCCGGCAGGGCCGACATTCCTATCGAGACCCCGGATAGGAGCGTTGAATAGTTCCCCCAACTGCATCTGCAGAGGCACGACCCCGTGTACACGGACGCTCGGTGCTGGTCGGCGCGGAGAAGTTCCACGTCCGCGGCGTCACCTACGGCACCTTCCGTTCGGAAGGCGGGTCGTCCTTTCCCGCTCCCGAACGGGTGCGGGAGGACTTCGCGGCGATGGCCGCGGCGGGGATCAACGCCGTCCGTACTTACGTGCCGCCGCCGCACTGGCTGCTCGACGCCGCCCTCGAGCACGGCATCCGGGTCATGGTCGGCTTTGCCTGGGAGCAGCATGTCGCCTTCCTTGACGATTCCGACGGTGCGCAACGGATCGCAAGGCGGCTAGCGGACGAGGTCCGCGCCTGCGAGCGGCACCCGGCGATCCTCTGTTACTCGATCGGCAACGAGATCCCGGCGCCGATCGTCCGCTGGCACGACAAGCGGCCGGTCGAGCGCTTCCTCGAGCGCCTGCACTGGGAGGCCAAATCCGCCGACCCCGGGGGCCTCGTCACCTACGTCAATTACCCCTCGACCGAGTACCTCGAGCTGCCCTTCCTCGACGTCTGCGCCTTCAACGTCTTCCTCGAGCAGGAGGGGACCTTCGAGTCCTACCTGGCGCGGCTGCAGAACCTCTCCGGCGACCGGCCGCTGCTGATCACCGAGCTCGGGCTCGACAGCCGCCGCAACGGCGCCGAGGAACAGGCCCGCTCGCTGGAGCGCCAGGTCCGCAGCGCCTTCGCAACCGGCGCCGCCGGCACCTTCGTCTTCGCCTGGACCGACGAGTGGCACCGCGGCGGGCATGATGTCGACGACTGGGACTTCGGCCTGGTCGACCGCGAGCGGGCGCCGAAGCCGGCGCTGGCGGCGGTGGAGCGCGCCTATGCGGCGGTCCCCTTCGCCCCGAACGGACCCTGGACTGCGGTCTCGGTCGTGGTCTGCACCCACAACGGGCAGGCAACGCTGGACGAGTGCCTGGGCCGGCTGCGGACGCTCACCTACCCCGACTACGAGGTGATCGTCGTCAACGACGGCTCCAGCGAGGCCTGCACGGCAATCGCCCGCGCCCACGGCGCCACCTTGATCGAGACCGAGCACCGCGGTCTTGGGCACGCGCGCAACAAGGGGATCGAGGCGGCGCGGGGGGAGATCGTCGCCTTCCTCGACGACGACGCCTATCCCGATTCTGACTGGCTCTACTACATCGCCGCGCTGCTCCGCGCCAACGGCCACGCCGGCGTCGGCGGGCCCAACATCCCGCCCGAGGACGACGGCTTCCTCGCAGAATGCGTGGCGGCCGCCCCTGGCGGGCCGATCCACGTTCTCGTTTCCGACCGCGAGGCCGAGCACGTGCCCGGCTGCAACATGGCCTTTCGCAGGGACGTGCTCGAAGAGGTCGGCTGCTTCGACGAGGGCTTCGAGGTAGCCGGCGACGACGTCGATCTCTGCTGGCGGCTGCAGAAGGCGGGCCGCACGCTCGGGTTCAGCGCCGGCGCCGTGGTCATGCACCGTCGCCGCGACTCGATCCGCCGCTACCTGCGCCAGCAACTCGGCTATGGCAAGGCCGAGGCGCTGCTCGAGCGCAAGTGGCCGACCCGCTACAACCGCGCCGGCTCCTCGCGCTGGTCCGGGCGCATCTACGAGGCGCCGGCGTCGCAGACGCCCAGGCGGCGCTCGCTGGTTCGTTACGGCACCTGGGGCAGCGGCCTCTTCCAGTCGATCTATGACCCGCCGCGGGCGATCTCCAGCATGCTGCAGGCGCCCGAGGGACTGATGCTGGTTGCCCTCCTCGGCGAGATCTCCGCCCTCGGCCTGCTCTGGCAGCCGCTTCTAGTGGCGGCCCCCGCCTTCTTCGCCGCGATCGCCTGGATCCTCGCCGCCGCCACCGCCAACGGCTGGCGCGCCCATCGGCGGGCCCCCGGGGACCCGCTGGGAGAGACACTGAAGCGCCGCGCGGTCACCTCGCTGCTCTTCCTCATGCAGCCGTTTGCCCGTCTCGCCGGTCGCCTCCGCAACGGGCTCTCACCGTGGCGCCGCCGCACCGAGGCGCAGCCGACTCTGCCCTGGCCGCGGACGGTCGAGATCTGGAGTGAACGCTGGCGCGACCCGCAGGCCTGGATCGAGCAGCTGCAGGACGGGCTCGCCGCAGCCGGAGGGTTCGTCCGCAGCGGCGGCCCCTTCGACCGCTGGGATCTCGACCTGCGGGCCGGGGCCTTCGGCGGAGTAAAGATCCGCACCGCCGTCGAGGAGCACGGCGACGGCAGGCAGATGCTGCTGGCCCGGGTCTGGCCGCGGACGACCGCAACCGGGCGCCTGGTCGTCCTGGTGCTGATCCTGCTCGCCTTGGTCGCCGTCTGGCAGGAGCGGCCGGACATCGCGGTCGCGATCTCTGTCGCCCTGCTGATCACCGTCACCTTCGGCCTCGAGGGAATGGCGACGGCGACGCGGCTGGCGCTGGCCGAGCTCGACAAGCTCGACGGCGAGGGGCGGGAGGACGCCGAAGCGGAGGTGGTCAACGTCCCACCCGCCTCCTCGCCGCCGAAGACCCTGGCCCGCCTCCCCGAGGCAGGCCGCAGCGAGCCGAACCTGGTCCGCCAGGTCATCCACCGCCACGACGAGGAGCGGCGATGACGAAACAGGAGAACGGCGCCTGGGAGCTATGGAAGGCGCTGCCGCGGATGAAGCCGTACCTGCGGCCCTACAGGAAGACCCTGATCGCGCTGCTGGCGCTGACGGTTCTGGCGGCCATTCTCGCTCTCGCCGAGCCCTGGCCGTTGGCGGTGATCCTCAACGAGATCCTCGCCGAGGAGGGGGAGACGAGCGGGATGGTCCGCACCATCTTCGGCCCGGACCCGGAGACCTGGTTCGTCCTCGTTTCCCTGGTCCTGGTCCGCTTCGGGATCATCGTCCTCGGCAACGGGTTCACGGTCTGGAACCACTTCCTCGGCTCGAAGATGGAGCAGAACATGGTCCTCGACCTTCGCAGCGACCTCTTCGCCCACGTCCAGCGGCTCTCGCTGACCTTCCACGACAAGCGCCAGACCGGGGCGCTGATGAGCCAGATCAACCTCCAGGCCGCCTCGGTCGGGAACGTGATCATGGTGATCCCGCCACTGGTCGAGGCAGGGCTGACGCTGATCGGGATGTTCGCGATCGCGATCCTGATCGACTGGCAGCTCGCCGTCTTCGCGATGGTCGTCCTGCCTTTCCTCGTCTGGTCCTTTGGCCTATACGGGAAGCGGATCGTGCCGCGCCTGCAGAAGGTGCAGCGGCTCGAGTGGGAGTCGCTCTCGATCGTCAACGAGGCGATGGCGATGATGCGGGTGATCGTCTCCTTCGGTCGCGAGGACTACGAACACAAGCGCTTCCGCGAGCAGGGAAAGACGGCCGTCGACGAGCGGGTGAAGCTGACCGTGGGACAAAGCCTCTACACGCTCGGGGTGCAGACGATCACCGCCGCCGGGATCTCAGTGGTGATGGGCTTCGGCGCCTGGCACGTGATCCAGGGACAGCTCTCGATCGGTGAGCTGGTCGTGCTCATCGCCTACATCTCCTCCGTCTACCAGCCGCTGGAACAGATCAGCACCACGGTCGGGATGGTCCACGAGGAGCTCGTCCAGTTCGATGCCTCCGTCAGGCTCCTCGACACCGAGCCCGAGGTGAAGGAGCGGGAGAACGCCGTCGATCTCGACCGAGCCCGCGGGCGGGTGACCGTAAGGGGAATCGGATTCGCCTACCCCGGGCGGCAGGACACCCTCGCCGACATCTCTTTCGACGCCCATCCTGGGGAACGGGTCGCGATCGTCGGTCACACCGGTGCCGGCAAGAGCACGCTGATGAGCCTCTTGATCCGCTTCTACGACCCGAGCACGGGGCGGATCGAGATCGACGGAGTCGACCTCCGCGACCTGCGGCTACGCTCGCTGCGCGAGCAGATCAGTGTTGTCCTCCAGGAGCCGCTGCTGTTCTCGGGGACGATCGGCGAGAACATTCGCTACGGGCGGCTGGAGGCGAGTCAGGAGGAGATCGAAAGCGCCGCCCGCGCCGCCAATGCCCACGATTTCATCCGCGGCCTGCCGGACGGCTACGAGACCGTCCTCGGGGAGGGTGGGTCCCACATCTCCGGCGGCGAGCGCCAGCGGATCAGCGTCGCCCGCGCCTTCCTCAAGGACGCGCCGATCCTGATCCTCGACGAGCCGACCTCCTCAATCGATTCACGGACTGAGAGCGTCATCCTCGACTCGCTCGACGAGCTGATGGAAGGCCGGACCTCATTCATCGTCGCTCACCGCCTCTCCACCGTCCGCCACGCCGACCAGATCCTCGTCCTCAGTGGCGGCCGGATCGTGGAGAGGGGCAGCCACGACGAGCTGCTGCGAACCGGCACCGTCTACCGCCAGCTGCACGAGGCCCAGACGCGCGAGCGCAAACGGCGCCGCCCTGCGGGTAACGGAGGCAACGGGGGAGCGCCGGCCGAGGAGGCGGTGATCTGGCGCCAGGTCTCGGAGGGGGACTAGCGATGTCCGGCCGTCCCAAAATCGTCTTGCTGGGGATGATGACCCCGATGCCGGTGGCCGGCGTCGTCTGGCAGAACCTCCATTACCTGCTCGGGTTCGAGCGGCTCGGATTCGAGGCCCACTACGTCGAGACCCACGCGCGGACGCCGAAAATGCTGATGTCGAATCCCGACGACGACTCAGCTGCGCTGGCGGCGGAGTTCATCGCCGCGGTGATGCGCCGCTTCGGACTTTCCGATCGCTGGGCCTTCAGGGCACTCCACGACGATGGGCGCTGCTTCGGCAAGAGCGAGCTGCAGTTGGAACGCCTCTACGGCGAAGCGGAGTTGCTCGTCAACCTCCACGGCGGCACCCAGCCGCTGCCGGAGCTGGCGGCCGGCGGCCGGCTCGTCTACCTGGAGACCGACCCCGTCCAGCTCCAGCTCGAGCTCCAGCACGGCCTACAGGAGACGATCGACTTCCTCGATCCACACAGCGCCTTCTTCACCTACGCCGAGAACTGGGGGAGCGACGACTGCGGTCTGCCGCTGCACGAGCGCTACCGCTTCCACCCGACCCGCCAACCGGTCGTCGTCGACCTCTGGCCCGACCGCTCGGCCGAACCCGCGGACCTCTACACGACGATCGGGAACTGGCGCCAGGAATGGAAGGACGTTACCTACAAGGGAGAGCGCTACACCTGGAGCAAGCACCACGAGTTCCTTAAGTGCATCGACCTGCCGCAGCGGACGGGCCTCGGCTTCGAGCTGGCGCTCTCAAGCAGCGAGCAGGAGGATCGCGAGCAGCTGGCGCGGCACGGCTGGCGGGTCCGCGACGGGCTCGAGATCTCGATGGGGATCGACCCCTATCGCGCTTACATCGGCGGCTCGCGCGGCGAGTTCACCGTCGCCAAGGACCAGAACGTGAGGCTCCGGACCGGTTGGTTCAGCGACCGCAGTGCCACCTACCTTGCCTCCGGTCGCCCCGTCGTTACCCAGGACACCGGCTTCGCCTCCGTCCTGCCGACCGGCGAGGGGCTGTTCGCGTTCGACACGGTCGACTCCGCAACTGCCGCACTGGAGGCAATCGAGGCCGATTACTCCCGCCACGCGAGCGCGGCGCGGAAGCTGGCTCAGGAGAGCTTCAACCACGAGGTGGTGCTGGGGGCGATGCTGGAGGAGCTGGGGCTGAGCCCGCAGCGAAGCCGGTCTCCCCGGCCGGCGATGACGTTCCCCCCCGACCTCGACCTCGAGCCCGTCTCGCGGCGGCCGACGACGCTCTCGCGGACGACGATCGAGGCGGTGCGGGGGCTACCGGTCTCCCTGCACGAGGACGCGCCGATGATGGGCCTCGGCAGCGCCAGCATCGTGGTTGTCACCTACAACGGTCTTGTTTTCAACCGCCTCTGTCTCGAGTCCGTCCTCGCCCACACGGGGGAGAGCGATTTCGAGCTGATCGTGGTCGACAACGGCTCCGACGACGGCACCCGCGCCTACCTGGCGAAGCTGGCCGAGGCCGACGCCCGCCTGCGGGTGCTCTTCAACGGGCGCAACATGGGCTTCGCTCCCGCCTGCAACCAGGGTCTTGGGCTCGCCCAGGGGGAATCCCTCGTCCTCCTCAACAACGACACGATGGTGCCGCCGGGTTGGCTGCCGGGGTTGCTCGCCCACCTCGCCGACCCCGGCGTCGGGCTGGCCGGGCCGGTCACCAACCGGATCGGGAACGAGGCCGAGATCGAGACCGATTATCGGACCTGGGGCGAGTTCCTGGCGACGGCGGGGCGGCGTGCGCGCGAGCATCGCGGCGAGTGGCTGGAGATGCGGACGCCGGCGATGTTCTGCCTGGCGATGCGGGCGCAAACCCACCATCACCTCGGCCCCCTCGACGAGCGCTACGAGGTCGGCCTGCTCGAGGACGACGACTACGCCGACCGCGCCCGCGAGGCTGGTTACCAACTGCGCTGCGCCGAGGACACGCTCGTCCACCACTTCGGCGAAGCCTCCTTCGGCAACCTCGTCGCGGGCGGCGAGTACCAGCGCATCCTCCGCGCCAACCAGCAACGCTACGCGGAGAAGTGGGGGCGTGAGTGGGAGCCATACGGCCGGCGCCGAAACCCTCGCTACGAGCGCGAGGCCGAGCGCTTACGCGAGGCTGTGACGGCCGCGGTCCCGAGTGGGGCGGAGGTGTTGGTGATCAGCCGCGGAGATGACACCCTGCTGCAGCTGAACGGGCATCGGGCCGGCCACTTTCCGCAGGGCGAGGACGGCGGCTGGGCAGGTCACCACCCGGCCGACAGCGAGGAGGCGATCGCGCACTTGGAGTCGCTGCGGGAGGGGGGAGCGGGCTACCTGGTCGTCCCGACCACCTACCGTTGGTGGCTCGACCACTACGACGGCCTCCGCGATCACCTCGAGCAGCACTACGAGCTGGTCGCCTCGCACGAGGACACCGGCGTCATCTACCGGCTCGAGGAGGCGCGGTGAGGGTCGAGCTCTCGATCGTCATCCCCGTCCACGACAGGGCGGAGCTGACTCGCGCCTGCCTCGACACCGTCCTCGCCGGCCTGCCGCCCGACTGCGAGGTGATTGTCGTGGACGATGCGTCCCAGGACTCGACGCCTGAGCTGCTCAACGAATACGGCGACGCGATCCGCAGCGCGACCCGGGAGGAGAACGGCGGCTTTGCCGAAGCCTGCAACGACGGTGCGTCTATAGCGCGCGGGGACCTGCTGCTTTTCCTCAACAACGACACCGAGCCCCGACCGGGCTGGCTGGAGGCGCTGCGCGACTACGCCGCCGCCCTTCCCGAGGCCGCGGTCTTCGGCGCCAAGCTGCTCTACCCCGGCGAGGTGGTCCAGCACGCCGGCGTCGTCTTCGGCCAAGACGGTTACCCGCACCACCTGTACGCCGGCTTCCCCGCCGATCACCCGGCCGTCTGTCACCCGCGGCGCCTGCAGGCGGTTACCGCGGCGTGCATGCTCGTCCGCCGTGAGGCATTCGAGGGAGCCGGCGGCTTCGACCCCGGCTTCCACAACTCCCTCGAGGACGTCGACCTCTGCCTGCGGATCGGCGCCGCCGGAGGTGAGGTCCACTACTGCCCCGAGGCGGTTCTCGTTCACCTCGAGTCCGCCTCCCGCGGCCGCAGCGACCGCTTCGAGCGCAGCGTCTCCCTCTACCGCGAGCGCTGGCGCGAGCGGGTGCGCCGGGACGACCTCGATGTCTACGTGAGCGACGGTCTGCTCGCGGTCGAGTACGCCGACACCCACCCGGTGCGGCTACGGGTCGATCCGCAGTTGGCGATCGTCGACAGCGGGCGGGAGGAGGAGATCGAGTGGCTGCTCGAGGGCTATGCACGCCAGAGTTCCGACCTGCTGCAGGAGGTGGTTCGCCTCAGCGCTGCGACGGTTGGCGCCGATCCCGCGGACGGGTCCCGCTCGCGCTCCACCGATAACTCCCCCGGGCTCGACCGCGAGGCGTTCCTCTCCCGTCTGCGCCGGGTCGAGGCGGAGGTCCGCGAGCTGCAGGAGACGGCGGCGGGCACCTCCGGCGTCGAGCCGGGGGACAGTCTTGGCTACAGTCACCTCGTCGAAGCGGTGCGTGAGTCGGTTCTCGCAAGGGTGCCGGCCCGCGCCTCGGTACTGGTGGTGAGCCGCGGCGACCGCGAGCTCATCCGCCTCCCCGGCCGCGAGGCCGCCCACTTTCCGCAGGGCAAGGGCGGCGGCTACGCCGGCCACCACCCGGCCGACAGCGACGAGGCGATCGCCCATCTCGAGCGTCTGCGCGAAGTCGGTGCCGAGTACCTCGTCCTACCCTCGACCGCTCTCTGGTGGCGTGACCACTACGAGGAGTTCGCCTCCCACCTCGATCGCCGCTACTCCCGCGCGGATGCAGGCGGCTGCATCATCTACGAGCTGACCAGCGTCTCCTTTCCCGAGAAGGGCATACGATCCGGCCGTGGCTGAGCCGCTGCAGATCGAAAGCGTCACCGAGACCCTGCCGGCGACCGAGCTCTGGGGGTCTTTCAAAGTCCTCGGGGTCGAGGGCAACCGGTTGGAGCTCTTCGGCTGGGCGCTCGGCAAGAGCACGGAGGTGAAGAAGATCGAGGTCCTGGTCGGCGGCTCGGTCGTCGCCTCGACGACTCCGACGCTCCCTCGTGAAGATCTTGCGGAGTTGCATCCAGATCGTGCATCGGCGGCCACCTGTGGCTTCAAAGTCGTGATCGAAGCGAGAGGGAAAGGAAAGAGCGAGCTCAAGTTGCGGGCCGTGCTCGATGACGGGACCCCTGTCTCGATAGGGGCAGTTCATGTTGCGGCCCCGTCCCGCCGCTGGGAGCTCTTTCGCCGCCGCTAAGAGGAGCGGTAAGGTCATGCGATCGTGCCCACGGCACCTGGATTGAACAAGGAGATCTCGCCCAACGACGGGATGTTCGACGCTGCCTATCCCGAGGCGTACTTCGAGGTCGGGGCCTCGGCCCTCAATTGCATCCGTCTTTCCATGGGCGCTGCGGGCAAGTCCACGTTAGACAACGTCCTCGATTTCCCCTGTGGTCATGGGCGCGTCTTGAGGGTGTTGAAAGAGGCTTTCCCCGAGGCTGCCCTGACCGCTTCGGACATCGACCGAGACGGAGTCGATTTCTGCTCTCGCACCTTCGATGCGGAAGGTGTCTACTCAGATCACGATCTGAGCAAGGTGGAGCTGGGAGGCGATTTCGATCTGATCTGGGTTGGTTCGCTGTTCACCCACTTGCCGGACTCGAGGTGGCTGGAATTCCTCGACTTCCTGACCGAGCGTCTTGCTCCCGGGGGACTGCTGCTGTTCACGACCCACGGGCGCTGGTCTGCCCGCCAGGTAAGAGAAAACCGGTTTCTGCCAGGGGGCTCGTCGCAGGCGCAGCTTCAGATGCTTCGTGGCTACGAGGCATCGGGCTTCGGGTTTGTCGGAACGGGGGGAAACCAGGGATATGGGACCTCGCTGACGAAACCGGCGGCTGTCCTGCAACGGGTTGAAAGCTTCGACGATTTGAAGGTGGTCTCCTACGCTGAGCGCGGCTGGGCGAGTCATCAAGATGTCGTCTCCTGCCAAAAAGGCTTCATTTCTCCCGGTTGAGCTCTATTCGCTGCATTCCGCTCGCCGAGCGGGCCAAGTGGGAGCTGGCGCTGGCGGAGATTCCCCACGTCTTCGGGCACACCTGGGGCAGCTGCCATGCGCTTGGGCTCGACGGCGGCGGCGAGCCCATGCTCTGTGCGGCCGAGGGTGAGGGAGAGCGGGTGGCCTGCCCGCTGGTCGAGCGGCCGATCGAGGGCCGGCTGGACGTCGCCACCCCCTACGGATTCTCGGGGCTGACCGGAACCGGCCCGTGGCCCGACTTCGCTGCGGAGTGGTGGCGGTTCGCCCGCGAACGAGGTTACGTCGCCGGTTACCTGGCGGTGAACCCGCTCTTCGGCGACGAGACCTACGCAGACCCGGAGGCGGTCACGGTTGCGAACGAGACGTATGTGATCGACCTCCGCGATGGCGTTGAGGCTGCCTGGAGCCGACTTTCGACCAACCGGCGCCGGCAGCTCCGCGAGTGGCGCCGGGAGGACTACGAGGTGGACGGGGAGGGGCTGGCGGAGTTCTTCGTCGAGCAGTACCCGCTGGCGATGGAGCGCAAGGAGGCCGCCGCCCGCCACCGGTTCGGCCCGACGACGCTGGCCGCGCTCTGCGAGCTGCCAAGCACCTTCCTCGTCGGTGCCCGCGCGAACGGACACGTCGAGTCGGTCTCGCTGTTCGGTTTCACTCCCCATGCCGGCGACTTCATCTTCAATGCCGCCCTTCCGGACTGTGCCCACCACTCGGTGCCGCTGATCTGGACTGCCGTTCACCTCCTGGTCGAGCGGGAGGTGCCCTGGTTCAACCTCGGCGGCGGCATGAGCCCCGGCGACCCGCTGGCCGACTTCAAGGCGCGTTTCGGCGCAAGGCCGCTGCCGATGAATGCGGTCAAAGCCGTCTACGATCAGGCCGCCTACGAGGATCTCTGTCGCCGCCACGGCGCCGACCCCGATGACCGTGACGGCTTCTTCCCCGCGTATCGCCATGTCTAGAGGCATCCCCTACGAACATTCCGCCCACCTGTACGACCTGATGTACGTGCGGCGGGACTACACGACAACCGCCGAGGAAGTGCACGCGATCGTCGCCGATCTGCTGCCCGGCGCAGAGGACCTCCTCGACGTCGGCTGCGGGACCGGCCGCCACCTCGAGGTGCTCGGCAATTGGTACCGCGGCGAGGGCCTCGACATCAACCCGACGATGCTTGAGCTGACGCACGCTCGCTGTCCGCAGATCCCGCTGCACGAGAACGACATGCGGACCTTCGACCTCGATCGCTCCTACGACGTCGTCACCTGCCTGTTCAGCGCCATCGGCCACGTCGAAACCGCCGCGGCGATGCACCGCTCAATCGAGCGCATGTCAGCCCACCTCCGCTCGCCCGGCCTCCTCATCGTCGAGCCCTGGTTCACGCCGGAAAACTTCTGGGACGGCCACCTCGCCGCCAACTTCCAGATCGAGACCGAGACCAAGCTCGCCTGGATGTACCGCCAGTACCGCGAAGACCTGATGGCCGTCCTCGACATTCACTACCTGGTCGGCGCCGAGGGACAGCCGGAATACATCCGCGAACGACAGGACCTCGGCCTGTTCACCCCGGTCGAGATGCGCCAGGCGCTGGGGGACGTAGGTCTTGAGGTCAGCTACTGCGAAAGCGAAGTCTGGAACCGCGGGCTTTACGTAGGCCTGAGAAGCTGAGTGCAGCGAAAATTCCTAAATAGCTCTTGTTAGGTTTCCATCCGAGCTCAAAGGCAATATGTTGTCCGTAATGACTACGGGCATCGCAAGTATGACCACCTCCGAGAGCGCGCCTCGCGACGGGGCCCAGGGTGCCTCTGCGGACTTCGACGAGGAGGTTCGGAACGCGGAAGCCGCGATCCGTGAGCATCTTCAAGCCAACCCGGGTGCAACCTGGACGCTGCGAGAGTTGCGTGAAGCTATGACCGGCAGCCGCACCTCCTCCGTGATGACCACCGCCTTCTTCAACCTCGAGGATAGGGGTGAGTTGGTGGTCGACTACATAGCCTCTACGGTCACGGCCGGCGCTTGAGCTCCCGCCTCCCTCGGTGATCGAGACACTGACGATTCCTTCCGAAGGGGTCGCCGCGAGCCTCTCGAAGCGCCGGCTTGTGGAGGAGCCACCCGATGTCAGGTCGGAGTCGCAGCGGGACCGCGACCGGATCCTCTATTCCTCAGCCTTCCTGCGACTGGGACACGTCACCCAGGTGGCGTCACCAGAGGCCGGCTACATCTTTCACAGTCGGCTGACGCACTCAGTCAAAGTCGGGCAGGTTGCCCGCGGGCTCGCTCAGCGGTTGAAGTCGCTAGCTGACGAAAAGAAGCTTGATGCCGCCTCCACCCGGTTAGTCGGCTACCTGGACGAAGATGCCACCGAGGCCGCTGCCCTGGCTCACGATCTCGGACATCCACCGTTCGGTCATCTTGCCGAGAAAGCCCTGCAGCGCCTATCGAAGCATGCAACCTTCGAGGGGAACCCGCAGTCTTTCCGCATTGTCACCAGATTGGCGCTGAGGACGAGCTCCCTCACCAAGGACGGAGCGCCGATCGGATTGAATCTCACCCGGCGAACCCAGAACGGGATCCTCAAGTACCCATGGCTTCGTGACGAGGAGGCGGATGGCAGGTGGAACAAGTGGGGGGCCTACTCGGACAGCGATCGCAAAGCGTTCGAGTGGACCCGGATTGGCTACCCGGATGGCGAGAGATCGCTGGAGGCCTGTCTCATGGACTGGGCCGACGACGTGACCTACGCCGTTCATGACATGGATGACTTCTACAGGGCTGGCCTCATCCCCTTGGAGCGCTTGGGTGCCGCCAAGTCGTCGGAGCTGGCTCGATTCAAGAGCTATCTCGAAGAAAGCGTTGCCAACTCTGCCGAGGAGGCGAAACGCCTTGCCAGGGCCGCGGATGGGCTCTTCGGAGGAATTGTCTCTTTCGACCTCCCGTTCGGCGGGCGCACCGACGAACGGGTTGGTCTGCGGCGGCTCGGATCGAGATTGATCGGGATCTATATCGCCGCGCCCCGATTGACGCACTCCGGCAGCGGGGGGAAGGTGAACTTCGAGATCGACAACGATGTCGTGGACCAGGTCCGGGTTCTGAAGCAGTTGACCTGGTACTACGTCATCAACCGGCCGTCACTCTCGGTGATTCAGCGGGGACAGGAGCAGGTCATAGAATCGCTCTTCGAGATGTACCGGGAAGCAGTGGAAAAAGGCGAACCGCACCTGCTGCCTCCGCTCTCCGCCGAGCGCATCGAAAAAGCCCGCGGTGAGGCAAGTCAGGAGCGGGTGATCATCGACCTAATCGCAGGGATGACCGAGTCGGAAGCGTTCGAGATCTACCGTCGGCGGCTAGCGATGACCAGGGGATCCGTGTTGACCCAGGTGGCGGGACCCGTCTAATCCTCAGTCCGGTCGCTGATGCCGGGAGGAGCGCTCAATTCCTTATCGACCCGCCCGTAGTCGAGCGATCGGTCGGTCCGAGCCTCGACAGCGACCAGGGTTCCCTGCAGGTATGCGAGATCCGTTGCGTGGCTATCCGCTCCAGCGGCAACTTCGCGGTGGGCGGTTCCTGACCGGACCAACAGGACGCCGCCGTTATCCCGAAGCACATGTTGGGCTAGGTACAGGCCCATCCCGGCTCCCTTCCCAGGCTCTCCGGTGGCCGCCGCGCGCATCGACGCGATGATTGCCGCGAGATCCTCAGTCGTCGCGTACTTGGGGTTGCGCGCCAGGCTGGTGCGAATCCCGATGCCGTTGTCCGCAATCGCGAGCCTGAGGCATGATCGGCCTGGATCCACCTCGACCACCCCAACGCCTCTCTCCGCCTCGGAATGACGAAGTACGTTGGTCGCCAGCTCGTACCCAAGCGCATGAGCGGAGGCAAGCCAGGTAGAGCTGAGGCCGAGCCTGGGATGGACATGGCTCGCGACCTCTTGGAGCATCGTGTGGACGCTTTCCTGGTCGTTGAAGATGGTGCTGCCGACGATGGTGCCGCTTCCCGTCTCTTCGTGCCAATGGCTCGCGCGTTGCTGGATCAGGCGCTCAAGGGCAGACGGCTCCAAGCAGGCGGCTCCGTCTGCCTGGATCGGAGGCACCCCGCGGCCACCGTCGCATGCAGCCGAGATGCTGGCTAGGAGAACGGCGAGAGTTGTCGGTCTCCAGCCACCTAGATCGCGTAGGTCGAGGCCGCTGTTGCCGAGTTCACCCGTCCTTCGCACGTCCTCGAGCCGCTCGCACAGATCGGCCAGATCAGGGTGTGGATCTCCCTCTCTCGTGCTCGAAGTGGGAGCCATGTGGCGGTGTGTCATTTTCCCGATCGCGCGATGAGGTACTGGACAATACCGATGGAATGACAAGCTGTTCCGGGTCGGCTTGGGGCGTTGGAAGAGTCACGGGCGAGCCCGCGTCTCGGTGAAGGCTGCAACCTTCTCCTCTAGCGCCCGGGGTGCCAGTCGCTCGTTGCGTTCGAGAGGAAGTACGATCTCGCCGCTGGCCGCCGAGGCGTCGGTTACCACCTCAAGCTTCGCGTAGGTCTGGGCGCGGATGTCGTTGAGGACACGCTCCCGCTCCTCTTCGGAGGAGTTCTCGGGGGGGACGACGGAGACGAGGGGGGTGGCTCTCGCCTCCTCGGCGCTTCGCCATGACAGCTCCCAGGTGAGGCGGGCGAGGGGGATGCGGGTGGCGTCGGCGAGGACGGCGACGACCTCGACCGCGGCCGCGGGATCTCGGCCGATCAGGCTGACGACGGTGGAGAAGCCAGCGGGTTCGATGCCGGGTCGCTCGGGGAAGGCTTGGACGAGGTCAGGTCGGGGGAGGACTACCGGCGTCCGGACGAGCAGCGCCTCGCCATGAAGGACCTCTACCGCCACCGCCTTCGCGGTCTCTCCTACCACCCAGCCGGAGACCTCTACCGCGTGGGCGTCCGCAGCTTTGCCGACTGCCGGCTGGTCGAGGTGGCCGCCGAACAGGGTCCCGGCCGCCGGGTCCTGTTCGGCCTCGGTCACCTCCGCCAGCGCGCCCATCGGCAGCGGCGCGTCGGCACCGAAAGCGACCTCGTAGAGGGCGCAGGTCTCGTCCTCCCAGAGGGTCTCGGTGTTTCCCTCCAGCTGCCGGCCGAGGCGGCTGCGCTCCCGCAGCCAATTCAGCATCGGGCCGACGACGAGCATTCGCAGCGCCGGCTCGCCGCTCGCCTCCGGCACCCGGTCGCCTTCGGGGAAATGCGCCAGGCCAGGCAGGGCGCCGGGGGCGGCGAGGCGGAAGCCCTCCAGCTGCCGGCCGAGGCTGCCGTCGCGGTCGCGGCTGTCGATCTCCGCCAGTTCGTCCTCCTCGACTGCCAGCGGCCAGACCTGGCGGCCGTTCAGCTCGGTGGGGGTTTCCGCCCGGGGCCCGAACACCGCCACCGCACCGGAGAAGGGCAGCTCGAGCCGCTCGACGACCAGCTGGCAATGGCGCTCGCGGATGATCGCCGCCAGCTCGGCGCGGTGCTCCTCACCGGCCACTGCTTCCAACTCGGCGAAGAAGCGCATGTCGGCTTCCAGCTGGTCGGCGCGGGAGAGGCCGGAGGAGATCCCCTTGCCGTGGCGGCGGTAGACGCCCATCGTCTCCGGCAGGTAGCCGATCTCCCCCTCCAGGGAGATTGCCAGCACCGCCATCCAGTCCGTCCAGAGGGTCCCCCAGACCCAGTCCGGCAGCCCCCGCACGTGCTCGCCGTGGGCCATGAACGAGAGCGAGGGGATGTGGTTGCTGCGCAGGAGGTCGGCGAAGCCTACGCTGTCGCCCTCGAGGTCGAGCACGTAGGGGCGACCCTCCTCCTCGCCCTCCTGAAGGATCGTCGCGTTGTGGAAGCAGGCGGCCCAGCCGGGGTTGTCGCGCAGCGCCTCCACCTGTTTGACCAGCTTGTCTTCGTCGGTCCAGTGGTCGTCGCCGTCGAGCCAGGCGACGTAGCGGCCCTGCAGCTCTCCGACGCTGCGGCGGAAGATCTCCGCCGGGCCGAGGTTTCGCTCCGGCAGCAGCAGGCGGACCCGGCCGGGGTGGCGGTCGCGGTAGCCGGCCAGCAGCTCTCGGGTGCCGTCGCTCGAGCAGTCGTCGGCGACGACGATCTCGACCTCGAACGGCGTCCGCTGCGCCAGCACCCCGTCGAGCGCCGCTTCGACGTACTCGCGGTGCTGGTAGGTCTGGATGTAGACGCTCACCTCGGGCGTGCCGGAGTCGCCACCGCTCACAGCCCCACCTCGTCGAGCAGTCGCACAGCGTCGGTGCCCCAGTCACGGCGTTGCGGCTGCGGCGGGACCCAGCCGGGGGACCAGCCGATCCATTGCAGAGTCAGCGAGAGCTCGCAGAGTCCGGTCGCCTCGATCACGTCGGAGAGGGTAAAGCCCAGGCTGGTCGGCAACGCCCCCTGGAAGGCACGGATCATCGCCAGCCGGTCCTTGCCGCTCCAGCCGCTGACGAGGGCGGCGAGGTCGAGGGCGAAGGGGCCGATGCCGGCCAGCTCCCAGTCGACGGGGGCGATCCTCGTCCCCTTGCCGCCGCCTCGTTCGACGAGGACGTTTGCCGGGTAGAGCTCGCCGTGGACGAAGGCGATGGGCAGCGCCGTGAACCGCTCCAGCAGGCAGGCGCGGCGCTCGCGGAGACGTTCCCCCAGCGGCGGCGAGGAGTTGTGGATCGCGGCGTCGAGCCGGCGGCCGTGCCAGGCGGCGTCGCGACGCAGGAGCGGCGAGGCGGCCTCCGGCTGGCGCGCCGAGGGGACGCCGGCGTCGAGGCGAGCGGCCCAGGTCGCGGCCTCGCACCAAGCATCGAGCTCACCGACGTCGGTCAGAACCTCGCCCTCGATTCGCTCGAGGAACAGCCACCGCCGCTCCAACTCCGGCTCGACCGCGGCGCCGTAGAACCGCGGCGTCGAGAGTCCGGCGGGCTCGAGCAGGTCGCGGTAGACGGAGATCTCGCGTTCAGGGTTGAGCGTGTCGGCGGGCTTGGCCGCCGCCGCCTCGGCCGAGAGTCCGGCAGGGCCTACGTCCTTGACCAGCAGCGCCAGCCGCTCGCCGCTCGCCAGCTCGACGTCGAGGGAGTCGATCGCGAAGCTGGTCTCGTAGGCGAAGTGCCGGCGAGACAACTCCGCCAAGGCGACGGGCTCGCCGCGAACCTCGCCGAGCGCCAGCTCCAGCGCCTCCCGTACCTGCTCGTCTCCGCTCGCCCGCAGCGCTCCGCTCATCCGACGCCCAGTTCCTCGAGCAGGCGGGCAAGGACGCGGTCGGAGTCGAGGTAGGCCTCGGCGATCTGTCGAGCGGCTTCGGCGTGTGCCTGCGGGTGCGCCCGCACCTCTTCGCCCGCCGTCGCCGCCTCGTCGATGTCGGAGAAGGCGAGGAGGCCGCGGCCGGTCGGGAGATGGCGGGAAAACCCGGTCTCCTGAGCAACGACCGGTCGTCCCGCGGCCAGGTAGCAGGCGCTGCGATCGCTGAACCATCCCGATCGCGACTCCACGTAGCCCTCCTTCGCGACCCCCAACTCCGCCTGCGATCCGCGGACAAACTCGCGATACGAATCGGGAGTGGCGGCGACGGCGGCGGGGTCGAGGAGGCGCCAGCCGTGCCGCTCGAGCGCGGCGATGTCCTCGCCGTCGCCGGGGTGGATGCCGAGGGCGAGGGCGAACTCGCCGCCGCAGCGACCGGGCAGATCGATCAGCTCCCGCAGCGAGTGCGCTCTCATCCCGTAGCGGCGCCCGTCGCGCTCGATCGGCCCGTAGCTCCGCCAGTGGCCGACGGTGGTGAAGGGGTGAAGAGGATCCTCGGCGGCGACCGGCCACTCCTCGAGGACGACCGGGGGCAGCGAAGTGATCCAGGGCAGGCCGAGCGTCGGCACCTCACACCCCACCGCGCCGATCTCGAGGCCAACGGTGACGAAGTGGGTGTGGCCGGCGAAGCGCATGTCGGCCCCCTGCTGCTGCCAGACCTGGTTGAAGAAGGGGTCGAGGTCGAGGTAGGCGCGGACCGGCACCGCCTCCAGCAGCTCCGGGTCGGTGAGCATCCCGGAGACGTTGAGGAGCAGGTCGGCGCCCGCAGCAAGCTCACGCAGCCGCTTGCGATCAAGCGGCGCGCTGTCGCCGTCGGCGCCGACCAGCGCCACCTGCTCGAGCCCGAAGGGCTCGCTCACCGTCCGCAGGTACTCCACACTCCGCGGCTGCAGGGACTCAACCGGCTCGACCAGCACGACCTCGTGTCCCAACCGCCGCAGCCCGAGCACGTACTGGAGGACGGCCCAGGCGGCGCCGCCCTGATTCGGCTCGCCCGCGACCATGCCGCTGACCAGCGCCCTCATCCCAGCACCTCCAGCATCCGCGAGAGGACCCGGTCGGAGTCGAAGGTCCGCTCGGCGTAGGCCCGGGCCGCGGCGGCGTGCAGCTCGTAGGCGGAGAGCAACCCTTCGGCGAGCGCCTGCGCGTCCTCCGGCTCGGAGAAGGAGACGAGGCCGGCGTCGGGACGGAAGCGGGAGGGAAGGCCGGTCTCCTGGACCAGCACCGGTCGCCCGGCCGCCAGGTAGTGGGCGGTGCGATCGCTGATCCACCCGGTCGCGGCTTCGGCGTAGACGCCCTGGGCGACTGAGAACTCGGCGCCGGACCCGCGCACGTACTCGCGGAAGGCGTCGGGGTCGGCGGCGACCGTGGCGGGATCGGCGACAGTCCAGCCCAGCTCCCGCAGCCGCGCCCCCTCCTCGGCCTCGTCGGGATGGATACCGAGGGCGATCTCGAACGGCAGGCCCGTCCGGGCCGGGAGCTCGGCGAAGCGGCGGAGCTGGTGGTGCTTCAGCGTGTAGGCGCGGCCCTCGTACTCGATCGTCCCCAGCGGGTTGCGCCAGGTGGCGACGCTGGTGAAGCGGTCGAACCGGGGCAGCGCGAACGGCGCCCATTCGTCCAAGAGGACCGGGGGTGGCAGCGGCACCCACTCGAACCCGGCGTCAGGGATCTCGCAGCCCTCGCCGCCGAGGTTGAGGCCGACGGTGAAGTGGCGGTCGTGCTCGTCAAGTTGCTCGCCGAGGGCCCCTTGCGTCGCCCAGATCTGCGTAAACCCCGGGTCGAGGTCAACGTAGGCCCGCCGCCCGAACCGCCGCAGCAGCTCGCGGTCACGGAGGTTGCCGCTGATGTTGACGAGGGCGACGCTCTCGGCAGCCAGGTCCTCCAGCCCCTCGCGGTCCAGCGGTCCGCTCGGCTCGCCGCCGGCGATCAGGACCGCCCGCTCAGCCAGGTCGAACCGCTTGACCACCCGCTCGAAGAACGGCCGGCCCGCCGCCGCGGTCTCCGTGTCGCATTCCTCCAGGAGCCAGGCATCGAAGCCTAGGCGCCGCAGGCCGAGCACCCAGCTGAGCCGAACCCAGGCCTCACCGCCGTTCCCGGGTTTGGCGGCGAGGGCGCCGGCGACGGCGATCGTCTGCAACTCAGCTCCCTCCGCTGAGGAGGGACCCCGGCGCGAAGAGAGGGTCGCAGTCGTCCTCCTCCAGCGCAGAGCGCCGGTAGAGGGCGGCGGCGACTTCCCCGTAGTCCCCGTCGAGCAGCGCCCCTGCCTGCGGGGCCCGCGCCAGCATCTCGAGGCCGAGGGAAAGGGCGTCGGAGGCCAGGACGGTTCCGGCCTCGAGGAAGAGCAGAAGGTCGCCGTCACTGCGGCGGACCCCGTCGCGACGCAGCTCGCCCTTGTCCAGAGAGGGATCGCGCAGGACGAGCACCTCCGTGAACGGGTGCCGCTGGCGGGCGACGCTCTTCAAGCTGCGCTCGAGCCCCCCCTCGTCATCGCGCTCGCAGACGACCAGGATCGAGACCACCGGAGTGGCCTTCGTGAGCGCTCCGCGCCAGTACCGCCGCAAACCCACCCGCGCCAGCGGGATCGTCTCCTCTCCGACGCGAGCCCGGACGACCAGCTCCGATCCCGCCGGCAATCGGCTGCCGTCGACGTCGATCGCGAACCCCGCAATGCTCGCTCCCGCGACCTCCGGGAACGCCCCCTCGAGGTCGTCGCGCTCCTGTTGGACTCCACGTGCCAGGACCTCATCCCCAAGGGCGACCTCGATCCCCTCCGGGGGCCCCTCCTGCCCCAGGGCCCAGCCGCTGATCTCGATCGCGGCCGCAGCCATCTTGCGGCCTGGGGTGGGGACGTCGACGCTGGCACCGCGCAGCGGCCCCTCCTCGGCGATCTTCTCTGCCTCCACCGCGATGACCTCGACCAGCCGACCCATCGCTCAGCTCCCAAGCCGATCCCGCACGGTGGCGGCGTCGGAGACGGCGAGCCGGACCAGCTGCCCGATCGCGGCGGCGTCCTCCGGCCTGACCGCCGTCCCGGTGGGGAGCGAGAGGCAGCGCCCCAGCGCCCGCTCGGTCACCGGCAGGGGCGCGGTCGGCAGCGCGTCGTGAGGGGGCACCCGGTGGCAGCCAGGGTGGAAGTAACGACGGGCGAGCACGTTCTCGGCCTCCAGCACCGTTTTCAGCTCGTCGCGGTCTAGCCCCGCCGCCTGCGGATCGACGAGGACGGTGACGTGGTGGCAGTTCGTCTCCTCCGGGTGCGAGAACGGGAGCAGCTCGACCCCGGGGATCTCGCCCAGCGCCTCGGCGTAGGCGGCGAAGTTCGCACGATTGGCAGCGAGGAACTCGTCGAGGGCGGCCAACGAGGCGAGGCCCATCGCCGCCCCGGCCTCGCTCAGCTTCGCGTTCGTCCCCAGGCCCGCTACCTCTTCGCTCTCTTCGTCGAAGCCGAAGTTGCGCATCGCCCGCACCCGGTCGGCCAGCTCGGCGTCGGCGGTAACGACCGCACCGCCCTCGAAGGAGTTGGCGACCTTGGTCGCGTGGAAGCTGACGACGGCGGCGTCGCCGAAGGCGACCAGCGGTCGCCCCCCGACGGAGCAACCGAGCGCGTGGGCGGCGTCGAAGACGAGCGGCAGCTCTCGATCCCGCGCCAGCCGCTCGAGACCTTCGAGATCGCCATGGCGTCCCCAGAGGTGGACGCCGAGGAGGGCCGCGGTATCGGGGCCGATCTGGGCCTCGGCCTGCCGTGGGCCCATGCAAAGCGTCTCCGCTTCGACGTCGGCGAAGACCGGTGTCAGCCCCTCCCAGGCGACCGCGTGGGCACTGGCGACGAAGGTGAAGGCGGGCAGGATCACCTTGCCGCTCACCCCCAGCGCCCGCAGGGTGATCTGTAGTGCGAGGGTCGCGTTGCAGGTGGCGACGCAGTACAGGCCGCCGAAGTATTCGGAGAGCTGCGACTCGAAAGCCAGCAGCTTGCTGCCGCTGTTGCTGAGCCAATGCTCCTCCAGCGCCTCGTCGATCATCCGCAGGATCTGCTCGCGGTCGCCGACGTTCGGCCTGCCGACGTGGAGCGGCTCGGCGAAGGCAGGGCCACCGCCGAGCACTGCCAGATCAGCCGCCTCGGTCTTCATGCTGCCTCCCTCCGATGCAGCAGCTCGAGCCGGGCCCCGTGGTAGGAGCGCGAGCGGGCGAGGCCGCGGTCGAGCGCCTCGCGCAGCTCCGCGTCGCCGGAGACCCTCTCCGCCTGCCGCCCCAGGACCGTCAGCTCCGCGCCCATGATCAGCTCGGGGTCGCGCGTCATGTTGGCGCCGTGGCGGCGGTACTCCGCGACGGGGTGGGGGTGGAGCCGGACGGGGTGGGAGGCGGCGGTCCGCAGGTAGACGTCGTAGTCGGCGCTGGCGCTGACGGTGGGGTCGAAGCCGGCGAGCTCCTCGAACAGCGTCCGCCGGTAGAGAACGGCGGCCGGGGTCGAGATGAAGCAGCTTTCGAGCAGGGCGGGATAGGCCTCGTCCGGCAGTTGCGGCGGGTCGGCCGGAAGCGGTTCGCCCTCCTCGCCGATCAGCTTCCAGGTCCCCGCGGCCATCATCGCTTCGGGGTCCTCCCGCAGTGCTCCCAGCCCGAGGCCGATCGCCTCCGGCAGCAGCCGGTCGTCGGCGTCGAGGAAGAGGAGGAATCCGCCGCGCGCCTCCTTCAGGCCCGCGTTCCGGGCCGCCGCCAGCCCGCCGTTAGGCTGGCGCAGGCAGTGGACGCCGGGATAGCGGGAGGCGACCGCCTCGACGTTGTCGGGGGAGCCGTCGTCGACGACGATCACCTCGAGGTGGGGGTGGTCCTGGGCGAGGACGCTCTCGATCGCCTGGGGCAGAAAGTGCGTCTGTTTGAAGCAGGGGATGACGACGCTGACCAGCTCCTCAACCGCGGGCTCTGGGGCGAGGAGCGAAAGAGTTGCGAAGGGGGCTCGCCGCGTCGGATCGAGGACCGCTCGCACCGAGATCTGCAGCGCTCCCGCGGCTGCAGCAAGGTTGAGCCGGTGTTCGAACCCGCACTCGGCGGCGTGGGGGATCTCTCCGTACGCCCCGGAGATGTCCTCGCGGCGGCGGTCGACGAGGGCTCGCCCGATCACGCTCTCGCCGCAGACGAACTCGACCGCGAGCGCCGGCCCCTCCTCGGGCAGCACCCAACCACGCAGGAGAAAATCGCCGGGATCGCACTCCTCTCCCGCCCCCGGGACGCCCAGGTAGCCGCCGCGCAATCGGCGGTCGCGCGCCTGCGCCTCGACCTCGGTTACCTGTAGTCGCTTATTTGCGGGCCTCGACAAAGAGGCTCTCCTCGGGGCGGTTGTCGAGGCTGACGATCTCCGGGAAGCGGCTGGCGGTCTGCCGGTACTCGCAGCGCCGCACGTCGCGGAACCCTGCCCGCTCGAGCAGCTCGGCGATGAAGTCGTAGGTGAAGAGGGTCTTCGAGTAGCCGTACCAGAGCAGCTGCACGATCATCTTCGAGCTCGTCGCCCGCGCGTCGGAGTCGGGGACGAGGAAGTAATCGCGGTCGTCCTCGCGGTAGGCGCGAATCGCGCGGTCGAGGTCGGGCAGCGCCAGCCGCAGGACGCCGTCGGGCGCGAGCACCCGTCGCAGCTCCATCAGCGCCGGCACCTGGTCGGGGTACTTCAGCTCGGGCAGGGCGTGGATGCTGACGACGTAGTCGAAGCTGCCCGCCTCCAGCGGCAGCCCCTCGAGGATGTCGGCGGCGACCTCGACTGCCGGGTCCTCCTTGATGTCGGAGTTGACCCAGCCGGGGTCGGGGCTGGTGCCGCAGCCCCAATTGAGCCTGCGGACCCCCGCTTCGGGGCTCAAGCCAACGCCTCCAGTAGCTCGGTCAGGACCCGGTCGGAATCGAAGCGCTCATGCGCCAGCTCGCGGGCGGCGGTGCTGTGGCGGTCGTAGTCGCTCTCGATCGTCTCGATCCCGGCGATAGCTTCGGCCGGGTCGGCGAAGGAGAGTAGGCCGGCGCCGGTCTCGACCTCGAGCTCGTAACCGGTTGCCTGGGCCAAGACCGGCTTGCCGCTCCCCAGGTAGCAGAGGCTCCTGTCGCTGAGCCAGCCGCCACGGGAGCGGACGTAGATGTCCTTTGCGATCCCCATCTCTGCGCGGGAATTCTGCACGTAGCGACGGTAATCGTCGGTTCCGGCGGCGACCTGCGCGGGCGCGACCAGCCGCCAACCGCCTTCGCGAAGAAGCTCGGCGTCGGCGGCGTCGGCCTCGTCGATGTCCAAGGCCAGCTCGAGCGGGACGTCGACATGACCGGGGAGTTCGGTGAAGCGCCGCAGCTGGTGGGCCCGCAGCCCGAAGCGCTCGGCCGCGAATTCGACCGGCTCGAACGGCCCCCGCCAGGAGCCGACGCTGGTGTAGCGCTCGCCCGGCGGGGTCGCGGGCCACTGCTTGAGGACGAGCGGCTGCGGCGTCGCGAACCATTCGACCCCGCAGGTCGGGACGAGGCTCCCCTCCTTGCCGACCCGCAGCCCCACGGTCGCGTAGGCGTCGTGGTCGCCGAAGGAGCGGTGCAGGTCCAGCTCCTGCCACATCTGCGGGAAGCCGGGGTCGATGTCGAGATAGGCGGTCCGCGGGGCAGCAGCGAGGATCTCTTCGTCGCCGAGGAACCCCATAACGTCGAGTAGCAGCGTCGATCGCCGTACCCGCTCGACCGCCTCCGCCCTTGAGAGGCCAACCGTTTCCTCGCCGCCCTCGCCCAGCAACAGGCAGTAGTCCTCGCTGAGGCCGTGGGGCGCCAGCACCTCCTCGAGCCACTCGACCGGCTCCCGGGGCGGCCACACCTCGCCCGGGTGCATCGCCGGCGTCAGGCGGTCGAGGAAGAGGACCTCGTAGCCGAGCTGCCGGAACCCCAGTAGGTACTGGAGGAAGACCCAGGCGTGGCCGCCGCGGCGGGGGCGCTGGGCGACCGAGCCGGCGACCGCGACCAGCTCGGGCATCAGGCGGAAGCCGCCGTCGACTCTCCTTCGCCCGTCTCGTATCCGAAGTCGGCGACGATCGGGGAGAGGACGGCGTCGCAGCGCTCGGCCAGCTCTGGCTCGAGGTCCTTCGCCCAGCGCCCGATCGAGGCGCTGGCGCTCTGGGCCGTCATGTGGTGGTCCATGCCACCAGTCGAGACCGAGGCCCGCTCGACCATCGCCTCGGCGCCGGTGGGGTCGAGGCCGATGAACTCCAGCAGCGGCTCCAACGTGGGCACGGGCTCCCGAATCAGGTCCTCGTAGCGCAGCAAGTGAGCTTCCCGCCCCTCCTCTGTCATGTGCGCGTGAAGGAGTTCGCCGGAGCGGCGGACGGTGTCGATGTAATCGTCGTCGCTGTCGGCCTCCTCACGGCCGAAGGCGGCGTAGCCGCGCTTGCGATTGAAGGCGAGGATCGAGCAGTAGACGTCGCGCAGGTCCCGAACGAGGACCACCTCGGCTGCTCCTGGATAGAGCTCGCGCAGTAGGTCTGCCGGCACCTGGTGCGGCAGGTACTTCTCGACGAAGAAACTCGCCTGCTTGCCCTGCTGGTCGGCGATGTATTCGTACAAGGCCTCGATCCGGTCGCGGCAGGAGAGAGCCATTTCGTAGACCCGGGCATCGGAGAGCCAGCCCGAGAGGGCGGCGTCGTTGAGGCGAGATGGGATGTCGGATTCGCGGCCGATCCACCAGTCCTTGTCGATCGCGTCGCCAGGGAAGACCTGGCGCAGGTAGCTGGCCGGGTCGGACAGGGTTTGCAGAACCGACATCCAGTAGGTGCCGACGCGGGCGTCGTTCTCGAATGGGCTGTGGGCGACGATCTCGGGGTGGGATTGGAGCATCCAGACGCACCAGGTCGAGCCGGTGCGGCCGAGGGTGGTGACGATCAGGGGGCGCGGCCCGTCGACCGGCGGCAGTTGCACCGGCTCGCGCGTGCCGGAGACGATTGCGAGTGGCATCGTCACCCCGTTCTCGAGCTCGCCGCGCAGCAGCAGCTCGAAGCGCCGGCGCAGGCGCAGCGCCCCAAGCGCGCCGGCGAAGCCGCTGCTGCCGGCGTTCTCGACGTCGGGAAACTGCTCGCCGACGTCTGTGCGGGGCTTCCGCACCGGTATCCGGGAGATCGACCGTCCGTCCTGGAGAACCTCGACGGCGACCACCGGTTGTTCCTTGCCCAGGGCCCAGCCGTCGAAGTGAAGCGTCTGCGAATTCCATTCCTCGCCTGGCTTCGGGACCTCGAGCTGGAACCCGTGCAGCTCGTTCCCTGGCAGGGGAAAGGGCTCGACCGAGTCGACCTGGAGCCGCCTCACTCGATCTCCGCCGTGACCGCCTCGATCTCGCTGTCCCAGAGGCGGGTGTGCAGCCAGACGTTGTAGCGGGACATCGCGTGACGGGTCTCGAGCGCGTAGGACTGACCCTCGAGGTGGTAGAGCTCGACCTCCGGCAGGTACCAGGTCTCGAGGCCGCGCTCGCGCAGGCGCAAGCCGAGGTCGGTGTCCTCGTAGTCGCCCTGGACGAACATGCCGCGCAGGCCCCCGACCTTCTCGAAGAGCTCGCGGGCGATCATCAGGCAGGCGCCGCTGACAGCGGGAACAGGGCGGGTGACGTTCGCCGCCGGCAGGTCGCGGTGCAGCCCCTTGAAGTAGTGCTCGTTCTCCCAGGCGCCGCCGCCGGGCGGGCGCTGGAACTTGATCCCGGCGTGCTGCAGGGTGTCGTCCTCGAACAGCAGCTTCGGCCCGAGCGCGCCGATCCCCTTCTGCTCCTCGTAGAAGGAGGCCATCCGGCCGAGCCAACCGGGACCGTCGGGGATGACGTCGGAGTTGAGCAGGAGCAGCAGCTCGCCTCCCGCCACGGAGGCGCCGCGGTTGTTCGCGACCGAGTAGCCACCGTTCTGGGCGAGGACCGCGACCCGGAAGGGAACGCCGTAGAGCTCGAAGAGCTGCCCGGCGCTCAGCTCCAAGGCAGATGCCAGCTCGGGTGAGTCGAGGACGTAGATCAGCTCGCTCTCCCGCAGCTCGGGGTCGTGGACGAACTGCGCCAGCTGGTGCTCGAGGAAGTCGATTCGGCCGTAGAGGGGAATGACGATTGAATTCTTCGCCCCGCGCGGCACCTCGCCGAACTCCCAGACTTCTTTGATCGCGGCCCGCTCCTCCAGCCGCTGTTGGATCCGAGTCACCGCCGGCACCACGTGGTCCATCAACACCGTGTCCCAGCGATTCTCCTTGTGCAGGTCGGAGAGAATCGCCGCCCGCGCCGCCAGCAGGTCACGACTGACCTGCGGCCCGGATACCTCGCGGGCGACTCCGAGAGCGTTCTCCATCTCCAGCACCCAGCCCCCGCTGAGCAGGCTCGGCGAGCGAGTCTCGCAATAGCCCAGGAAACCGGTCCCGTCGGCTCCTGTGTGGGCCGGCTCTTCATAGAAGGAGTCGACGTCGGGGCGCGGCTCCCGGTAGATCCCCGGCAACAGCTCGATTCGAGAGCCCTCCGGGCTCAGCATCGTCAGGCGCGTCAGCGGTGCCTGGCCGTCGCGCGCCCAGCCGCGCACGTAGAAGGCGTTGTCGTCGAGGGCAAGCACGGAGTCGAAGTGCAGGCCCTGTGGCTCGTCGCGTTCGACGGCGGTGGGAGGGAGGGGGTCGCGGAGCGCTTCGCGGATCAGCGCCCTGCTGGTGGCAAGGCCGACGGGATCGCTGCTGCCGGGATCGGCGGCGGCGACTTCGTCCAGTAACTCGAGGACGGCTTCACGCTCCTCCAGCGCGAGCGCACCGAGGCGCTCGCGAAGGAGGCTGCGCAGGTCGACGCACTGCGAGCGCACCTCCTCTGGCGCCGCTTCGTCGAGGATCGAGAGCTCGAGGCCCGGCTCCCCGTCCTCCGGGGAGAGGTGAACGGCGACGACGTCGGCGGCCAGCAGCGCCGCCAGCGGCTGCAACTCGTCGACGCTCTCCTCGCTCGCGGGTCGGCGCTCCAGCTCGGCCTCAGGCATAGCGCACGCCCTCGATCTCGGTCGCCGGCGCCCGCGGCGTCACCAGCTCCTCTTCGTCGTCGCTTGCCTTGCTCGCCAGCAGCTCCTTGTATTGACGGGTGAGTGAGCGCACGTGCTCGTCCATCGCGTACGGGGGTTCGATCCGGCGCTGCAGTTCGTCCCAAAGCTTGCGGCTGGAGATCGCGCCGGCGATCGTCGCCGCCAGGTCGGCTGGGTCAGCCGCCTTGAAATGGAGGCCGGAGACGCCGTCGTGGACTTTCTCCGCCATCCCGCCGATGTCGCTGGCGATGACCGGCCGGCGGTGCTGTGCGGCCTCCTGGATCACCAATGGTGAGTTCTCCCACCAGACCGAAGGGACGACGACCCAGTCGGCATCGGCCATGATCATCGGCAGGTCGTCGTGGTTGAATTCGCCTTCGAAGCTGACGGTCTCCTTGGTCGCCTCCAGCAGCTCCGCGAATTCGGCGCGGAACTCGTCCGGCTGCAGCTCGAGGTTGGCGCCGTAGACGGCGCAGTGGACATCGACCTCGTCTTCCTGCAGTCGCTTCATCGCTTTGAGGAGGACGTTGACGCCCTTGAAGTAGCTGAGCTGGCCGATGAAGACGAGGCGGTTGCGTTTCCGCCGCTCGCGGGTCGGCGCGGCAGTCACGGGCAGGCGGCCGTACTCCTCGAGGACGACCTTGTCGGCCGGCAGGCCCCAGTCGACGAAGCGGTCGCGGAGGAAGTTGCTGGGGGCGATGAAGCGGTCGACCGCCGACATCTGCGACTGGATGAAGCGCTTGCGCATGAAGAAGGCCTGCGGGCTCACCTCCGGGAAGCACTCGTGACAGCGCCGTGGCGACTCTTCGCGGCAGGGCTTCTCCGTCGTCGTCCGCACCAGCTGGCCGTTGCGGTGGCAGATCGGCAGGAACTCGTGCAAGGTGTAGAGGATCGGCACCCCCTCGCCGAGCGTCTGGCGGATCTCCCGCAGCATGTCGTAGCCGAAGAAGAGCGTGTGCTGGAGGTGGACGATGTCCGGTTCGGTGGCGCGGAGGAACTCCCGCAGGTACTTGGTCAGCGCCGCCTTGCCCCGCGGCGTCCCGTTGAGCCAGTCGTATTCGAGCGTGTCCGTGTAGAAGAAGTACTGGCTGGGGTCCTCGTTGACCCCGGTCAGGAGGGTGCCCTCGTGGTAGCGGCTGGAGATCGAGACCGGGGGGCCGGTGCGGGCGAGGAAGAGCGGTTCGAACTCGCCCCCGTCGCGGACCGCGCGGTAGAGCTCGTAGGCGTAGGCCTCGGCGCCGCCCGGCCGGATCGTCGGGTGGTTATGGGATACGTAGAGGATCTTCGGTTTGGCGCTCACTCCCGCTCCCTTGCCGGTCGATGCCGAGAAACGCCGTTGTCTCCCGGAAGGCCCAGGCGTTCCAGTCGTTTCGAAAGTTTGTCCGCTGCCTCGCCGTCCAGGGGTGAAGGTGGCTCGGACGGCTCATCTCCGACCCGAGGAGATCGGGAGATTCTAGACCCGCTGTCCAGGCTTTTCACCTGCAAGAGATCGCAAAGGCTCTCGCGGCGGGCGACCGGGGTGGCAATTGCATAGAGAGACCGTTCCAATGCTGCTTCCATCGGCTCCTCGCCCTCGCGCCTTGAGACCAGGACGAAGGCCGGTTGCTCGGGGACGTCGGAAAGGCGGCGCCGCAGGCCGAAGGCGCTGCTGCGCGAGAGAGGCGTAACAGTACGTCCAGGGGCGGAGAGGTTCTCGCTCGAGAACCCGATCGTGAAGAGCAGCGCCTGCCCGGGCAGCAGCGCATCGAGCAGCGAGCGCAGCTGCCCCTCGGCTCCGGGCTGGGTGGCCGGGGCGGGGGATCTGAGCAGCTCGTAGATGAGGCAGGCATCGGGACGGTTGCCGACCGAGCGGCAGTGGGCGCCGAGCCAGTTGGCGAAACCCTGGTAGTGCTCGAGCCACCAGAACGCGGTCTGGGGGATGCAGAGGTATTCGGCGCCGGCCGCGCGGGCGGTGTCCACCTGGGCTATCGCTTCCTCGGAGGTGCGCGGGTGGAAGCCGGCGTAACGGCCGTCGGCGTCGCTGGGGAAGTGCAGCCCGGAGCGGTCCTGGAGATCCGTCAGCTTCGGGTCGCCTTTGCTGACGACGGCGACGACCGACTGCGGCGGAGTTGCCTCCGCGACCGCCGTCCCCACCGTGCGGCAAAGCTCCTCGTACTCCTCAGGCCCGATGCGGCGGATCATACTTGCGCCCATGGCCGCCCCTGCCGCTCCCGACGACCGCTTCCTCATCGTCAACGCCGACGACCTCGGGCTCTCCGCGGAGGTAAACGCAGGCGTCTTCGCCGCCCACCGCGACGGCATCGTCACCAGCGCCAGCCTGATGGTGCGCCAGTCGGCGGCGCCGGCGGCGGCGGAGGAAGCCGCCGCCCATCCAGAGCTGGGCGTCGGCCTCCACATCGACCTCGGCCAGTGGGACTACGAGAACGGCGAGTGGATCCAGGCTTACCTCCACTGCGATACGGATGATCGCGAGGCCGTCGAGGCCGAGTGCCGCGCCCAGGTGGAGCGCTTCCGAGCGCTTCTTGGCCGCGACCCGGACCACCTCGACTCCCACCAGCACGTGCACGAGTCCGAGCCGGCCAAGGGCGTTGTCGAGGCGCTCGCGGTCGAGCTCGGGGTGCCGGTGCGCAACCGCGCCGTCCGCTACGAGGGCGGCTTCTATGGGCAGAGCGGCAAGGGCGAACCGTTCCCGCAGGGCATCACCCCGGAGCGGTTGAAGGAGCTGATCGAGGCGCTGCCGCCGGGCTGGACCGAGATCGGCTGCCACCCCGCCGCCGGTCCGGTCCCGACCTCCTCCTACAACGCCGAGCGCCAGATCGAGCTGGCGACGCTTCGCGAACCAGGGGTGAAAACCCTGCTTAATGTGAGGAACGTCAACCTGTGCACTTACGCACAGGCACCGCGGCCCTAGCGAGCTACCTTCGGAACATGATCCGTTCCGCGCCACCCGCGCCATTCAAAACGGCAGTGCTGACCCTGCTGATCGCCGTAGTGATCGCCCTGCTCGTAGCCTCGGGCGCCGGCTTCCAGGCCTAGAGACTGCTGGTATAGTTAAACTATACTGTCTGGTATAGTCTATCTATACTGACGCAGCCGCTCAACCCATTCATTTACGACGATCCCGTTCCTCCTGCCGAGTTGGTGGGCCGAGAGGAGGAGCTGCGCCATCTGCTCGAGCTCGCGGAAGGAGCTCACAACACGCGTCTACAGGCTCCGCGTCGCTATGGGAAGACGAGCCTACTGATGAAATTTCGACAACAGGCTGAGCTTGCGGGATTTCGAACGATCTACGTCGACTTCCTCCTCTCGACTACTCCGCTGGAGGTTTCCCGGCGCATCGAAGAGGCATACGGGGAGGCGCTGAAAGGACCGCTCGGAAGCCTTTTCGACAAGATGCGGCGCAGTTGGCGGGGCCGGGTAAAGGCGGCGCCCGGAGGTGTCGGGGGAGAGTTGGAGTACGCCGGCGGCGGCGACACGATGCAGCGCTTGGCCGACCTCCTCGACCTTCCTCGCAAGGTGTTCGAGGCCAGCGGCGAGCGGACCGTCGTCGTCTTCGACGAGTTCCAAGACTTCCTCCGTGCCGAGGGGAACCTCGACGGGTTGCTTCGGAGCAAGATCCAGTTTCATCGGGACGCGGCTAGCTACATCTTCTCCGGGTCCGAACAATCGCTGTTGGAGGAGTACTTCAACACCCGCGACAAACCGCTGTTCGACCAGGCGCGACCCATTTACCTCGAGCCCTTGGCCGACGCTGCGCTGGGCGACTACATCGCCGATCGTTTTGCGGGGGGCGGCAAGGAGGCCGGCGACGCCCTTGACTTGCTGCTCGACCTGGTGCGGGGGCATCCCCAGCGGGCGATGCTGCTCGCCCATCACCTGTGGGAGTGCACCCCTCTCAACGGGGTGGCCGATGCGCAAACGTTCGACCGGGCGATGAAGCAGGTCGACCGGGAGACGAAGGAGCGTTTCGAGGCCTCATGGCAGAGCGCTGCCACCACCGGCAATAAAAGGCGGGTCCTCAAGGCCCTGGCGCTGAGTGACGAGACGCTGTTCAACCAACGGACGCTTCAGGCCTTCAGTCTCAACAAGGGCCAGGCGCAGTCGGGGGCGAGCGGGCTGATCCGCGATGGCGAGGTCGTCCGCATTGGCGGGCAGCCGGTCCTGGTTGACCCGCTACTCGAGCGCTGGATCCGGATTCACGACGGCGACGCCAGCACCATCGCGCAGTAGCCCTCGGCGATCTCGCCCGGCGAGAGCCGCCCCGCCGGCCGCACCCACTGCGGCGTGTAGTTGACCATCCCCAGCAGGGCGAGGAGGGAGAGGCGGCGGTCGGCGAAGGTCATGCTGCCGTCGGCCTCGCCGCGGGCGAGGACTTCGTCGAGGATCCGCTCGAAGGCCCGGCGCTGGGAGCGGACGCGGCGCCAGCGGCGCTCGCGCTCGATCGCCTGCCGCTCCTGGGTGAAGACGAGCATGTGGTGGCGATGCTCGACGACGTGGGCGACCCAGGCGCCGACCAGCCCGCGCAGCTGCTCGACCGCGGGGGCACCGGCGGCGACTATTTCCCGCGCGCGCTCGAGTAGCGGCTCCAGCAGCTCGTCGCAGATCGCGATCAGCAGGTCCTCCTTGCCCTCGATGTAGTGGTAGAGCCCGCCGGCGGCAAGCCCGGTCGCTGCGGTCAGCTCGCTCATCGAGGTGCCGTCATAGCCGCGCTCGGCGAAGAGCTCGGCGGCGATGGCGACGACTTCGCTGCGGCGGGCGTCGTAGCGGGCGCGTAGGGCGGGGCGCGTCGGGGGTGAGGGAACTGGCATCGGGTCGAGGGTAGCGAATACCGAATGCTGATTCGGTATTGTGTCTGACAATGGACTTCGAGCTCAGCGACGAGCACCGCCTGATCCAGCGCACCGTCCGCGACTTCGCCCGCCAGGAGGTCGCCCCGGTCGCCGAGGAGCTCGACCGCGAGCACCGCTTCCCCTACGAGATCGTCGCCAAGCTCGCCGAGCTCAACCTGATGGGGATCCCCTTCCCGCAGCGCTACGGCGGCGGGGGCGGCGACTCGCTCGCCTACGCGCTCGCGGTCGAGGAGCTGACCCGCGTCGACTCCTCGGTCGCGATAACCCTCTGCGCCCACACCTCGCTCGGCACGCAGCCGATCTACCTCTTCGGCTCCGAGGAGCAGAAACAGGACTGGATGCCGCGGCTTTGCGCCGGCGAGGTCCTCGGCGCCTTCGGCCTGACCGAGCCCGAGGCCGGCTCCGACGCCGGCAACGTCCGCACCAAGGCCCGGCTCGACGGCGGCGAATGGGTTGTCGACGGCGCCAAGCAGTTCATCACCAACGCCGGCACGGAGATCTCCGGCGTCGTCTGCATCACCGCCCGCACCGGCGAGGAGGAGATCTCCAACCTGATCGTCGCCAACGGCACCCCCGGCTACGAGCAGGGCGAGCCCTACCGGAAGATGGGCTGGAACGCCTCCGACACGCGGCCGCTCACCTTCACCGAATGCCGCGTCCCGGAAGAGAACCTGCTCGGCCCGCGGGGGATGGGCTTTCGCCAGTTCCTCCAGGTGCTGGACATCGGCCGCATCGGCGTCGCCGCGATGGGCGTCGGCCTCGCCCAGGGGGCCCTCGACGAGGCGCTCGCCTACGCCAAGGAGCGCCGGGCTTTCGGCCAGCCGATCTCCCGCTTCCAGACGATCCAGGCCAAGCTCGCAGACATGGCGACCGAGATCGAGGCGACCCGCCTGCTCGTCTACAAATCGGCGCGGATGAAGGACCGGGGCGAAAACTTCAGCCTCACCGCCGCCCAGGCGAAGCTGAAGAGCGGCCGCCTCGCCGTCCGCTGCTGCGAGGAGGCGGTGCAGATCCACGGCGGCTACGGATACATCGAGGAGTACCCGGTCTGCCGCTTCTACCGCGACGCCAAGATCCTCACCATCGGCGAGGGGACCGACGAGGTCCAGCAGATGGTGATCGCCCGCGCCCTCGGGGCGTAGCGGGGTGATGTCGTGATCCCGAAGGCCGTCCGCATCCGCGAGGTCGGCCCGCGCGACGGCTTCCAGAACGAGCCGGAGACGATCGCCACCTCCGACAAGGTGCGGCTGATCGAGATGCTTGCGGGCACGGGGCTGCGGCGGCTGGAGGTGACGAGCTTCGTCCGCGCCGACGTCGTCCCGCAGCTGGCCGACGGCCGCGAGGTGCTGGAACGGGCTCAAATCCCTGACGACATCTCGGTCTCGGTCCTGGTCCCGAACATGCGCGGCCTCGAAGCGGCGCTGGAGGTGCGGGAGAAGATTGACGAGGTCAACGTCTTCCTCTCCGCCTCGGAGACTCACAACCGCCACAACGTCAACCGCTCGGTCGAGGAGTCGCTGACGGGAATCGAACACGTGCTGGCGCGGGCGACCGAGGAGGGCCTCCGCTGCGAGGGCGTCGTCAGCACCAGCTTCGGCTGCCCCTACGAGGGCTACGTCCCCTTCGAGCGCGTCTTCGAGATCGCCAAGCGGCTCTCGGCCGCGGGCGCGGTCGAGATCGGTTTCGGCGACACCACCGGGATGGCGAACCCGATCCAGGTCGGCGAGTTCTTCCGCCGCGCCCACGAGGAGATCGTCGGCGTCGAGCTGACCGCCCACTTCCACGACACCCGCGGCCAGGCGCTCGCCAACGTGCTGGCGGCGCTCGAGGTCGGGGTCGACTCCTTCGAGTCGAGCTTCGGCGAGCTCGGCGGCTGCCCGGTCCCGCCCGGCGCCACCGGCAACGTCGCCAGCGAGGACCTGGTCTCGATGCTGCACGAGATGGGGATCGAGACCGGCGTCGACCTCGCCAAGCTCCTCGACGCCGCGCGCGCTGCCCAGGAAGTCCTCGGACGCCCGCTCGGCTCCCACACCCTCGTCGCCGGCCCGGTCGAGTGGCACTCCGAGCGCGACCCGTTCAAGGAGAACCCGCCGCGATGAGCATGACCAAGGGAGAGGTCGAGAGCTCGCGCGAGAAGCACCTGGCCCTGATCGCCGAGCTCGCCGCCGAGCTCGAGCGCGTCCACGCCGGCGGCGGCGAGAAGGCGGTCGAGCGCCACCGCGGCCGCGGCAAGCTGACCGCGCGCGAACGGGTCGAGCGGCTCTGCGATCCCGGCATCCCGTTCCTCGAGCTCTCGCCGCTGGCGGCGCACGGGATGTACGACGACGCCGCGCCGGGGGCCGGGATCGTCACCGGTGTCGGCACCGTCAGCGGCCGCCGCTGCGTCGTCGTCGCCAACGACGCCACCGTCAAAGGCGGCACCTACTACCCGGTGACGGTGAAGAAGCACCTGCGCGCCCAGGAGGTGGCGCTGCAGAACCGGCTCCCCTGCATCTACCTGGTCGATAGCGGTGGTGCCTTCCTTCCTCTGCAAGACGAAGTCTTCCCCGACCGCGACCACTTCGGCCGCATCTTCTTCAACCAGGCGACGATGTCGGCCCAGGAGATCCCGCAGCTGGCCGCGGTGATGGGCTCCTGCACGGCCGGCGGCGCCTACGTCCCGGCGATGAGCGACGAGACCGTGATCGTCCGCCACCAGGGGACGATCTTCCTCGGCGGCCCACCGCTGGTGAAGGCGGCGACCGGGGAGGAGGTGACGGCGGAGGAGCTTGGCGGCGGCGACGTCCACGCCCGCAAGTCCGGCGTCGCCGACCACCTCGCCGCCGACGACAGAGAGGCTTTGTCCATCCTGCGCGAGATCGTCGCCACCCTGCCGCCGGCGCCCGCCGCTCCCTGGCAGCGGATCGAGTCACGGCCGTCCGCCGCCGACCCGGAGGAGATCCTCGACGTCGTCCCGATCGGCTCCCGCGCCCCCTGGGATGTCCGCGAGGTCCTGCGCCGCGTCGTCGATGGCTCCGAGCTGCGCGAGTTCAAGGAGAAGTACGGCAAGACCCTCGTCTGCGCCTTCGCCCACATCGACGGCCACCCGGTCGGGATCGTCGCCAACAACGGCATCCTCTTCTCTGAGTCAGCCCTCAAGGGGTCCCACTTCGTCCAGCTCTGCGACCAGCGCCGCATCCCCCTCGTCTTCGTCCAGAACGTCAACGGCTTCATGGTCGGCGCCAAGTACGAGGCAGGCGGGATCGCCAAGGACGGCGCCAAGCTGGTCGCCGCCGTCTCCACCGCTCGGGTGCCGAAGCTGACGGTGATCGTCGGCGGTTCCTTCGGCGCCGGCAACTACGGCATGTGCGGCCGCGCCTACTCGCCCCGCTTCCTCTTCATGTGGCCAAACGCCCGCATCTCGGTGATGGGCGGCGAGATGGCGGCGGCGGTGATGAAAGAGGTGGGCCAGCCGGAGACCGCCGAGCAGCTCCACGACCAATACGAAGAGCAGGGCAAGCCCTTCTATTCCACCGCCCGCCTCTGGGACGACGGCGTCATCGACCCCCGCGACACCCGCCGCGTCCTCGCCTTGGCCTTGGACGCCTGCGCCGACGCACCGCTTTCAGCGCAAGCCGCGCCTGTTTACCGGATGTAGGAGGGGAGAACCCGCCGGCCTCCGTCCCTTGGGTGGGGGTGGGCGATCGGTTTCCATCCATGAAGGCGAGGCGCCTCCTGGCAATCCTCGAACGGGAGCCGCTCAATTACTGCGTCGCGCGACGAGCGGGTTCACATCGTCAGCTACGTTCTGACGACTTTCCGCCTATGACCTTTGCTTTCCATGACAGCGAAACCGTTCCATCTTGGATCGTCCGCAAGATCCTGATCCGTGATCTAGGCCTTTCGGAGAACCAAGCCCGCAAGCTACTCTGGAGGATCTAATGGATTCTGTGCGCGTGATCTACCACCACGACGGAGAGGGATGGTGGGCTGAGTCGCCCGACATCCCACGTTGGACGGCTGTGGCCAAAACCTATGCCGAGATCCTGAAGCTGGCTGAAGAGGGAGTCCCGTTCGCGCTCGAGCGTGAGGTTCCGATCGAACACTTCGTGCCGGCCGACGCGCGGGAGCATCTGGCCGCCTGATCGCTGGCTTTATCTCCAGCCTCCTTGCCCTGCTGCTGGGATCCGGGCCGCTAGTAGCGCCTTCGCACTGCCCGCCCGGGCATCCCGCTTGCCGCGAAACCGTGGGCCGGATCGTCTATGTGGAGCGGGTCGATCCGGATGGGGATGGCGATGCGCACTTCGTGATCCGCGACCCGCAGGGGATCACGCTGCCGGGGCTGACGGCGATCGACGTTCGCGTCGAGCTGCGCCCGCAGCCTTTGCCGGGTCCCGGTGACCTGATCAGCGCCGCCGGCCCCGTCCAGACCGGCTCCTACGGCCAGAGCCAGATCCACGCGCTTGAGCTGCACGTCGCCCGTCAGGCAGGCCGCCACGTTTCGGCGAATGCCGATTCGGGGAAGAAGACTCAGCGGCGACGATTGCGAGCCACGGCAACCGGCGTCCTCACCAGAAGACGGTAAGTAGTCGCCATCCCACGACGGGGGTGCCTCCGGACCGAAGGAAGAACTTTGGAAAGGAGACGCTTTGCGTCCAAGTGCTCGATCACGGCAATTTCCCCATGTCAGCGTTCCCGATTACGACCGGACCGCCCTGCGGCCGGGCATCGTCCATATCGGCGTTGGCGGGTTTCATCGCTCCCATCAGGCCGTCTACCTGGACGAGCTGGCCGGAGCTGGCATCTCGACCGGGTGGGGTGTCCTCGGCGTCGGCGTCCGCAGCGGCGGCTCGAGGGGCGATCTGCTGCGACAAAACTGCCTCTACTCGGTGCTGGAGCGGGCCCCGGACGGCGATCGCGCCCGTGTCGTCGGCTCGCTCCTCGACTACCTCTACGTGCCCCAGGAACCCGGCCGGGCGCTGGCCGCGCTGACCAGCAGCGAGACGAAGATCGTCAGCCTCACCGTCACCGGCGACGGTTACGGATCAGAGGAGCCGGTGCCGCGTTTCCTCGCCGAGGCGCTGCGGCTGCGCCGCGAGGCCGGGGTGCCGCCCTTCACCGTCCTCTCCTGCGACAACCTGCCGGGGAACGGCGCGACCGCGCGCCAGACCGTCGTCGCCTACGCCCGCCTGCGCGACGAAGAAAGGTTCGCCGACTGGGTCGAAACCGAGGTTGCCTTTCCCGCCACCGTGGTCGACCGGATAACCCCGGTGACCGAGGCTGCCCACCAGGAGGTGCTGGAGCGGGAGTTCGGGATCCGCGATCGCTGCCCGGTCGTCTCCGAGGACTTCAGCCAGTGGATCGTCGAGGACGACTTCTGCAACGAGAGGCCGCCGCTGGAGGAGGTCGGGGTCCAGTTCGTTCCCGACGTCCGGCCTTACGAATTGCACAAGAAGCGGCTGCTGAACGGCTCCCACAGCGCGATCGGCTACCTCGGGCACCTCAGCGGCCATGACCGCATCGACGACGCCCTCGCCGACCCGCTGCTGCGCGGCTTCCTCGAATCCCTGATGGACGAGGTGGCGCCGCTGCTGCCCGACGTTCTCGGGCTCGACGTCGACACCTACCGGGCGACGCTGCTCGAGCGGTTCGGGAACCCCCGCATCGGCGACCGGCTGCAGCGGCTCTGCGGACGCGGCTCGACGAAGATGCCCGCCTACCTGCTGCCGTCGCTGGGGGAAGCCGTCAAGGAGGGGCTGCCGCACGAGACGCTGACCCTCGCGCTCGCCGCCTGGATCCGCTACCTGACCGGAGTCGATTTCGCCGGGAAGGAGATCGACGTCCAGGACGCCCGCTGGGATGAGCTCAGGCCACTTGCCCGAGCCGCCGCCGCCGACCCGCGGCCGCTGCTGGAGGTCCGCGACATCTTCGGCGAGCTCGCCGACGACCAACCCTTCGTCGAGCGGCTGACGAAGGCGATCCGGTTCCTCGACGCCCGTGGGCCGGTCGCCGCCGTCGAAGTCGGCCTCGGTTCGCGAGAGGTGCTCGCGGCATGAGCGCAGCGGCCTGCGACCAGCCTGTCGAGGCGCTGCTCTGCGACGCCGACGGCTGTCTCTTCCCTTCGGAGGAGCCCGCCTTCGAGGCGTCCGCCATCGTCACCAACAAGTTCCTGGCGGAGGTCGGCGCTGCCCGGCGGTTCACGGCGGAGGAGCTGCGCTTGGCGACCACCGGCAAGAACTTCCGGACGACGGTCGCGGCGCTTGCCGCCGAGGAAGGGACGAGGCTGTCGCCGGGGTCGCTGGAGCGCTGGGTGGAGGCGGAGCGAGAGACCGTCACCGCCCATCTGCGGTCCGTCCTGCGCCCCGATTCGCGCGTCTTCGGTCCCCTTGGCCGCCTCGCCGCCGGCCACACCCTTGCGGTCGTCTCCTCCAGCGCGATGGCGCGGGTGGACGCCTGCCTGCACGTGACCGATCTCGACCGCCTCTTTGCGGAGGAGCGGCGCTTCAGCGCCGAGAACTCGCTCCCGGTCCCCACAAGCAAGCCCGACCCCGCGATCTACCTCCACGCCCTCGAACAGCTCGGTCTCCCGTCGCGGCAGGCGCTGGCGATCGAGGACTCCGTCCCGGGGGTCCTGGCGGCGACCGGCGCCGGCTGCCGGACGATCGGCAACCTCGCCTTCGTCGCGGCAGGCGAGCGAGCGGAGCGGAAAGCGGCGCTGGAATGCGCCGGAGCATGCGGCGTCATCACCTCCTGGGACGAGCTGGAGACGTTGCTGCAGCCCGCGGGAGCGGCAAGGGCAGGGGCGCCCGCATGAGCGAACGCAGCCTGCGCAGCTACCTGTTGCTGCCGCGGCCGGGCGATTTGGTCAAGGCCTGGATCTTCCCCGCCGGCTTTCTCCTCGGCGTGCTTGCCGCGGGCGGCGCGAGCGGGGAGGAGGTGCTGCGGGCGGCCGTGGCCTGGGGCGCCTTGGAGCTGCTGATCTACCAGGCGCGCTATCAATGGAACGACATCCGCGGCTTCGCGGCCGACCAGCGCCACCCCGACCGGGCCGCCCGGGGCCGCCTCCCCGGCCCGATCTCCCGCGGCAGGGAGCACATCCGGGCGAGCGCCCTGGGTGCCCTCGGGCGCCTCGGCCTCGCGGCGCTGCTGGCAGTGGCGCCACTCGACCTTGCCGGCGCGCTGCTCGCGCTCGCCCTCGCGGTGTTCGGCGTCGCCGCTCTCTATGAAGCGCTGCGCGCCCGCTGCACCGGCAGCAGCGAGGAGGTCCCGCCGCCGCTCACCGGGGGCATCCTCGCCATCTGGGGCGTCGTCGGCGCCGGCTACGCGATCCGCGGCCTGGCGGGGCTGGGGGCGGCGGTTTCATTTGGATCCGCTTGGCTGCCGCTGGCAGCGGGGCTGACCCTTTGGGCCTACGGGATCGCTTTCGTCACCGGGCGCTGGGCGCTGGAGGCGCTGGCGTTCGGCCGCCTGGACGAGCGCGGGGAGATTGCATGGCAGGTCGAGCCCGGCCAGGCGCGGGAGCACTCCCTGGCGCTGGTCCGCTGGCTCCCGCCGGTCACTGAGGGCGAAGGAAGAGGAAAGGACGGCTCGCTCGGCCACTGGCGCGCACTCAGCAGCGCCCCCCTCTCCGCCCCCTGGAACCTGGCAGCGGTGGTGGCGGGAAGCGCCGCCGCGGTGACCGGTTGCCTCCTCGCCGGCTCGGCCGACCCCTTCTCGGTCGGGCTGATGGCGGCCGGAGGTGCGGTCTTCGCCGCGGCGACCGTGGCGCCCTTCCACCACCGCTGGCCAGGCCTGCTCGGGAGCGCTCTTGCTCTCTTCGCACTCGCGGTGCTCGTCGGCTCGCCGCGCCCGGCGCTGGCCGTTCTTCCCTGGTTCGCCGTCCTCGGCGCCCACCTCTTCTTCGCCGCCCAGAGCCCGCGAACGCTCGCGCACCCGCTGCGCTTCGCGCTCGCCTCGCTGTGGGATCGCGTTCCCGGTTCGCGGCCGCGGCGGCCGCTGGCCCTACCCCTGGCCCGGCGGTAGGCGAACATGGAGGCCGCCGTTCAAATCGAGACGCATCAGCTGCTGGCGCTTGCCCGCCAGGCGGCCGAGGCCGGCGCCGAAGTTGCAAGCGCCTGGTCCCGCCGGCGCGAGGAGCTGCGGGTGGAAGAGAAGGCCGCCTCCGATGACCTCGTCAGCCAGGCCGACCGCGACACCGAGCGGGCGATCAGGAGGGTGCTACGCGAGGCCCGCCCGGAGGACGGTCTGCTCGGTGAGGAGGATGGGATTGACCCGGGCCGCAGCGGGATCCACTGGCTGATCGACCCGATCGACGGCACCACCAACTACCTCTACGGCCGCCCCGACTGGGCCGTGAGCGTCGCCGCTGTGAGCAGCGCCGACTCGCGGACGCTGGCGGCGGTGGTGGCCGAGCCGGCGCTGGGCCGGACCACGGAAGCGGCCCTCGGCGAAGGGGCCTGGAGCGACGGGCACCGCCTCCGTCGCCACCTCGAGGTGGACCTGGAGCGAGCCCTGCTCGAGGTCAACCTCGGCAGGCCGGCGCAGCGGGGCCACGCCCCCGAGCTGCTGCGCGCCATCCTGCCGCGGGTCCGCGACGTGCGCCGCGGCGGCAGCGCGGCGGCGGCGCTGGCCCAGGTGGCCGACGGGCGCGCCGACGCCTATTGGGGCCCCGGCCTACAGGCCTGGGACGGTGCCGCCGGCGCTCTCATAGTCAGCGAGGCCGGAGGGGTTGCCGGCGATCTCGAGGGCTCCACGGAAGGCGACTGGCCCCAGAGCGGCGACGTCCTCGCCGCGCCCGGCTCGCTCTGGCAGCCGCTGCGCGAGATCCTCCGCTCCGTCTACCGCTGAACGGCCGTAGGGGCTCATCGACCGGCCTGCGAAACTGGCCCCGTGAGCCGCCGCTTCGCCCAGGTCGATGTCTTCGGCAGCGGGCCCTGCTCGGGCAATCCGGTCGCCGTCGTGCTCGACGCGGAGGGGATGGGGGACGAGGAGATGCAGCGGTTCGCGCGCTGGACCAACCTCGCCGAGACGACTTTCGTGCTGCCGCCGACGTGGTCCGAGGCCGACTACCGGGTCCGGATCTTCACCCCGGTGCTGGAGCTGCCGTTCGCCGGGCACCCGACGCTCGGCACCTGCCATGCCTGGCTCGAGGCCGGGGGAGAGGCGGGCGATGAGATCGTCCAGGAGTGCGAGGCGGGGCTGGTGCGAATCCGCCGAGAAGGCGAACGCAGTTCTCCCCGCATACCGGGGACAAGTGCGTTCGCCTTTGCGGCGCCGCCGTTGGTGCGCTCGGGGCCGGCCTCGGACGAGGACCGGGCCAAAGTCGCCGGCGCGCTGAAGGTCGAGCCAGATGAGCTGCTCGCAGTCGAGTGGGTGGACAACGGGCCGGGCTGGATCACGGCTCTGCTCGAGAGTCCCGAGCGGCTGCTGGAGCTACGGCCGGGGCCGCTCGATTTCGACCTTGGCGCCATCGCCCACTATCCGCCCGGTTCCGAGCCGGCGATTGAGCTCCGAGCCTGGGCGCCGGTCAACGGAATGGCATCAGAGGACCCCGTCACCGGCAGCCTCAACGCCTCCGTCGCCCAGTGGTTGCTGGCCGACGGGCGCCTCACCGCGCCCTACCTCGCCCACCAAGGGACGGCGATCGGCCGCGAAGGCCGGATCCACGTCAGCGAGGGCGACGGCGAGATCTGGATCGGCGGCCGCACCGAGACCGTCGTCGCCGGCACCGCGAAACCGCAATAGAAGCCGATTATCGACCTCGTTTTGCGGTCCCGCGATCAGCCGTGGACGCCGGTGCGGTGGACGACGGCGTGGCCGCGGCCACGGGCGATCAGCCAGCGGTTGACCGGTAGCGCCACCGCGCCGGCGATCAGGAGCGCGCCCGCGAGGCTGCCCCAGAAGAGGAGGCTGTCGAGGCCCGCCTCCATCGCCCCGGGGACCGCGAGGATGATCAGGTTGTCGACGATCTCCATCGTCGCGATGCTGAGGGTGTCGGAGGCGAAGGCGATCGGGACTACCGCACCCAGCGCCATCCCCGAGCGCAGCAGCGGCAGGCTCGTCAGCCCGTAGCCGAAGAAGAAGGCAAGGACGACGGCGAGCACGATCGTCGCGAGGTTGGAGAAGCCGAGCGCCGTCCCGATCGCCAGCCCGGCAATCTCGCCGATCGCACAGCCGGTGAGGCAGTGGACGGTGGCGGAGAAGGCGAGGGCATTGAGGCTCTGGCTGTTGTGGTCCATCCCGCCATCGTAAGAGCGCCCGCCTTTCGGCGGGCGCTCCTTACATCCGGCTCTGCGTTCGCTGCTAGCCGAGGTAGATGATCGAGATCGCCATCGCGTCATCGACCAGGTGGTGGCCTTCCGGCACGTTGTAGATGCCGTGCAGGCGGATCGTCTGACCTTTGGTGATCGTCGAGATCGGGTTGCCGGTGCAGACGTTCATCCCGGAGACGTGTTTACGGCCGTCCGGGGTTTCGTAACCGGCGCCGCCGTAGGTCGCCACCGAGTTGCAGAGCACGGTGCCGCCGGTGCTCTGGTTGGTGACTTCGATGTTGACGCCGTGGTCATGGATGTGGCCGGCTGCGGCGATCAGTTTGCCGCCGATGCTGGCTTTCCAGTCGTAGTGCGTGTCGCTGAGCCCGACTGGGACCGTGATGTAGGAGTTCAGCGAGCACTGGTTGGCGTCGAGCCAGACCGGTTTCAGGGCGGCGCGGCTGGTCGCGTCGGTGCCGGTCGCGTACTTCCAGGTCATCCGGATTTTCACCGATTTGCTGGTCGTCGCCCAGTTCATCAGGTCGAAGACCATGTTCCAGGTCTCGGTGCTGTTGACCTTGTAGCCGTAGGGCAGGGAGGTCAGGTCGACCGGGGTGCGCTCGTCGCCGGAGGCGAAGAAGCGTTCACCGAGCAGGCCCGGGCCTTTGCCGGCGCAGGTGACGTCGGCCTTGCCGCTGGACTGGGCGGCGAACATCGCGTGGTGGAGCATCGGCCCCTGGCTGACCGTCGCCTTCGTCCCGTCGGTGTAGACGAGGTCCGGGGTGACGCCGATGATCGTGCAGCCGGTGCACGGCTTGGCAATGTTGCTGACGATTTCGTTGCTGATCATCCCCGCGTTTTCGTGGTCGTGCGGGTCGCCGTTGCCGGCCGGGATCGTGTACGGGCCGTAGTCGATCGTTTTCGTCGTGATCGTCGCGTTCGCGGTCGCCGGAACGGCGAACAGCGCGAGCGCGCAGACGAGCATGGTCAAGCGCTTAATCGCTTGCGTCAAAATTTCTCCCCCTTCGAGAGATAGATGGGAGGGCGCCTCCCTGCGAGAGCCCCCTTAAACGTTCAACGAACCTAGAGTGAAGATATGCGTGTGTCAACTCAGGTACGCGAGAGTCCCCGGCCTTTGCGGTAGTTGTCACCCGGCCTTGACAGGTGACCATTCAGTCACCTATTGTCCTGCCTATGGACGAGGTCTTCAAGGCATTGGCTGATCCGACTCGCCGCGAGCTGCTCGATCAGCTCTTCGAGCGGGACGGTCAGACGCTGAGCGCCTTGGAGGAGGGACTGCCGATGACCCGCTTCGGCGTCATGAAGCACCTGAAGGTGCTCGAGGAGGCGGGGCTGGTGACGACGCAGAAGCGCGGGCGCGAAAAGCTGCACTTCCTCAACCCCGTCCCGATCCGGTTGATCCACGACCGCTGGGTCAGCAAGTACGCGGCGCCCTGGGCCTCGGTCCTGACGGAGCTGAAGCACGACATCGAGAACGACGAAAACGAGGAGAAGGAACGATGAACGACGAGCAGGCCTACACGGTGGTGGGCGGGCGCGGCAGCATGACCGTGTTCGAGATCTACATCAAGACGACGCCGGAGCGCCTCTGGGAGGCGATCACCAGCGAGGAGATGCGCAAGCGCTACAGCTTCGGGGTCGGGACCGTCTCTGACTGGACGCCCGGCTCGGAATACAAGTCGGCGGTCCCCGGGGTGGTGGACATCGCCGGCGGTGAGAACCTCGAGGTCGACCCGCCGCGGCGGCTGGTCCAAAGCTTCAATGCACTCTGGAGCGAGGACGTCCAGCGGGAAGGCGCCTCGCGCGTGACTTGGGAGATCGAGCCGGTCGGCACTTCATGCCGCCTGCGGGTGACCCACGACCAGCTCGGCGAGGGCGCCAACAACGAACTCTACGGCGGCTGGCCGATGATCCTCTCCGGCCTGAAGACGCTGTTGGAGACCGGCGAGGACCTCGACACCCCGGGCTCACTGCGCTACTCCGGCTAGGAAGGAGAGCGGTCCTCGTTCACATCGTCGAGGTCCACCCCGGCAACCCTCAAGGTCTCCGACCACCCGCGAACTGAGCGACCCGGAGGACTTCACCGAGGGCGACCGCATCGAGAGGACGGTGAGAGAACTCGCGAAAGGAGGCGCAATCTCCTGGTCCAGACCCCGGCTGTTACACCAGCGCGGGGTCGTCTTATGAATTGACCAGAGCCTATTCATCCCCAGGACAGAAGCAGGGGACAAGTTTCGGGACAAAATAGCGCATGGAAACTCTGCGTGGCGGCCAAATCGCCTGCTAGACTGCCAAATCATGGTAGTCAATACGCGGACAGTCAACGGGACAAAGGTCGGGCCATTGGAAGAGTCATATCCTTGGCTGTCCTTCCAATTGGACCTCCAGCAGGCACCGCCCGAACTTTGGATGCTGCTCGGCGAGGCCCGTTCAAAAATCCAGCACCTGACGAAATCCCTGCTCGCGCCCGAGACGGGTGAACGGCTGCGGCTTGTCTATCTCGCTAAGGGTGTGCACGCGACCACTGCAATCGAGGGCAACACCCTCACGGAGGACGAAGTTGTGGAGCATCTGGAGGGGCAACTAAAACTGCCCCGCTCGCAGCAGTACCTCACGCGAGAGGTAGACAACATCATCGCGGCCTACAACTCGATTCAAAACGAGCTTTGGGATGGAGGTTCTGCCGAGCTTTCCCCCGAGAAAATCAGGGAGTACAACCGCCTCATCCTGGACGGCCTTGACGTTGAAGAGGGGGTGGTGCCCGGCGAGCTGGCACTTCAGAGAACGGCTGTCGGCCGATATCTCGCCCCGCCTCGCGAGGATTGTGACTACCTGCTGGATCGGCTCTGCGAATGGCTCAACAAAGACTTCAAAGCGCCCGATGAGGAGATGCAACTTCCCTACGCGATCCTCAAGGCAATCATCGCCCATCTCTACATCGCATGGATTCACTACTTCGGCGATGGCAATGGGCGCACGGCCCGATGTGTGGAGGTGCAGATTCTCGTGGCTACGGGCATGGTCCCGACGCCTGCGATCCATCTTCTAAGCAATCACTACAACGTCACCAGAGACGAGTACTACCGTCAGCTTGACGCCTCCAGTCGGGAGCACGCTGGCAATCCAGTGCCGTTCCTCCTCTACGCTGTCAAAGGCTTTGTCGGGGAGCTACGGCTGCAACTGAAAATCGTTTGGGAGCAGCTTTACGCAGATCGCTGGGAGCAGCACATCTACCAGCACTTCGGAGACACCGAACGCGCTCCAGAGATCCGCCAGCGTCAGCTTGTCCTTGATCTGTCCAAGAGCCGAGAGCCGGTCCACAGGTCGAAAATCAGAGAACTCAGCCCACGCGTTGCGGTGGCTTATGCCGAGCGCGGGGAGAAGACGCTGACGCGCGACCTGAACGCGCTGCTTAAACGTGGGCTCATCAAACATGAGGATGGCGGCTACCAACCTGCCCGTGACAAGATCCTCACGATGATGCCCCCCTTGCCGGAAAGCACTTAGAAGGTCGCGGAAACGGCATCCATTGCCGGGGGGTTCCCTGGAAGGCGTGGCTTTGAAGTGTCGACGCATCTAAGGCCGCCACCGAGCATTTGCCCGCAAAACCCAGGGCTCTGAAAAGAAGATGAAGCGCCTCGACGAGAGTTCGAAGCTCTGGGCCTACGTGACCGAGCACGGCGAGGCACCACCGGAGATCGGGTATGACCCTACTAGTAGGCGGCGATCTGGGGCGCCGGCGGCTGCGGTTGCGGGGTCGGCGGCGTCGGCTCCGGCAGCGGCGGGCCCGGCGGTCCGGGTGGGCCCGGCTCGGGCGAGGGGGTGGGCGGTTCCGGGTCCGGCTGCGGTGGGCCCGGAGCCGGCGTCTCCAGCCTCGGTGCGGCGAGAAAAGTCTTCATGCCCTCGTCCTACCCGTTTTTCCGGCCCTCCCTACGGGGTAACCGGAGCGAACCCGACAAGGAGGAGGCCAGTCGATGACGCAACCGACCCTGGAGGACACCCGCACCCTGAGCGAATGGCGCCCGCCGCTGGGCGTTCTCTCCGTCTACCTCGGCTTCGACCCCGCCGACCGCACCGGCGCCTGGCGGACCGAGCTCCGCAACGCCCTCGACGCAATCCTCGAGGACTATAAGGAAGCCGAGCACGATCGCCGCGTCGCTCTGCGGGCGACGGCGAAGCGGCTGACCGAACGCTTCGAAGATGGCGACCTGCGGCCGCCGCCGCGAGGCGAAGCGGGCTTCGTCGAAGTCGCCGAGAAGGAGGGGACCGAGCACTGGTTCGGGACCGGCGTCGCTCCGGTCGCGGGCGCCTGCGCCGAGTTCGGTGCCGAGCCGGTGGTGGCGCCGCTGCTCGACCTCTGCGGCCGTGGTGCCAGCCGCGCCGTCGCGATTCTCTCCTCCGAGCGGGTGCGGCTGTTGCGCTGCACCGAAGGGGCGCTGGAGGAGCTCGAGGACTGGGAGCTCAGCATCACCAGCCTCGACTGGCGGGAGCGCAAATCCCAGAGCACCAACAACCCCGCCCGCGCCCAGGGCGTCAGCTCCTCCGGCCACGACCAGTTCAGCGAACGCCTCGACCACAACCGGCAGCGCTTCCTCACCGAGTGCGGCGGCCTCGTCGCTCAAAGGCTCGAGGAGGACGGCCTTGGGGAGGCGGTCGTCTTCGGCCCTGCCCGCGACTTCGACAGCTTCGAGGCGGGCTTCAACTCCTCGCCGGCGAAGCTTTCCATCGGCGGCGACGCCGACCTGATCTCGGTCCCACGTGGCCAGCTGACCGAGGTCGTCGCCGACGCCGTCGATCGGCTCGACGAGGAGCGCGACCGAGCGGTCGTCGAGCGGGCGCTGGGAGAGGCGAAGGGCGGTAGCCGCGGCGCCGCCGGCCTGCAGGAGACGAAGGAGGCGCTGGCCGAAGGCCGCGTCGACCACCTCGTCTTCGACACCTCGCTGGGCGGGGAGGCCGAGTCGCTGATCCGGGCGGCGCTCGCCAGCAGCGCCCGGGTCACCGTCGTCCGCGACGAGCGGGCGGAGGCGCTTGCCGAGGCGGACGGGGTTGCGGCGATCCTTCGCTACTGAGGGGGAGACGAGGGAGGGGTCGGCGGACAACTGCGGGGAGGGTCCGGCGACCCCTCCCTCGTCTCCCCATGTGTGACTTCCATCCGGTTCGCCGTTCCAACCCTGGGGTACGAGAGAGCAAGAAGCAAAAACGGAAAAGGAGACAGCTTGAGTGTGCAAGAGAGGGTCGCCGGAGGCCCACTGGGGAAGGTCGTAGGAAAGGCAAAGCAGATGGCCGGGGCGGCGCTGGGTCGCGAAGACCTGCACCGCGAGGGGCAGCTGCAGGAGGTCCAGGCCGACGCCCAGGCGGAGGCGGCGGCAAAGGCCGCTGAGGCCGAGCGCAAGGAGCAGGAGGCCGAGGTCGAGACCGAGCGGGCGGAGGTCCAGGCCGAGCGCCACGAGGTCGAACTCGAGGCGGCCGAGATCGAGGCCGAGGAGCGGGCCGAGCGCCAGCGCGCCGACGAAGAGCGCGAGGCGGCGAAACGGGCGCAGGTGGAGAAAGCGGCTGCAGAGCGCTCGCGCCTGGCCGGCGAAAAGAAAGCCGCGGCAAAACGCGAGCAGGCAGCAGCGGAGAAGGGCGCGGCGAAACAGGAGGCCGCCAAGCTGAAGCGCGAAGCCGCCCGGGCCGAAGAGGCCGCGGCCACGATCGATCCCGAGGAGGAGAAGTAGAGATGGCGATGCCGACGATCTCGAAGACGATTTTCAACTCCTCCCTGAAGCTGGCGCGGGCGCCGTTCGACCTCGCGCTCGGCGCGATGGGCGGCTCCGACTCGACCGCCAAGCACCTGCTTGACCGGGCCGAGGCCGGCGCCCGCAGCGCCACCGGCGTCCTCTTCGCCGATGCGGAGCTGAAGGAACAAGGCCGGACGACGCTGCTGGCGACCAAAGAGCGGGAGCGGGCGACGGAGCTGCGCGAGAAAGCCGAGGTGCAGGAGCGCGAGGCGGAGGAGCGGCAGGCCGAAGTCAGCGAAGCGGCCGAGAAAGCCGCCGCCGAGGCTCGTCGCAAAGCCGAGCAGGAGAAACGGCAGGCGGAGAAACGCCGCCGTGAGCGCGAGGCGAAGGCGAAACAAGCTGAAAAAGAGAAAAAGCAGAAAGCCGCGAAAACGGCGACGAAAGTGAAACGGGCCAACGCCAAAGCCGAGAAAACGGCGCAGCTCGAGAAGCTCGAGGCCAAAGAAGAGAGCATCGAGGCCAAAGAAGACGCCGCCGCGGTCGAGCGGGAAGCGGAGCTCCTCCAGGAGGCGGCAGAAGAGAAAAAGAAGGCCCGCAAGAACGGGGACGGCAGCTAAGCGGGGGCCATGTCGACCGGGCGCCGCAGAACCTTCTTCCACTGCCATCCGGCCGAAGAGGATCCCGGCGTCCTGCTCGACCCCGACAAGCAGGTGACCGAGCCGTGGGGCGAACCCAACCACGGCCCCTGCGACAAGTGCGGGGGCAGCGGCACCACCGTCTACGAGTGCTTCTCCTGCCTGGAGGCGGGGTCGGACCCGAAGTGCCCCGCCTGCTCCGGCCGCGTCCGCTTCGACCAGACCTGCCCCGCCTGCCAGGGCAGCGGTGAGATCCAGCGCACCCGGCGCCGCGGAGTTGCCGTCTTTCCCGCCCGCGAGGGCCTCTATCGCTACCTCGCCTGGAAAAACGACGCCAACGTCGAGGGCAAAGTCGTCGTCGAGATGGTGGGGGAGCTGAGCGAGGACCGCGATCTCGACGCCGACCACGGCGCGCTCCTGATCCACCCCGAAGAGCTGGTCTCGGTCGAGCCGCTCGACGCCGAGGTCGTGCACTCGATCAGCAACCGGGTCGGCGAAGAGGACGGATGATCCCCGGCGCCGGGCTCGTCTCCGACGCGCTCCACCAGCGGGCGGTGCTAAACGAGGCCGGGCATCGGCCCTGGCCCCTGCCCGAGGGCCCCTGGCTGATGGGGCAGACCTGGGTCGACCTCCTCTTCGCTCACTGGCGGGTGCCGGAGGAGGAGCTGCGCCGGGTCGTCCCGCCGCAGCTGCCGCTCGACACCTTCGACGGCTCCACCTGGCTCGGGATCACGCCCTTCTGCGTCCGCGGCCTGCGGCTTCGCAATACCGCGCCGGCGCCCGTCCTCTCCAGCTTCCCGGAGCTGAACGTCCGCACCTACGTCAGCGTCGAAGGCAAGCCCGGCATCTACTTCCTCAGCCTCGACGCCGACAGCTGCGCCGCCGTCGCGGCGGCCCGCCGTCTCTACCGCCTGCCGTACTTCCACTCGCAGATCGAGGTCTCAGTCGAGGGCCGCGCCGTCGCCTACGACCTGATGCGGACCTCCGACGACGGCCCGCCCGGCTACTTCCGCGCCCGCTACGGACCTGAGGGACCTGAGCTCCCGATCCGCGACGGCTCCCTGGAGCGCTGGCTGTCAGAGCGCTACTGCCTCTACACGCTCGACGACGAGCAGCGGGTCCACCGCGGCGAGATCCACCACCCGCCCTGGCCGCTGCACGAGGCCTGGGCCGAGATCGAGACGAACACGATGGCGATGCCGCTGGGGATCGACCTGGCGGGGGAGCCACTGCTGCACTTCTCACCCCGCCAAGACGTCGTCATCTGGCCGTTGCAGCCGCTCAGCCCCCCTTGATGCCTTTCAGGCCCTCGTCTTCGGGTTCGTAGGCGGGGTCCTCGGAGAGATCGTCGGGGGGCGGGGTTCGGCCGTCCTCCTGCTCGGAGGGGTTGGCGTCCGGTGGCGCCGTCGGCGTCTGCTTGTCGGACTCCTGGCCCTGCTTCTCGGCCTGCTCCTGTCCTTGTTTCTCTGGCGTCTCGGTCATGGCGTCATCGCGTCCTTTGCTTTGCGGAGGAACCCGCCGTCGGCGGGAATCGGGGTGCTGTGCAGCTCCGGCCGCGCCTCGGCCGGGGCCAGTTTCGGGACGTCGCCCATCGGCTCCGCCTCGCGGACTCCGAATTTGCCCTTGGAGTCGACCGAGCTGCCGCTCGTCCAGCGCGCGTCTTTGGGCACCTCGCCGTCGGAGTGGACGAAGAACTCGTAGGCGAACTCCTGCTTTTCCTGCTCCTGGGGGAAGTCCGGCGGCACCGGCAGACCCATGTCCTTCTGCTCCTCCAGCACCGCCATCCACTGGTTCTGGTGCATGGTGTCGCGGGCGATCAGGAACGAGAGCATGTCCTTCATCCCCGGGTCATCGGTCATCTCGTAGAGCCGGGTGGCGAGCAGCCGGCCGCTGGCCTCGGCATGGACGTTGGCGACCATGTCGGAGCCGATGTTGCCGGTCGCAACTACCCAGGAGCCGTTGAACGGGTTGCCGTTCGAATCGGCGGGCATCGCCGCCAGACCGGCGGAGAGGACGTGGCGCGGGTCCTGGCCGCCGAGGATCGCCTCGACGGTGCCGTTTTTCCCGGCGATCTCCTCCTGCAGCTTCGCCGGCGCCCCCTCGAGGTTGAGAGCCACCGCGGTGGCGAGCATCTCGATGTGGCCGATCTCCTCGGTGCCGGTGTTGAGGAGCATGTCTTTGTAGCGGTCAGGGCCGCGGTTGCCCCAGCCCTGGAAGAGGTACTGGAGGCAGACCCGGATCTCCCCCTCGACGCCCCCGATCGCCTGCTGGAGGTATTTGGCGAAGACCGGGTTGGGCTCGTCGACCCGCACTTTGTATGCGAGCTGTTTGGTGTGCCTGAACATGGTTTTCCTTTCGACTGGTTCGTCCTGCCGCACGATTGGAGCCCTGGAAGGGGCTAGGGCTCCAGCCGTGCGGCTCAGACCTAGGTGGTGGCTTTGGTCAGTGCGCGTGCGTGCGGCGCTCGCGCGTGTAAGTCGGCTCTGCTTCGGTCCTGTCCCAGCGGGTCATCAGCGCCGTCATCGCCTCGAGCACGCCGGCGATCACCATGAACCGGGTCGGGCCGCCCTCGTCGGCGAAGCCGAAGACGAGCGGCGAGAGGACCAAAACGGCCCCGAGCAGCAGGTCGGTCATCAGGTGCATCCGCAGCGGGATCACCCGCGCCAGCGACATCCGCCAGTCGGTCATCGCCCCGGAGACGAGCATGACCAGGCCGACGATGACGCAGATCGCGGTGGCGCTGTCGGTCTCGCTGAAGCCGAAGATCCAGGGTGCGGCGATGACGATCACCGCGACGAGCGGCTCGATCGCGGCGTGCAGGTTGAGCGGAATCGGTCCGCGGTCCATATTCGGTCCTCCTTGTGAGGTTGGAAGAACTGGAACCTGCGATCCGCTCTCGGCCGGGACTCGGCCCGAAGCGTTCCGTGGGTGGAGGAGAGCCGAGAGGGCGAAGGGCGCCGTCTCGACCCGTACGCGTCGTCTACCCGCGCCTCGGCGATCCCAAAACGTGGAGGATCAGGAGCGGTGCTCGAGGTAGAAGATCTCGGCGCAAACGTCCTTATCGGCGTCGAGGCCGCTGATGAAGGCGCGCACCTTGCGCCCGGTCAGGCGTTCGATGATCTCCCGGAACTTCTCCGAGGTCGCCGCCTGGAAGTACATCCGGGTGTCCCGCAGGCGCTGGTGCTCGCCCATTTCGGAGAGGCTGCGCTCGGCCGGGGTGAAGGTGTTCTCGAGCGAGCAGATGACGATGTCCGGCCCCGCGAATTCGGTCCGCGCTTTGGTCGGGCCGCGCCCGAAGAGCTCTTTGTAGAGGCGCACCATCTCGCGTGAGATCTCCGCCCGGACCGATTCGTGGTAGTCGGCCTCGTGCCGCTCGACCGCCTCGTTCTGCTCGATCGCTTCAGTGTTCACCTGGTCTGCCATGACCTTCGGCTACCCGTCAAGCCACCCGATTCAATCTGGCGTGCGGGGGTAGGAGTACCGGGATGGCCACCAACCGGTCCGCCGGCCGCCCGGCGGTAACGATCACCCCGTACCCGGACGGGCCGTACCTCGTCCGCGGGGACTTCGTCGTTACCGATCAGGAGGGCAACGAGCTGCCGACCGAGCGCCGCACGATCGCCCTCTGCCGCTGCGGCAAGTCGCGGATGCGGCCGTTCTGCGACGGCACCCACAAGCTTGTCGGCTTCAAAGCGCCCAGCAGCCAGGAGCCATGGCCGGGCGACTGATCGAGCTTCCGCAGCCGCGCGGCCCGTTGACCGAGCAGCTGTTCGAGACCCTGGAAGGGCCGGCCCACTCGCGGCTCGCCTCCCCGGGTTTGATCGAGAGTGCCGACCCGATCGCCGACGAAGACCTCCAGCTCGCCCTCTATGTCGCCTACGAGATCCACTACACCTCGATTCGGGGAGTCGACGAGCGCTGGGAGTGGTCCCCCTCGCTGCTCTCCTTCCGCGGCGCCTTGGAGCGACCGTTCGAAGAAGCGGTGGCGGAGCTGGTGCCGCCGGCCGAAGCGGCCGAGCTCGAGTCGGTCGGCGCCGCCCTGCAGAAGATCGCCGCCGAGGACCCCGGCCCGCCGCTCTCCCGCTACATGGAGACGCAGGGGACGGGCGAGCAGATGCTCGAGCACGTGGTCCACCGCTCCGCCTACCAGCTGAAGGAGGCCGACCCGCACTCGTGGGCGATCCCGCGCCTCTCGCCGCGCCCGAAGGCGGCGATGCTCGAGGTCCAGTTCGACGAGTACGGGGGCGGCAGCGCCGAGCGCATGCATTCGGTCCTCTTCGCGAAGACGATGGCCGGGCTGGGCCTGGACCCCGAGTACGGCGCTTACCTCGACCGCCTCCCGGCGGTGACCCTGGCAAGCGTCAACCTGCTCACCGGCTTCGGCCTGCACCGCCGCCGCCGCGGCGCCGTCGTCGGCCACCTCGCCGCCTTCGAGATGACCTCCTCGATCCCCAACCGCCGCTACGGCAACGCCCTGCGCCGCCTCGGCTATGGGTCGGAGGTGACCCACTTCTATGACGAGCACGTCGAGGCCGACGCCGTGCACGAGAACATCGCCGCCTGGGACCTGGCGGGCGGCCTCGCGGCCGACGAGCCCGAGGTCGCCGCCGACATCCTCTTCGGCGCCCGGGCGCTGCTGCAGGTCGAGGCGCGGTGGGCGAGCCAACTGATGGCCGCCTGGGAGGGAGGCGAGACCTCGCTGCGCGCTCCCGTCGTCCCCGTTCCCGCGTGAACGAGCGCCTCGACCTCTCCTACGTCGTGCCGATCCGCTGGCGCGACGGCGAGCAGCGCGAGGAACTCGCCGGCTATCTAGCGACGATCGCGGCCGATTGCGCCGAGGTGATCGTCGTCGACGGCTCGGCGCCCGAGGTATTCGCGGCCAACGCCGCCGCCTTCGGCGAGGGGGTGACGCATCTGCCTCCGGACGAGGGCGAGGAGTGCCTGATGGGCAAAGTGTCCGGGGTCCGCACGGGGGTGCGGCTGGCCGCCTGCGAGCGGGTGGTCCTCGCCGACGACGATGTCCGCTACGAGCCCGAGGCGCTGCGGCGGGCTGCGCGCCTGCTTGACGAGCACGACCTGGTGCGGCCGCAGAACTACTTCAGCGAGCTGCCCTGGCACGCCCGCTGGGACACGGCCCGGACGCTGCTCAACCGCAGCCTCGGCCGCGACTATCCCGGGACGCTGGCGGTACGGCGCTCGCGGATGCTGGCGATGGGCCTCTACGACGGCGACGTCCTCTTCGAGAACCTGGAGCTGATCCGGACGGTTCGCGCTCACGGCGGCAGCTCCGTCGCCCCGCTCGACCTCTACGTCGCCCGGGTCCCGCCGTCCGCCTCCCACTTCTGGGGGCAGCGCATCCGCCAGGCCTACGACGACTTCGCCCTGCCGGCGCGGATGGCGCTCTGGCTGGCGCTGCTGCCCGCGCTCGCGCTCGCCAGGCGTTTTGGTCGACCAGGGGGCGACAAAACCGCCTTGCCCGCCGGCGCGGCCGGGGTCGCGATCGCGCTGGCGGAGGTAGGGCGCCGCCGCGCCGGCGGCGCCCGTGTCTTTCCCGCGACCTCCTCGCTCTTGGCGCCGCTCTGGGTGCTCGAGCGGGCGGTCTGCGCCTGGCTGGCGGTGCTGCAGCGGTTGCGCTTCGGCGGCGTCCGCTACGGCGACTCGGTGATCCCGCTCGCTGCTCACTCCGAGCGCCAACTGCGGCGGCGGCTGCAGGCACAAGCTGAGGTTGTCGATCGAGCGGGTAGTGAGGGCGGATGGAGCTTGAACGGGGCGCGGCCCCGGACATCCACCGAGTCGAAGACGCCAGCGTCAACTGGTACCTGGTCGAGGCAGAGCAGGGCCTGACGATCGTCGACGCCGGCGTGCCCTCCTCATGGGATTCGCTGCAGCGGGTGCTGGGGGAGATCGGCCCGCGATGCGAGCGAGGTCCGCGCCCTCGTCCTCACCCACGCGCACTTCGGCCGCTGCAGGAGGCGAGGATCTTCGCGTCTGAGCAGCTCGACGTTCCCGGCAACCCGCAGATCCTCTTCACGCCGGGACACACGCTCGGCCATTGCGCCCTCTACTTCCCGGATCGGGACGCGGTCCTCGCCGGCGACGCGATCGTCATGCTCGACCCCTATACCGGCGCCCGCGGGCCGCGGATCGTCGCCGGCGCCGCTACCGCCGACAGCGGCCGGGCGCTGCGCTCGCTCGACGCCCTGGCCGCCGTCGAAGCCGGCACCATCCTCACCGGCCACGGCGAGCCGTGGCGCGGCGGTACCGCCGAGGCGGTACGCCAAGCGCGAGCGGCCGGCGCCAGCTAGGCGCGCGGGGCGGTCGAAATCGGTTCTGCTGCTCCGCTGTCGACCACCATCCGCTCATCCAGCCCGGTGAGGCTGAGCAGGCGACGGACGCTGCCCGAGGTGCTGGGCACGAAGCTGAACCTTTCGGCGTCTCTGCGACCGAGCATGCGCACGATCAGCGCCAGGCCGGTCGAGTCGAGGAACTCGAGCCGGTGAAGGTCGAACAGGACCTTCTTGCCGGACTTGATCGCGCCGTCGAGCGTCGCCTCCAGCGTCGGCAGGTTGGACAAGTCGAGCTCGCCGGCGAGAGCGAGGCGGACGAAGGCTCCTTCGTCGGTGCGGCTGACGGTCAAGAGCCCGTCTTGGGCTCGGACATCGTTGATGGACACTGGGGACCTCCATTCGAATTGACTGGAAGTCCCGGAGCGCATCTGCTGTGCGCCCGCGGTCTCACCTACGGTTGGAGAGCAGTCGGCCCGGTCGGCGCCGACAAAACCCTCGCGGGAGATGCTAGCGCAGTCTCGCCATCGGGTTTGGATTCGGCGAAAGCCTTTTCCGCGCTGCGCGGACACGGTTCAGCAGCATGTCGCGCTTCAGGGCGGGTCCGATCTCGGGACCGCGGATTTCGTTTCGGCTCCTGCTGGCGTTGCTCTCAAGGGGTTCTGGTGCGGCGTTCATCTGCTCCTCCGGCTCTGGAAAATGTGGCGATCTATGTGCCTCTCCCGATCTCCGTGCCGTCTGCCGTGAGAAGTGAGCGGTTTACCTGCTGACACAAGCAGCTGTAACTGCTGCGCCAGTTGTCTGATTACCCCCTCACTGTGTGACGAAACCCCGTTTGATCTGAAGTTGAGCGGGAAGCGAGGGCGGAAGAGCAGAGACGATGGAACGCTCCGGTTTCCAACATCAGGCCTTGATCTACGACGGCACCGAGGACTATCTCGCCGGTGCCCTTCCCTACCTCGAAACGGGCCTCGAGGTGGAACAGCAGATGCTGGTCGCGGTCGGGCCCGAGCAGACGGGGCTCCTGCGGGATCATCTCGGGGCCGATGCGGAGCTGATCCGGTTCGTCGACATGCGCGAGGTCGGCCGCAACCCGGCCTCGATCATCCCCCTCTGGGCCGAGTTCATCGAGGAAAACGCGGGCCTGCCGGTGCGCGGGATCGGAGAACCGGTCTGGGCGGCCCGCAGCGCCGCCGCCCTCGACGAGTGTCAGCGGCACGAGTCGTTGCTCAACACCGCTTTTGACCGCGGTTCCACCTGGGACCTGCTCTGCCCCTACGACGCCGGCTCCCTCGGCGAGGGGGTGCTGGAGCAGGTCTCTCACTCCCACCCCTTCGTCAACCGCGGCGGGTGCAGCGAAAAAAGCTCCTCTCTCACCTCCGGTGAGGATTGCTTCGGCGGCGAGCTGGCCCCACCGGCGACCACCCCCGAGAGCTTCGACTTCGACCTCACCGACCTCAGCGAGGTGCGCCACCGCGTCACCGCCGAGGCCGAACGCGCCGGGATGGACGCGACCGAAGTTGCCGACCTCGTCACCGCCGTCAGCGAGCTCGCCGCCAACAGCGTCCTGCACGGGGGCGGCAGCGGCGTCCTCCGCCTCTGGCAGGAGGGCGAGCGGCTGCTGGCCGAGGTCGAGGACAGGGGCCGGATCGAGGAGCCGATGGTCGGGCGGATCCGGCCGGACGTCCACCGGGAGGGGGGCCGCGGGCTCTGGCTCGCCAACCAGCTCTGCGACCTCGTCCAGATCCGCTCCAGCGAGGCGGGGACGACGGTGCGGCTACACCTCCTCGCCCGCGAGGCCAGCTTCGTCTGAGGGATTTGCAGCAAAGCTAACCGCGAGTCCGCGAAAACGGTTCTTCAGGGACCGTTTTCGCGGACTCGATGAATTTCGATTTCGAGTTGCCAGCGCGCGTGATGCAAAAGATGAGTGCCCACCGTCCGCCGCGGGTAGTCGGGGGACATGCCAGACAACGATCCGCAGACCCAGCTCGTCAAGTACCTGACCGACGTCCACTCGATCGAGGAACAGGCTGCCGTGCAGATGCGCCGCGCGCCCGACCTGGTCGCGGGATCCTTCGCTGACGCCTTCCGCAAGCACTTGGGAGAGACCGAATCCCAGGAGCAGCGCGTGCGCGCGCGGCTGGAGGCGCATGAGGCTTCCCCCTCGAAGCTGAAGGACGTCGCCGGGCAGGCCGGCGGCTTCGGGATGGTCCTCTTCGCTCGCTCGCAGCCGGACACTCCCGGCAAGCTGGCGATGCACGCCTTCTCCTACGAGCACATGGAGGTCGCCGCCTACGAGCTGCTCGGGATCGCTGCCCGCGAAGCCGGCGATGAGGCGACCGCGGCGATGGCGGCAGCGATCGCCGACGAGGAGCGGGAGATGGCGGGCCGGATCGCCGGGCACTGGGACGATGCAGTGGAGCAAGCGCTCGCCCGGGTAGAACCAGACGACCTCGGCAAAACCCTCAACACCTATCTCGCCGATGTCCACGCGCTCGAGGGGCAGTCGAAGAAGCTGCTGGAGAAAAGCAAGGAGATGGACGTGCCGGAGGCGCTCCGCGCTGCCTTCGACCACCATCTCACCGAGACCGAAGGCCACCTCGAGCAGATCGAGCGCCGCCTCGACGACCGCGGTGCCACTCCCTCGGCGCTGAAGGACGCGGCGCTGCGCCTCGGCGCCCTCAACTGGGGCGTCTTCTTTGCCGCCCAGCCCGACACGCCGGCCAAGCTCGCCGGCTTCTCCTACGCGGTCGAGAACCTCGAGGCCGCTGCCTACGAGCTGCTGCTCCGGGTCGCCCGCCGCGCCAGCGACGAGGAAACTGTCGCCCTTGCCGAGTCGATCCTCGCCGAGGAGAAGGCAGCCGCCAAATTGGTCGCCGACCAGTGGCCGGTCTCGATGAGCGTCGCCTGAGCCTTTAGGGGCGCTGCGGCAGCGTCCGCTTCACCGCTGCCAGGTGCAGGTCCTCGACGACCTGACCCTGGCGGTCGGCGCGCTCGGCGAGGGCGTGGAAGTCAAAGCCCTCGAGCGAGTCGCCGAAGCTCTCCGACAGCGCGTTCCAGAGCTGCATCTTGCCGCCGATCCCGGAGGCGAGCACCTCGAGCTCGAGCACGCGGCTGAGCGGCGAGTAGGTCCGCAGGTGGCCGTTCGGCTTCAGGCGGCCGAGGCGCTCGGCAACTTTCGCCAGCGCCGGCTTGATCTGGTCGCGCTTGATCCCGAGCCGATCGGTGAGGCGGACCAGCGTCTCCCGGTCCTCCTCGATCTCAGTGCAGATCCGCGCCAGCGGCTGGCCGAACTCGGCCTCGCCGGAGTTGCTCGACCGCAGGCGGCGGGCCAGCTCGACTCCGAGCGCGGCCCCCGCCAGGTGGTCGTTCAGGTAGATGGCCAGGTAGCGACCGTGGTCAGCGCTCTCGGCCATCGGCTCGGCTAGGCCTCCTCGTAGGGGTCTTTCTCGGCGGCCAGCTGCAGCGCACACTCCTTGGTTTCGCTGAAGTGCCGTTCCTGGATCGGCAGCGCCCACTGGATCAGTTCGGAGATCTGCTCCTCGCCGGCCTGCTCGTTCAGTTTCTGCAGCACCGCCCAGTGGCCGACCTCGCCGGCCTCGGCCATGGTCATGAACTCGAAGCCGTCGAGCCCGTCGGCGTCGCCGCCGAGGTAGGTGTCCATCATCTCCGAGGCCTCGCCTTTGGTCTCTTTGGCCTTTTCGAGGATCGCCGTCTTCTTGCCGTCGCGCTGCTCTGCCACCTCGGTGCCCCGGCGCGCGGTCTCCTCGGCCTCCTCGCGCATCTGCCGCAGTTTCGAGGCGACGCTGTCGTCGTCGACGAGGCCCTCGACCTTCTCGGTCGCTTTCTGCGCGGCTTCGGCGAGGCCGATCACCTCCGCGAGCTTCTCCTCCAAGGTCGTCAACTCAGCCATCGTCTTCCTCCTGCGGTTGGGTTGGCCGGTTGCCGTTTCCCTACCCGAGCCAGACGTGTTCGAAGCGCAGGCCGGAGGCGGTGGGGTGGAGCAACCCCATCGAGGGACGGGGGGCGCGGCGGCGCTCGGTCGGGCTGCCCGGGTTGAAGATCTGGAAGCCGTCCGCCTCTTCGTGGAGGGGCAGGTGACTGTGGCCGAAGACGAGGGCGTCGGCCTCGGGGAAGCGGGCGCGCATGCGGGCGAGGCGGCCCTTGGCGGGGCCGGTGTCGTGGAGGAGGGCGAGGGTACGGCCGCCGATCTCGAGCTCGAGGGACTCCGGCAGCTCGCGGCGCAGCTCGGCGTCGTCGACGTTGCCGTGCACCGCCAGCACCACCGGGCAGAGCTGCCGCAGCTCCTCCAGGACCGAGGCAGCGGAGAAGTCGCCCGCGTGGATCAGCACCTCGGCGCCGCGGATCTTCTCGACGCACGCGTCGGGCAGCCTGCGCTTCCCCTTCGGCATGTGGGTGTCGGCGATCATCGCGATCACGAAGGAGGGGTGGGGGTGCCCTCGTACGGACACTCCCCAAAGCGAGCGAAGCGAGCGCGTCCGGTAGAGGGCACCCCCACCCCTCCCCTCAACCGGTGGCGGCGAGCGGCCGGTCCTGCTCGTAGCCGAACTCGGCCAGGGTCTTGCCCATAACCTGGTGCATCGCCTTCTGCTCGGGGCGGCTCATGCTTTCGCGCCAGCCGCCGGGACGGGCGCGGCGGATGAAGCGCCGCCGTCCGCGGGCGGCGCTCGGCTGCTTCTCGAAACGGTGCGCCTCGACGATCTCCGGCACCCGCACCGGGTCGGCGCCGACCATCTCGCAGATCCGGGTGACCCAGGTCTCGGTATCGCTCCGTAGGTCCTCGTAGCGGATCTGGATCCGGTCCTCGGGTGCCCTCGCCTCGTAGGCCTTGCGCACCTCGCGGCTGCGGAAGGCCCAGACTTCGGAAAGCCAACGGATCAGGGGGATCCGGCCCTCCTTGGAGACCGGGAAGGCGCCGCCCGGGATCGCCCAGGAGCCGTCGCTGTAGGCGTCGAGCCAGGAATCGACGACGTCGCGGCCGTCGCGCAGCAGGAAGATCACCTTCGACCGCGGGAAGAGCTCGGCGAGGAAGGGCGCGACGTGGGAACCCGGCTCCTTGACGACGTAGGCGCCGTCCGGCTCCCGGCCTTCGGCCTGCGCCTCGAAGCGGGCTTCGATCAGCTGCCGCAGCGGGCCCTCCCAAGCGGCGCGATAGCGCTCGGCGAAGAAGTAGCCCGGTTCTTCGGCCTTGAGTTCGAGCAGGGTGCTGAGCTCCGGCGGGTTCTCACTTGCCGCCCAGGCGAGCGGGATCGGCCGCCAGACACCGAGATGATGGCCTAGGTGTGGGTCGTCGATCGGAACGACGCCCTCGAGGTCGGAGAGCATCTTCAGCAGCCAAGTGCTGCCGCTGCGCGACGAGCCGAAGATCCATGCCAGGCGGTTCTCCTGCATGTTGGGCGAGGTTACCCCTGAGGGCGGAAGAATCAAACCTCAAGAGTTCTTCTTGAAAAGCCCGCGCACCGAGGCGCCGGCGGCGGCGAGGAAGGCCCGCCGCAGGGTCCGCTGCCGCCGTGCGTGCCAGCCACCTTCGGCGGCGTGGGGCCCGCGGCTCTCGAGCACGTTGCCGGGCCCGGGGGCGGCGGGGATGCTGCCGAAGGACCCGCGCACGAAGGCGCCGTGGGCGAGCCGCCGGTAGAGCGGCGGCGCCGTCGCGTGGAGGATCTCCAGCGCCCGTCCGGCCTGGCCGTAGTTGACTTCGCGCTTGGGATCCTCGGCGCAGAGCTCGATCCCTTCCGCCACCGCTTCGACGTCGAGGACGGGCGGGATCGGCCGCACCTGCCTGCCGGTGTAGTTGCCGGCGTGCTCGAAGATCGGCGTATCGACCGCCTGCGGCACCATCGTCGTGACGTGGATCTCGTCCTCGTCGACGAGTTCGCCGGCGAGGCATTCGGAGAAGGCCCGGACCGCGTTCTTGCTGACGATGTAGGGCGTCACCTGCGGCGTGCTGACCCGCCCCCAGACCGAGGACATGTTGATCAGCACCCCCGAGCCCTGCGTCCGGAAGCGCTTCAACGCCGCCCGCGCCCCGTGCACCTGACCCATCAGATTCGTCTCGACAATCTGGCGGAAGACCGCGGAGGGGATCTCCTCGAAGGGCCCGTAGGCGATCGCACCGGCGTTGTTGACCCAGACGTCGAGGCGGCCGAATCGCTCCACGGCGGCGGCGGCGAAGGCCTCGACCGCATCCTCGTCGGAGACGTCGAGCGTCCGGTGCAGGACCTCGGCGCCGTCGCTTTCGCACTCCGCCGCGACCTCGGCCAGCGGCCCCTCCGAACGGGCGCACAGCGCCAGCGAAGCTCCCCGCCGCGCCAGCCGCAGCGCCGCCGCCCGGCCGATCCCGCTCGAGGCGCCGGTAATCACCACCACCGCCTCCTCCAGCGGCCGCGGCACGCCGGTACCTAGCCGAGCCCCTTCTCCTCGGCGGCCTTGTAGGCGATCTGGAAGAAGTCCGAGATCGTCAGCGCCGAGAAGAGCGAGGCGACGAAGCGGGTGACGCGGGGGGCGAAGAGGAGCCCGACCGAGAATGCCGCCACCACCCAGAGCCCGAGGCAGTAGGGGCAGATCAGGAGCTCCCCGATCGCCTTCTGCAGGCCCGTCCCACGGGAGCTCTCCTCCACCTCAGCCGGCCCGCCCTTGCCTTCGAGTTCGGTGAAGGGCGCCCGCAGCGGGCTCGTCACCTTGTCCTTGGAGAGGAGGCGGCTGAATTTGTGGGAGGCGGTGCCGACCAGGGCGAGGTCGGCGGCGGAAACCCGATCCGGGAGCTCGCGCCCCTGGCGCTTGGCGAGGAGCAGGGCGGCGCTGACCAGCGTTCCGAAGATGCTCATGAAGGCGAGGTATGGGCCGAAGGGCGGCCGTTTCTGCGGCTCGGCGTAGCCGGCGACGGCCGCCGGCGCGTCCTCTAGCGATGGGCTCATCGCCTCCGGCTACCCGCTGCGGTGCAGATCCCAACCCTCGCTGCTGACCGCGAGGTGGAAGCCCCCATCGGGGCCGCGGCGCTCGATCACCAGCCCCTGCGCGACCGCCCGCCGCAGTGCCCGCCGCAGGTCGCGCGCGCCGAGCCGGGGGAACCGTTGGGCCAGATCGGCACGGCGGCAGAAGCCGTCGTCGGCGAGCTCGACGATCGCGGCGACGATCTGCTCGGGGGTGGGCAGGGTGCGACGAGGAGACACGGCGGCGAGCTTAAGTTAGGATCAAGTAGATGTTTCGGGGCATTGCGCCGGGAGATCGCGGAAATACAAAGGCACGGGTTCGGCTAGGAAACAAGTCGAACTACGGACCGAGAAGAAAAATCGATCCCAGAAGGTGCCCACCGATGCTGTTTTTCCGAGACAAACGATGAGCTTGATGCAGCGCTTCAATGTCACCGAGCGGGACCTGCGGCCCGGCTGCCGGGACGTCCAGATCGAAGGCGAGCTCGACCTCGCGGTTGCGGGGAAACTGGACGAGGTGCTGACCAACGCCATCGGCGAGTGCAGCCGTGTCCTGGTCGGGCTTGAGCGCTGCGACTTCATCGACTCCTCCGGCATCGCCGTGATCCTCCGTGCCCACAACCGCATGGAGGTCGACGGGAACCGGCTCGCCGTCTACGCGCCGACCGACCAGGTTCTGCGCGTGCTCTCGATGACCGGCCTCACCTCGAACGGGCTCGTCTTCGACAGCGCCGACGAGGCACTGGCCGCGCTCGGCCAGCCCACGACCGACTAGTCCCGGCGGCTCGCCCGCACCAGCAAGCTCCGCTGCGGCACCAGCACCGTCGCCCGCTGCACCATCCGCTCCGGCTCCTCGGAGATCGGGCTCAGCCGTAGCGTCCGCAGTACCGCCGGCACCACCGTCTCGATCTCAGCGTGGGCAAGGGGTTCACCGACGCAGCGGCGGGCGCCGCCGCCGAAGGGGAAGAAGGGCCAGGAGGGGGTGATGTCGGCGAGCCAGCGCTCGGGCTCGAAGCGATCCGGGTCCCGGAACCCGCGCGGGTCGCGGTGGACGAGGGAGGTGGGGAGGAGAACGCTCGCCCCCGCCGGCAGCTCCCTGCCCTCGACCTGCACCGGCTCGAGCAGCTTCCGCAGCGCGCCCGAGGCGGGCGGCCGCAGGCGCAGCGTCTCGCGGACGATGGCGTCGGAGCGGAGGCTGCGTGGGTCGGCGATGAACTCCTCGGCCGGCTCGGGCTCGCGGGAGAGGCGGTCGAGCAGCCAGGTGAGCGCAATCGATGGCGGCTCCTGCGCCGCCATCAGCAGCGACATCAGCTCGTCGACGATCTGCTCGGTGGTCAGCTCGCCCTCGTCGCCGATCATGCAGCCGAGGACGTCGACCTCTTTGTAAGCGTCGGCCCGCCGAGCCTCGACCGCCCGGGCCAGCGCCCGCGCCGTCGGCTGCTTGCGCCATTCGAACAGCCCGGTTCCCAGCTCCCCCATCAGGCCGTCGCCTTTCCCCGGCAGGGTGACCGGCGGGTTGCCGGGGGTCCGCAGCGTCTGCCCGATTGCCTTCGTCAATTCGGATGCGATCCCCTCGTCGCGGACGCCGAGGACGAGCCGCACGAAGATCTCGTCGCAGAGAGTGCGGAGGCGGGAGAGCAGGCGGAACGGCGGGCCCAGGGGCCAGCTGGCGGCGTGGCGCTCGGCGATCGCGGCGATCGCCCCGCGGCGAGCCTCCATCAGCTCGGGGGCGAAGGCGGGCGCGATCCGGGCGCGGGCAGAGCGGTGGGCCTCGGCGTCGCCGCCGAAGACCGAGTGGGTCGAGGCGAACGGCAGCACCGCCCGCCGCGCCTCGCCGGCGTGGGCGCGCTGGGGATCGGCGTCCAGCAGCGCCCTCACGGCTTCGGGTTCGGTGACGACAAAGGTCGGCCGCGCCGTCAGCAGCCGGATCTGGAAGACGTCGCCGAACTCCTCCTGGTGGCGGCGGAGGAACCCGAGCGGGTCGCGATGGAAGGCGATGGTTTGGGCGAGGACGTTCGAGTCCGGACCCGGCGGGGCGAGGGTCTGCATAGGGCGCGTCTACCCTGGCGGTGCGGAGGCGGAAACTCTCAGCCGAAACGGGGCTCGAGGCGCTGGAAGGTGCGCCACCAGCCGTAGTCGAGTGTGGCGTGCTCGACCGCCTGGAGGAGGGAGCCGTCGTCGTCGTGGAGCTCGTAGCTCACGACCGGCGGCTCGGATGCGAGGTCTACTTCGACGATCCGGGCCATCATCAGGTACGGCGGGCAGCTGAGCCAGACCTCGCCGGGTTTAGGAAGGGTTTTTAGTCCGGATCGCGCCATGGGTTCTCGGTACCCCTGCAATTCGACACGAAAACCGTGAACCTTCCCCGAAATTAGGGTAAATCTGAGGTAAGTCTTCGGCGTCGGGGAGTGGGCGCAGCCGAGCTCAGGTGCCCTGCTTCTGGCCGACTCCCGTCGCGACCTCGCGCGCCCGCATCGGCCCGCCGGCGGTCGGCTCCAGCGGCGGCGTCGGCGCGCCCTTGGCATTCCGCATTCCTTGCAGGAGGTCGTCGAGGGCCTCCAGGGAGGTCGTCGTCGGCTTCCAGCCGAGCTCCTCGCGGGCCCGGCTCGTGTCCATCATCGGCACGCCAAGGGCGAGATCGACCCAGCCAGCGGGGGAGGGCTGCAGCCGCAGCTTCCAGGTGAGGTCGGCGGCGGCACGCAGGGCTCCGGCCGGCAGCGGGAAGCTGCGGGCGCCGAAGAACTCGCGCAACTCCTCGACCCCGATCTCCGGGTCGGCGGCGATGTTGAAGGCGCCGTGGACGTCGCGCACGACAGCCTGCCGGTAGGCCTCGCCGACGTCGCGCGAGTGAACCGCCTGGAAGCGCAGCCGCGGCACCCGCGGGATCAGCGGCACCAGCTGCTTGCGGACCAGGAAGCCGGGGAGGAAGAGCCCGGCGAAGAGGCGGCGGATCTCGCTCGCCGCCTCGGATTTGAAGATCAGGCCGGGGCGGAGGCGGACGATCCGCAGCTCCGGAGCCCGCCCTTCGGTCTCGTCGAGGAGGTCTTCGACCGCCGCCTTGTGGCGCGAGTAAAAGGAGGTTGGGATTCCCTCGACCGGCCATGACTCGTCAACCGCTCGCTCCTTCGGGCCGGGGCTGTAGGCCCCGACCGAGGATGCGTAGACGAGCGCCGGTACCTTCGCCGCCGCGGTGGCGTCGAAGACCCGCCGGCTGCCCTCGACGTTGATCCGCTCGGTCATCGTTTCGTCGCGGCTCGGCTGGATCGCCCAGGCGAGATGGACCACGGCGTCGGCGCCGCCGAAGATCGGCGCCAGGTCGTCCTCGACGACGTCGGCGCCTACCCAGCGCACCTTCGGCATCTCGACCGCGGGCACGCGGCGGGCGAGGCCGACGATCTCATCGACTTTGGTCTCCCGGCCCAGCGCCTCGAGGACGCTGGTGCCGACGTTGCCGCTTGCTCCGGTGACGACTACTCGCATCGCTCGCTCCTCTACGGCTGGATCACGAACTTGATCGCGCCGTCTTCCTTCTTCTGGAAGGTCTCGTAGGCATCGGGGACGTCATCCATCCCGATCTTGTGGGTGGCCAGCTCCTCGGTCCCGAGCGGGTCGCCGTCCTCGGTCAGGAGCGGCATGATCTCGTCGATCCATTTCTTCACGTGTGCCTGGCCCATCCGCAGCTGCACGCCCTTGTCGAACAGCTGCATCATCGGGATCGGGTCGACCATGCCGCCGTAGACGCCGCTGATCGAGACCGTGCCGCCGCGGCGGACGGTGTCGAAGCACTGGTAGAGCGCCGACATTCGGTCGATGCCGCCTTTTTCGATCACCTTTTCGGCCAGCTTGTCGGGAAGGAGGCCGGCCGCTTTCTGGGCGAACTCGCCGACCGGGGCGCCGTGCGCCTCCATCCCGACCGCGTCGATCGCGGCGTCGGTGCCGCGACCCTCGGTCATCTCGCGGATCGTGTCGGAGATGTCTTCGTGGTCCTCGAGGTCGAGCGTCTCGACGCCGTAGCGCTGCGCCAGCTCGAGCCGCTCTGCCACGAGGTCGATGCCGATCACCCGGGCGCCTTTGTGGGCGGCGATGCGGGCGGTCATCTGGCCGATCGGGCCGAGGCCGAAGACGGCGACCGAGCCGCCCTCGGGGATCGCCGCGTAGTCGACCGCCTGCCAGGAGGTCGGCAGCACGTCGGAGAGGTAGAGGAAGCGGTCGTCCGGCGGTCCCTCGGGCACCTTGATCGGCCCGAAGTGGCCCTGCGGCACGCGCAGGTACTCGGCCTGTCCGCCCGGCACCTGGCCGTAGAGCTTGGTGTAGCCGAGGAGGGAGGCGCCTTTTTCCTCCTCGTGGTTCTGGGTCGTCTCGCACTGGGCGAAGAGCTGGCGGTCGCACATCCAGCAGTGGCCGCAGGAGATGTTGAAGGGGATCACGACTCTGTCGCCGGACTTGATGTGGGTGACCTCGGGGCCGACCTCCTCGACGATCCCCATCGGCTCGTGGCCGAGGATGTCGCCCTCTTCCATGAACGGCGAGAGGACCTCGTAGAGGTGGAGGTCGGAGCCGCAGATCGCGCTCGAGGTGATGCGGACGATCGCGTCGGTCGCTTCCTCGATCTTCGGGTCCTCGACCTCGTCGACGCGGATGTCGCGGGGACCGTGCCAGACGGCGGCCTTCATCTAGTCCTCCCTCTCGCTCGCGGTGGCGGGTTGTGCTTGTTTGCGGTGCAGTTCCGCCTTGACGGAGTCGGGGAGGACCTTCGCCGCGGCGGCCTGCGCTTTCGTTTTCATCCCCGCGGACACGACCCGTTCCTTGCCCGCCATGACGGCGTCGAAGCCCTGGCGGGCGACGTCGGCCGGGTCGTCCTTCGGCCCTTCGCCGATCGGGGTGTCCTCCATCTCGGCCCGCTCGAAGAACTCGGTCTCGGTCGGCCCGGGCATCAGTGAGGTGACGGTGATGTCGGTGTCCTTGAGCTCATTGCGGATTGCCAGCGCGAAGGACTGAACGAAGGACTTGGAGGCGTTGTAGACCGCCTGGTAGGCGCCCGGCATCGTCGAGGCGATCGAGGAGGTGAAGAGGATGCGGCCCTCGTCGCGGGCGACCATGTCCTGCACCACCAGCTTGCAGAGGTGGACCGTGGAGCGGACGTTGAGGTCGATCAGCCGCAGCTCCTTGCGCAGCTCCGTTTCGCGGGCGAAGTCGCCGCCGGCGCCGATCCCGGCGTTGAGGACGAGCACATCGACCGGGCGCGCGGTCGCCTGGATCCGCTCGTAGAGGCGGTTGACCTCATCCTCGCGGGAGAGGTCGAGGCGGGTGCACTCGACGCTCGCGGTGAGCTGGTTCAGCTCCCGCTGCGCCTCCTCGACCTCCGCGTCCTCGGCGGTGATCAGGAGGTCGAATCCCTCCGCCGCGAAGACCTTGGCGAGCTCGAAGCCGATCCCGCTCGATGCTCCCGTCACCACTGCAAAGGGGCGATTTTCCTGCGTGCTCATACTGGTTGCCTTCCCTAGCTGTCTGGGCCTCTCAACTCCCCGCGGCTGGGCGAGACGAAACGGGAAGAAGATGGTGGGGGAGGAGTCGGGGATACCTCGGCGGACGAGGGGGAGTGTCCGGCGAGGCATCCCCGAGTCCTCATGAGATGAGGTCTAGAACTTCCCGCTCGATTTTCAGCCGCTGTTTGGCGCTCATCCGGCCGTTGGCGCTGGTTGCTGGGCGGATCGTGTCGCCGTTGCGGTAGCGGTCGAGGACGCGGGGGTCGATGTAGGAGGCGCGGCAGACGGCTGGGGTATTGCCGAGCGCTTCGGAGACCTGTTTGACGGCGCCGGCGATGCAGCGTTTCGCCGCCGCTTCGGAGCGCGGCGGCTTCTCGCCGGCGAGGGCGACAGCCGCCAGCACAGTGCCGTGCCAGGTGCGGAAGTCCTTGGCGGAGAACTCGGCGCCGATCTTGGCGTGGATGTACTCGTTGATTTCGTCGGAGCGGACGTCGACCCATTCGCCGCCGGCGCGGTAGGCGAGCAGGTCCTCGGGCCCACCGCGGCGCCGGTACATCTCCTCGATCGCGCGGCGGGCGGCGGCGTCGCGGATCGACTGGACGCGCCGCTGGCCGCTCTTGGCGGGGAAGTCGAAGACAACCTCGCTGCGCTTGATCGTGACGTGCTCGCGGCGGACGGTGGCGAGCCCGAAGCTCTCGTTTTCCTCGGCATAGACCTCGCTGCCGACGCGGAAGAAGCCGAGGTCGAGGAGCCGGATCGCGCAGGCGAGCGCCCGCCCCCGCGGCATCCCCTGGCGGCGCAGGTCGGCGGTGACGGCGCGGCGCAGCTTCGGCAGCTTGGCGGCGAATTCGCGGATCAGCTCGTACTTGCGTTCCGCCTGTCGCTGCTGCCAGCGCTCGTGGTAGAGGTACTGCTTGCGCCCGGCTTCGTCGTAGCCGGTGGCCTGGATGTGGCCGGAGGGGTCGGGGCAGATCCAGACTTCCTTCCAGGCTGGAGGGACGACGAGGGCCTGGATGCGCTCCAGCGTCTCCTCGTCGACGATCGTCTCGCCGGAGCCGTCGACGAAGGAGAAGCCGCGGCCGCGGCGCACGCGCCTGATCCCGGGGCCGGCGCAGTCGGCGCGGCGGAGGCGGCCGCGGCGGGGAGCCGTTGCGGCCTGACTCATTTGGCGACGCCCCCGAGCGCGGAGGCGGCGGCGCTCACCGCCTCGCCCCGTGCAGCGCCGTAGCCACCCCTTCGAGGTCGGCGACGAACCCGGCGAACTCCGCCTCGCGCTCGTCGTGGTCACGCAGGCGCAGGATCGCCGAAGGGTGGATGGTCACCGCCGCGACGGGCGCCAGCGGCGACTCCAGCGGCCGCCCACGGTCCTTGGTCACTTTCACCTTCATGCCGAACAGCGACCGCGCCGCCGTCGCGCCCATCGCCAGCACCGCCTGCGGTTTGACCGCCTCGACCTCGGCCGCCAGCCACGGCTTGCAGGCCTCTATCTCCCCGGCGCGCGGCGTCTGGTGCAACCGCCGTTTCCCCCGCGGCCTCCACTTGAAGTGCTTGACCGCGTTGGTGACGTAAGCCTCACCCCGGTCGATCCCAGCCTCCTCGAGCGCCCGATCCAGCAACCGCCCCGCCGGCCCCACAAAGGGCTCCCCGGCAAGGTCCTCTTTGTCTCCCGGCTGCTCCCCAACCAGCATCAGCTCCGCCGCTTTGCGTCCCGAGCCAAAAACAGCCTGCGTAGCGTCCCTGTAGAGCACGCAACCCCGACAAGTCTGAGCAGCCTCCTCGAGCGCCTTCAGCGACCGGGAGGGAGGCACAAATTCGGCGGCGCTAGCCATGGCGGCCAGCTACCCGAGCGCGAGAGGGGGCGAAACCGAGGCCCCAAAAACCTTGGCACACACGGTGCCACCCGCCCCTTCCGCCGAGACCGCAAAAACGCATCTTGAGGATGCCCTTTTGCGGTCTCGCGATGACGATCGTCGGGTTGGAGCGCTTGCGGATCGGCAGTACGGGGTGGTTGAGCGGGGACAGCTCGATGCGCTCGGAGTAGGTCGGGGGGCGGTACTGGCGCGGCTGCAGGCGGGACGACTACACCGTATGTACGGAGGGGTTTACTCCGTAGGCCATCAGGTGGTCAGCCGACAAGGTCGCTGGATGGCGGCCGTGCTCGCATCGGGACCCGATGCCGTCTTGAGCCACTGGTCCGCGGCGGCGCTCTGGATGATCCGCCCGAACTCGCGCTCGACCATCGATGTCACCTGTCCACACAAGAGCCGCTCGTGGGCCGGGATCAAGCGCCACCACAAAGCGCTTCCCGTTGACGAGATCACCGTGGAGGAAGGGATTCCAGTGACGAGCGTGCCTCGGACCATCCTCGACCTGGCCGCGACTGAGCCCGGCGACGTCGTCGAGAACCTCCTGCGGGAGATGGAATTCCTCGAACTGCGTGACCGGCTCTCGCTCCAACACTTGGTCGAGCGCTATCCGAGACGACGAGGCGTCCGCAGGGTGAGGACCGCCCTCGAACGCCTGAAGGAAGATCCACCCGGGAAGAAGAAATCGCGCCTAGAGGAGCGTTTCGCCCCCTTCTGCCGCAACCACCACCTGCCGCTGCCCCGCTTCAACGACCAGATCGTCATCGGCAACGGCAAGCACTTCGAAGTCGATTGCCATTGGACCTTCGAGCTCTGCTGGGTTAGGAAACCCCGGCCTCGGGCTCGACCCGGAACGCCGACCGGGTCGGGTAGGCGGGCTTGTAGAAGGTCGCCGTCTGCGTCGTCACCCGCCACGGGCTCGGCAGCATGCCGGCAGGCGCCGCGAGGAACCTCGTGAAGAGGACTGAGGCGCGGCGGCAGGTGATCGCCGAGCGCGTCGGGATGTAGAGCAGGTACTGGCCCTTGGCGAAGTAGAGCGGTCCGACGTCCGAGCCGGCGTTGACGGTGAAGGTCCCGGGGCAGAGCTTGCCGAGTTCGGTATTGCTGCCGCCTCCGCCCCCACCGCCGACGAGCTCGACGGTGAAGCCGGGCAGGCTGCCGCGGGTGAAGGAGGCTTTGCCGGTCTCTTCGGCGACGACCTTCCAGGGCTTCGGCAGGTTGCCGTCCCAGTCCTGGAGGAAGCGGGCGAAGAGTTTCGAGCCTTCCTGGCAGCTGAGGCCGGCTTTGACGCTGACCTCGTAGTTACCCGCCGGCAGGTTGGCCGCGCCGATGCGGTCGTCGTGCAGGACGCGGAAGCTGGGGCAGGTCGCGGCGGCGGCGGAACCGCCCCCGAGTAACAGCAGCGCCAGCAACCCGACCAGGCTCGTCGCGAAGGCGAGAGACAGGCGGCGGCGAGGGGCTCGGACGGGGCTCACTGCGGCGAAAGCTATCAGCGCCGATCCGTAGGATGCGCGCCACCGATGCCAGAACCCGTCAAGCGCAACCAGCGCTACATGCCTGGGCTGGACGGGCTACGTGCGATAGCCGTCCTCTCGGTCATCCTCTTCCACCTCGGTTTCGACTGGGCGCCCGGCGGCATGCTCGGGGTCGGCGTCTTCTTCACCCTCAGCGGCTACCTGATCACCGACATCCTGCTGAACCAGCTGAACGCCCGCGGCCGGATCAAGCTCGGCGCCTTCTGGCTCGCCCGCGCCCGCCGCCTGCTGCCGGCGCTCTTCCTGATGCTGGCGATCGTCGTCGCCTGGGTGACGATCTTCGGCCCCGCCCAGCCCGACCAGTTCCGCAAGGGCGTCGTCGCGGCGATCTTCTACGTCAACAACTGGCAGCAGATCTTCGCCGACGTCTCCTATTTCGCCCGCTTCGAAGCCGAAGGCCCGCTCGACCACCTCTGGTCGCTCTCGGTCGAGGAGCAGTTCTACATTCTCTGGCCGTTCCTGCTCCTGGCCGGGGTCAAGATCGTCCACGAGCACCCGCTGCCCTCCGGCGTGCGCCCGCGGTTGGCGCTGCTGACGATCGCCGGCGCGGTCGCCTCCTCGATCCTGATGGCGGTCCTCTACGAACCGAGCTTCGATCCCTCGCGCCTCTACTTCGGCACCGACACCCGGGCCGGCGGCCTCCTCTTCGGCGCCGCCCTGGCGATGGTCTGGCCGAGCCGCAAACTGAGCCGCCGCATCGCTCCGCAGGCCCGCAATACGCTCGACGCGATGGGAGTCGCCGGGCTCCTGATCATCGCCCTGATGGTCTGGCGGGCGGGAGAACTTTCACCCTTTCTCTACCGCGGCGGCTTCGTGATCCTCTCGCTGGCGACGGTGATGGTGCTGATGCCGCTCACCCATCCAGCCTGCCGCCTCGGCGCCTGGCTGGGAATGCGGCCGCTGCGCTGGGTCGGCGTCCGCTCCTACGGGATCTACCTCTGGCAGACGCCGATCATCGTCCTCACCACGCCCCAGGGCGCGGGGCATGAGGACAGCCTCACCCGCAGCCTCCTGCAGGTGGCGGCGATCCTCGCGATCGCCGCCCTCTCCTGGCGCTTTGTCGAGGAGCCGATCCGCCACGGAGCGATCGGCCGCTTCTTCGCCCGCCGCCGCGCGGTCGGCTGGAAATGGGAGACCTTCGCGCCGCCGATGCGAGTGGCGATAGTCGGCATGGGCATCGTCCTGGTGATCGCCGCCGCCGGGATGGCCGGGCTCAACTCGACCTCGGCCGAAGGCAACAACATCCGTGCCGAGCAGGCTCGGGCCGAGGGGACGACGAAGCCGCCACCGCTGACCAAAGCCCAGGCCGAAGACTCGACCAAATCCTCATGCAAAGCCGTCGTTCACATCGGCGATTCGACCTCAGAGGGCCTCGACAACGCCGAATACCTGCCGATCGAATCGCAGCGAATCCCCACCCGCTACGCCGAAGTCGGGGCCAAAGAAGTTCACATGGAGGTGACGGGGGCGACCTCGATCGAAGAGCGCTTCGAAGGCAACCCCAACGCTCAGGAAGTGGCGGCGGCCTGGAAGGCGGAAGGCTTCAAAGGCTGCTGGGTGCTCGCCCTTGGCACCAACGAGGCCGCCAACGTCGCCGCCGGCTCGACCGTGACCGAGGGCGAACGGATCGAAAAAATGATGACCATCATCGGCGACGAACCGGTGCTCTGGGTCAACGTGCGCTCGATCGTCGAAGCGGGCGACCCCTACTCGAAGGGCAACATGGAGAAGTGGGACGAGGAACTGGTCGCCGCCTGCGCCACCTACTCCAACATGCGCGTCTACGACTGGGCCTCCGACGTCAAAGACGAGTGGTTCATCGAAGACGGCATCCACTTCACCTCGCCCGGCTACGCCGCCCGCGCCGAGCTGATCGCCAACGCCCTCGCCCACGCCTTCCCGGAAAAAGGCGAAACCGAGGGCGGCTCGAAGAACTGCGTCGTCAGCTAGCCGCTCGGGTCAGCTCGCCAGGCCGACGATCTCGATCGGCTCCGGGTCGCCCGCCGGCTCGAAGCCCATGATCCGCCCGTAGAAGTAGAGCTCGGCTTCGAGGCAGCGGATGTTCGTCTCCGCCTTGCGGAAGCCGTGCTGCTCGCCCTCGAAGGGGAGATAGGCGTAGGGGACGCCGTTGCGCTCGAGCGCCGCCGCCATCATCTCCGCCTGGTTCGGCGGCACCACCTCGTCCTCGAGCCCCTGGAAGAGGATCACCGGCGAGCGCAACTGCTCGACGTGGTTGATCGGGGAGCGCTCGCGGTAGAGCTCGGCCTGCTCGGGATACGGGCCGATCAGGAGGTCGAGGTAGCGGGACTCGAACTTGTGGGTGTCGCCGGCAAGCGCCTCGGCGTCGGCCACACCGAAGTAGCTCGCACCGGCGGCGAAGCCGTCGTGAAAAGTAAGCGCGCAGAGGGTCGCGTAGCCGCCGGCCGAGCCGCCCCGGATCGCCAGCCGCTCGCGGTCGGCGAGGCCCTGGTCGGCGAGGTGGAGCGCCGCGTTCAGGCAGTCCTCGTTGTCGACCACGCCCCAGGTGCCGCGCAGCTTGTTGCGGTACTTGCGCCCGTAGCCGCTGGAGCCGCGGTAGTTGACGTCGACGACGCCGATCCCACGGCTGGTCCAGTAAAGGAATTCGCGGTCCAGGGCCGGGGTGGCGTGGGAGGTGGGCCCACCGTGGCTCTCGACGATCAGCGGTGGCAGCTCCCCCTCGGGCGCCTCGAACTCCGGGTTCGTCGGCGGGTAGTAGAAGCCGTAGGCGACCTCGTCGTCGCCGGTCGGGAACTCGATCGCCCGCGGCCTCGAGACGTAAGCCGGGTCGACGGGATCGTCGCTGGAGGTGCGCACTACCGCGGTCTCGCCCCGCCCCGCGTCGAAGACGACGACCGCGGTCTCGCTCTCCGGGTTCGCCGCGGCGAAAGCGACTTTCTCGCCCCGCGCCGAGAGCGCCGGGTAGCCGAAGGAGGTGAAGGGAAGCTCGAGCTCGGCAGGTTCCCAGCCCTCCGGCTGCAGCAGGACGAGCCGTTCTTCGGCCGCCTCGGTGCGAACGACGGCGATCGCGCCGCTCGCGAGGAAAGCGTAGGTGGCGCCGCCGAAGAGCCACTGGGGATGACCGTGGTCGGCGTGCTGGTCGGTCATCTGCACGAGCGCGCCGTCCTCGCCGCTGAGCTCGGCTTCGGGATCGCCGGCCCGGTAGAGGTTCCACCAGCCGTCGCGGTCGGAGACGAAATGGAGGCGCCCCTGCGGATCCCACTCGGGCTGGAAGACCGACTCTTCGCGACCGCCGGCGACGAGCCGCTCCTCACCCGGGTCGCCGAGCGGCGCGATCCACAGCTCGGTCCCGTCCCAGGGCATGTTCGGGTGGTCCCAGCAGGTCCAGGCGAGCCAGGCACCGTCGGGGCTGATCCGCGGGAACGAGTAGAAGTCGCGGCCGCCGGCCAGCACCTGTGGCTCGGCCGAACCGTCGAGGGGCAGCGAGACGATCTCGTTCACCGGTTCCGGCTCGGCCTCGCGTTCGCGCACGCAGACGACCGAGCCGCCGTCCGGCGTCGGCCGCATGTCGGCGTAGCGGACCGCGCCCGGCTCGGGCGGCTCGGGAGAGATCGCAACCGGCTCCTCGCCGATCCGCTGCCGGTACAAGCGCTGGTCGAAGAAGTCGACGAAGACGACGAGGTCCGCCTCGACCAGGCACCAAGCGCCGCCGCCGTACTCGTGCACCCGGGTGCGGACGTTGACCCCCTCCGGCGTCACCCGCTCGGGCTCACCGTCGTCGAGCTGCCGCATCAGCGCCACGCGGCCGCCCTCGTCCGGGCGCCCTTCGGCCCACCAGACGGCGCCGTCCGCGGCGATCGCGGGGAAACCAAGCCGGCGCCCTGACCGGGCCACCGTCGCCGCCTCGATCGGCGAGGACCAGGACCCGTAGGGAGCCGTCGTCACTGCTCGGGGACCTCGACCTCGCGCAGCCGGTGGGTGTCGACGTCATAGACGAAGCCGCGCACGACGTCGCGGTGGGGCAGGAAGGGGGAAGTGCGGACGCGCCGGATCGACTGCCGCACATCCTCCTCGACGTCCTTGAATGCCTCGATCGCGAACGAGGGGGAGACCCCGGTCGTCTCCTGCAGCTCCATCCGGAAGCCGTCCTCGGTGATCTTCTGCAGGCCGCAGTCGTCGTGGTGGATCAGCATCACCTCGCGCGTCCCCAGCCGCCTTTGCGAAAGCGCCAGCGAGCGAATCACGTCGTCGGTGATGACGCCGCCGGCGTTGCGGAGGATGTGCGCCTCGCCGTCGCCGAGCCCCAGGGCGGCGAAGACGTCGAGCCGCGAGTCCATGCAGGTGACGATCGCCAGGTGGCGCCGGGGTTCGACGTCGAGGTGCCGCTCGGTGAGCTCGTCGGCAAAAGCTTGGTTGTTCTCCAGCAGGGAGTCGATCGTGTCCATGGCGCCGCAGCCTAGTCGCCCGTCTGTTCCTTTTCCTTGCCAGGGCCCCAAAAGGAACAGGCGAGCGTTTCTCTCGCTCGGCCCCGGGGTAGCCGCCAGACATGGACGACAGACAAGATCCCCACGAGGCGCCGAGCGGCTTTCCCGAGCCCCCCGGCAAGGACCCCGGCGACATCTCCCAGGACCGCGAGCCGCACCACGCGCTCAACAACCCCGTCGGCGAGCCCGACCCGACCGAGTGGCCCGACCCCTACGACAAGCGCGAGGACACGGAGGAACGCGATCCGCACCCTTCGAAGGACCCGGAGGCACCGAACTCGGAGGCTCCCAAGCGCGACAAGCTCGACCAGTAAGAGACGACCAGAGAGCGAGAGTGAACGAGATGGAGTCGACCACCACCGACAAGGGGATCTTCAGCGGCGATGCCTCCGGCACCAGGGAAGAGATCGTCGCCTTGCTGACCAAGGCCTACTGGATGGAGATCGAGACGGTGATGAGCTACCTCGCCGCCTCGACCAACCTCGACGGGGTCCGCGCCCAGGAGATCCGCGAGTCCCTCGCCGAGGACATCGAAGAGGAGCTCGGCCACGCGAGGCAGTTCGCCAACCGGATCAAGGAGCTCTACGGCGTCGTCCCCGGCTCCGAAGGCTTCAGCGCCGAACAGAGCTTCCTGCAGCCGCCCGAGCACCAGGTCGACGTCGTCCACGTGATCCGCGGCGTGATCAAAGCCGAGACCGGCGCGATCGAGCACTACACGCGGCTGGTCGAGGTCACCGACGGGGTCGACCCGGTCACCCAGGACATGGTGATCACGATCCTCCGCGACGAGCAGGGCCACAGGCGCCTCTTCGAGGGCTTCCTGCGCGAGTACGAGTTCGAGGGCAAGGCGTAGGCGAGGGCCACGCCGCCGGAAGCCGATGCGCTACCTCCACCTCTGCGCCCACGAGCAGTTCCCGCCCGAGCAGGTTCTCGGGCAGGCGGTCGCCGCCGAGGACGCCGGGTTCGACGGCATCGGCTGCAGCGACCACCTGCAGCCGTGGTGGGAACCGGGGGAGGCGGGGCACGCCTGGGTCTGGCTCGGGGCGGCGGCGCAGGCGACCGAGCGGGTCAGCTTCGGCACCGCGGTGACGCCGCCCGGGCCGCGCTACCACCCGGTCCTGATCGCGCAGGCCTGGGCGACGATGGAGCTGATGTTCCCCGGCCGCCCCTACCTCGGCGTCGGCTCGGGCGAGGCGCTGAACGAGGTGCCGCTCGGGGCCGACTGGCCCTCGCCCGGGGAAAAGGTGGAGCGGATGGAGGAGGCGCTGGAGATGATCCGCGCCCTCTGGGACGGCCAGCGCCTCAGCGGCGCCGGCAAGCACTTCTCGACCGACCGCGCCTTTGTCCACTCGCGACCCGAGAACCGGCGGCCGCCGATCTACGTCTCCGCTTTCGGCCCGAAGGCGGCCGCAGTGGCGGGGCGGCAGGGCGACGGCCTCTGGACGATGGCCGATCCGGAACTGGCGCCGAAGATGATCGATGCCTACAAGAGCGCCGCCGAGGACGCCGGCCGCGAACCCGGCGAGATCGTCCTCCAGGCAGCTTTCTCGTGGGCCGAGGACGACGACGCCGCGCTCGAGGGATGCCGCCCCTGGAAGGGCTCGCAGCCGAAAGAGTTCTACCGCGACGAGTGGCACGACCCGGCGGCGATGTACGAGAAAGGCGAGCGTGAGACCTCCGACGAGGAGCTGAAGGAGGCGATGATCGTCTCCGCCGACCCCGAGGTCCATCTCGAACGGATCCGCGAGGCCGAAGAGCTGGGGGCGACGATCGTCGCCCTGATGAACAACTCGGGCGCCGACCCGCTGGGCGCGATCGGCGTCTACAAGAGCTCGGTGCTGCCTCGCCTCCGCGGCTCCGGCTGAGATGGCCACCGTCAACGACGTCGAGATCCGGCCGGCGACCGAAGAGGACGTGCAGTTGCTCTTCGACCTGATCCTCGAGCTCGCCGCCTACGAGAAACTCGGCGAAGCCGTCGCCGGCACCGCCGAGACGCTCCGAAACTCGCTGTTCGAGCGCAAAGTCGCCGAGGCTCTCCTGATCGAGACCGCCGACGGCGAAGCGGTCGGCTACGCGATCTTCTTCACCAACTTCTCGACCTTCGAGTGCCGGCCGGGGATCTGGCTGGAGGACGTCTACGTGCGCCCCGAGCACCGGCGCGGCGGCATTGGCCTGGCGGTGATGGAGCACCTCGCCCGGATCGCGGAGGAGCGTGACTACGCTCGCCTCGAATGGTGCGCTTTGGAGTGGAACGAGCCGGCTTTGGATTTCTACGCCAAGATCGGGGCGCGGCGGCTTGATGACTGGCGGATGTTGCGGTTGGAGAGGGATGGGATTGGGCGGTTGGCTGGTGGTGGTGGTGGTGGGGAGGGGGATGGGTGACCCTCCCCGGACACATCTCGCCTATGGCTCATGTTGAGTGTCTGATGAGGGTCACCCATCCCCCTCTGCTCGCCGTAATAGGAGCTCCCTCTCTTGCTCGTTCTGGGTGAGGGTCGCCGCCTTTTGGAATTCAGTTGCGGCCTCCTCGGGGCGGCCGGCTTTTTCGAGTAGGTCGCCGCGGACGCTGGGGAGCAGGTGGTAAGTCCGCAGCGCCGGCTCGTCTTTGATCTGGTCGATTAGTTCCAGGCCCGCCTCCGGGCCGAAAGCCATGCCGAGGGCGACGGCTCGGTTGAGCTCGACGATCGGCGAGCCGGAGATCTGGGCGAGGGCGTCGTAGAGGGCGGCGATCCGGACCCAGTCGGTTTCCTCGGGGCGGAGGGCGCGGGCGTGGCAGGCGGCGATCGCGGCCTGCAGGCCGTAGGGGCCGAGCGGGCCCGGGAGCGCTTCGGCCCGCTCCAGCGCCCGCCGCCCGCGGACGATCAGGAGCGGGTCCCAGCGGCTGCGGTCCTGGTCGAGGAGGAGCACCGGTTGACCGTCGGTGCCGTGGCGGGCGCCCAGCCGCGAGGCCTGGATCTCCATCAGCGCCACCAGCCCGTGCACCTCCGGCGCATCCGGCGCCAGCTCGGCGAGGATCCGGCCCAGCCGCAGGGCTTCGTCGCAGAGGTCGCGGCGGACCCAGTCCTCGCCCGAGCTTGCCGCATAGCCCTCGTTGAAGACGAGGTAGATCACTTCCAGCACCGAGCCGAGGCGCTCCTCCAGCTCGGCCCCGCGCGGCACCTCGAACGGGACCCTGGCGTCGCGGAGCGTCCGCTTCGCCCGCACCAGCCGTTGCGCCACCGTCGACTCCGAGCCGAGGAAGGCGCGGGCGATCTCGCTCGTCGTCAGCCCGCCGAGCAGCCGCAGCGTCAGCGCCACCCGCGCCTCACGCGAGAGCAGTGGGTGGCAGCAGGTGAAGATCAACGCCAGCAGGTCGTCGCCGATCTCGTCGTCGGCGGCGGCCTCGAAGTCGGAGCGCTCCATCGCGAAGAGCGCCCCGGCGTCGTGGGCGATCTCTTCGCGCTTGCGCTCGTAGGTCTTCTCGCGCCGGATCCGGTCGATCGCGCGGTTCTTCGCCGTCGCCATCAGCCAGGCGCCGGGGTTGTCGGGGACGCCGTCGGCGGGCCACTTCTCGATCGCCGCCACCAGCGCGTCCTGCGCCATGTCCTCGGCGAGGCCGACGTCCCCGACCATCCGCGCCAGGCCCGCGATCAGGCGGGCGGACTCGATCCGCCAGACCGCCTCGATCGCGCGCGTGGCCTCGGTCACCTCGGCTCAGGGACCCTCGTAGGCGTCCTGGACCTCCTGCGGGAAGTCCTCCATCTCGAAGACCCGCCGCACTTCGATCCGGCAGTTGCTGTCGGGGCAGCGGCTCGCCCACTCCAGCGCCTCCTCCTTCGAGCGCGCCTGGATCAGCCAGTAGCCGCCGACGACCTCCTTCGTCTCGGCGAAGGGCCCGTCGGTGATCGTCGCTTTGCCCGCGGCGTCGAAGACGACGTTGCCGCCGTCGCTCGGCGGCCGCAGCCCATCCAGCGAGAGCAGCATCCCGGCCTTCTGCAGCTCCTCGTTGTAGCGGCCCATCGCCGCCACCGCCTCTGGGGTGGGGTTCCAGTCCTGCTCCTCGAGTTCGGGATACATGAACATCATGAAACGCATCTGGTTCTCCTTCGTCGGGGGCGGCTGTCTCGCCCTTTTACCTGACGACGAACGAGCGCGGGTGAGATCGACATGGCCCAGGAATATTCTTCGAGCTCATCTCGGGCAGGGCCCGAGCCGCCGCAGCTTCTGCCGGTAGACCTGCATCGAGGCGTGGCGCCAGTCGCCGTGCGTCTGCCGCCGCAGGCCGGGGACGCGCTCGCGGTGGTAGGGGGAGCTGAGGCTCTCGGCGTGGCCGATCACGTCGCGCACGCGAATCCCGAAGCGGCAGCGCAGCCAGCGCGTCAGCCGTAGGGAGGCGCGCAGCTGGCGGCGGTCGCCGAGGACGTCGCCGTCGCCGTAGCCGACGTGCTCGATTCCGATCGCCGTCCAGTTGAGGCCGACCGTGTGGCGGCAGCGGGTGCGGAGGTTGACGAGGCGGAAGATCCGGCCCGAGTCGGCGATGACGAAATGGGAGCAGACGTTGGGCAGCTCGTGCAGCTCGGGGTCGGGGACGTCGGGCGCGAAGGCGTTGCGGACGGCGGCAGCGCTGCCGGCCTGCGCCATGTGCTCGACGATCACGCGCGGGCGCCGCAGCCGCCAGGTCCGTTCCCCGTAGTGGCGCTGCGAGTAGCGCGCCATCTCGCCCTTGCGCTTCTGCCCGTAGGGGATCGGCCAGGCCTTGACCGGCGGCGGAGGCGGAGAGGGAAGAGCGAGGCCGGCGCTTGCCAACGCCGCCGCTGCGAGGAGGAACAGCTTCACCTGGGAGATGGTAGGCCGGTCCAGTCAATACCCTCCCGCACCGCAGTTTCACCCCAATCGCGCTGGGTAGGTAAGCGCATCAACGAGCGAGACTGAGGAGGCGCAATTCGCGATGGCGGATATGAACGAGCGTGACGCAAAGCTGGTCCAGTACCTAAGTGAGGCCTATGGCAAGGAGCGCGAACTGGAGGCCGCCTTGGGGGCCCACATCGCGATGACGGCGAAAGGCCCATACAAAAAACGGCTTCAGCAGCATCTGAAAGAGACGAAAAACCACGCCAAACAGGTCGAGCGCCGGATCAAAAAACTCGGCGGCGGTGGCCAGACCCTGCAGAGCGCGGTCGGCAAACTGACGGCCGCGGCGAAGGGCCCTCTGCACGCGATCCGCGGTGGTGGCGAGCAGGAGAAAATGCTCAAGAACGCCAAGACCGAGTACTTCAACGAGCACGAGGAGATCGCCACCTACCTCGCGATCGAGACGCTGGCGGAAAAAGTCCAGGACTCCGAGACGGCGAAGCTCGCGCGGGCGATCCGGCGCGAGGAGGAAAAAATGGCGAACTTCCTCCAGGGCCAGATCAAGTCCCTGACCGGCGCCGTCGCTCGCGAGGACATCCCCGCCGCTCTGCGCCGCGCCGCCGCGCCGAAACGCAAAGCCACCAAAACGGCGAAAAAACCGGCCGCTAAACCGGCGTCGAAATCGACGGCGTCGAAATCGGCAACGAAAAAAACGAGCTCGACGAAATCAGCGTCGAAAAAAGGCGGGGCGAAAAAAGCCCGGCCGAACCCGCGCCCGAAAAAAGCCGCTAAAAAAGCGAAACGCTAAGCACTCACCGCCACCGCCCGCGGCGCCTCGGGACTGCCCGAGGTCGCCCGCGGGCGGAGGGCGAGGACGACGAGGTCGTCGCGCAGTTTTCCGGAGCCGCGAGCGACCGCATCGGCGCGCAGTCGCTCCGTCACTACATCCAAGCCAAGTCCAGACAGGGACTGCGTCATCTCCGCGAAGGACTCCGGCCCCTGGTGTGAGGTGACCGGCCCCACCTCCAGCCAACCATCGGTGCAGAGTGCGAAGGTCTGATCCAGCGCCAGCGAGCGCACATGCCGCTCGACGTTGGCCTCTCGCCAGGCGCCGAGAACAGAGCCGCCGCCTAGCAGCTGCGGGCCCGCCTCGGTTGCAAGCACCGCGGCGGGGTGGCCGGCGGAGGCGAGGACGACTTTCCACCCGTCTCCCTGGCGCCGCAGCCGCGCCAACATCACGGTCGCGAAGTCGTTGAGGCTCTCGCCGCTGAGCAGGAGGTCGTTGACTCGCCGCAGCACCTCGTCGGGCTCGTCGATCTCACGCGTCAGCCCCCGCACGGAGTGGCGGACGGCGACCGAGACGCCCGCTGCCGTGCTCCCCTTGCCGGCGACGTCACCGACCAGGATCCAGCAGCCGTCCTCGGTCGGGATTACGTCGTAGAGGTCGCCGCCGACTTCGATTCCCTCGCCGGCGGCCTCGAAGACGACCGAGATTTCGAGGCCCTCGACCTCGGCCGGGTAGGGCGGGCGCAGGCCTCGCTGCAGGTTCTTGGCGACGCGGTCGCGCTCCTGGTAGAGGCGGGCGTTGTCGAGCGCGAGCCCGGCCCGTTCGCCAAGCTCGGCGAGGAAATCGAGGTCGCCCTGGTCATAGCGGAGGTCGCCGTGGGCGTGGAGGAAGGAAAGGGCGCCGATCGTGCGGCCGCGGGCCCCCAGGGGCACCACCGCGGCCGAGTTGTAGCCGGCATCCCGCATCAGCTGCAGGTGGTCGGGTCCCTGGGAGACCTTGTCGACCACATCCGGAGCCTTCAGGTCCCGCCAGATCATCGGCTGTTTGAGTCGCACGACCTGCGCCACCGGGTGCTCGCCGTCGGGGTCGAGCGGCTTGTCGTGGCGGATCCGTTCCAGCCGGTTTGCCATCTCCGGGTTGGCGCCGGCGACGACGCTGTCACCGAGCCAGCCGTCGGGCCGGCGGAAGTCGATCAGGCAGAGCTCGGCCAGCTCCGGCACCGCGGTGGAGACGATCGTGCGCGCCGTCTCGACCGGGTCGAGCGAGCTGTCGATCAGGCGGCTGGCGGCGACGAGGAACTCCTGGGCGCGGCGGCGGCGCACCTCACCGGTGATGTCGCGGGCGACGACCGAGGCGCCGATCAGCCCCCGCATCGGGCTGCGGATCGGCGAGATGGTGAGGGAGACGGAGATGCGGCTGCCGTCTTTGCGAATTCGCTCGGTCTCGTAGGTGTCGAGCCGTTCCCCACGCTTGACCCGCTCGAGGATCACTTTCTCCTCGTCTTTGTGGTCGGGGGGGACGAGGAAGGAGATGTGGCGGCCGATCGCTTCTTCGGGGTCGTAGCCGTAGAGCCGCGACGCCGCCGGATTCCAGCTGGTCACGAGCCCGTCGAGATCCTTGCTGAGGACGGCATCCTGGGTCCCCCGCACGACCTCGGCCAGGTGCTGGCGGAAGCGCTCGGCTTCGGCACTCTTCGCCTCGGCGCGGCGGCGGGCGACGAAGGTGCCGAGCTGCTCGGCGAAGGCGGCCAGCAGGTCCAGCAACTCTTCTGACTGGGCTTCGAAGGAGGTGGTGTGGAACTCGGCTACCGCGAGCACCTTCTCCGGAGCGCCGATCGGGACAGGGATCGCCAATGCCGCCTCCAGCCCCAGCTTCGCCGAGGTTTCGAAGCGAGGGGTGGGGGTCGGGTACTTGCTGTAGTTCGGCGCCAGAGCGATCTGCCCGGTGTCCCAGGCGTCGCCCGGCAGCCCCGTCCCACGCTTGAAGGTGAGCTCGCGGCTGCGATGCCAAAGCGGCTCGGCGGCGAGGTCCGACGTGCTCCAGCCGGTGATCAGGCGCAGGGGCTCGTCGTCCCCGCTCACTTCCCAGATCGCCCCGGCCTCCCAACGCAGAAGGTTGGCGACGATCTCGAGGAATTTGGGCGCGACCTGGGCGAGGGACTCGCCCTCGATGAGGCGCGCCGCCAGCTCGCGCTGGCTTCTCAGGTAACGCCGCAGCTCCAGTTCCTGCGGCTCTTGCATCCCTTCGAACGCTACCCCCTCGACGCTCACTCCATGCCGCCGCCCGGTCCCTCGTTTCTTGGAAAACCACGGTTTGTGGCAATTGGCCGAAGGGTAAGAGTCCAGCCAACGGGTTTATACGAACGGGAAGAAGAAGATCATGTTTCGGTGCGATAACTGCGGAAGCGGATATTCCAGTCAGGCAGCCTCCTCGTGGACCTCCTGCCCGCGCTGCCTTGCCAAAGAGAGAATCCAGGTGCCGCTGACCTTCGAACTCGGTTGGCAGCGTCAGGAGGAGCGAGGGCAGGACCCGATCCGGGTCGAAAAGACGGCCGATTCAGGCGCCATCGCCCGCTGAAGCGAGGAGCGGCTCGAAGTCGAGCTCGGCGATCGATTCGACCACTTGGGAGGCTCCGGCCTCCCGCAGCTCTGCCTCCGAGAAGCCACCGGTGAGGACGGCGAGGGTCGAGACTCCCGCTGCCTTCGCCGCCTTCACGTCCCAGACGGAATCGCCGACCATCACCGCGGGGCCGTCGTTACCTGCCTTCTCCAGCGCCGCCTGGATCAGGTCGGGATCGGGCTTGGTGCTCTCGACGTCGGCGGAGGTGGTCCAGTCGTCGACCAGGTCGCGGGCGTCGAGCAGGTCGAGGTAGTGGTCGACCTCCTCCTCCTTGGCCGAGCTGGCGAGGATCACCGTCGCCCGGTCATCGCGCAGCCTCTCGATCAGCTCCCGCGCCCCCTCCAGCGGCTCGACTTCGTCGATCAGCTTCGTGTAGGCCTCGGCCTCGGCTTCGCGGATCGCGTCTCCCTGCCCGGCCGCCGCGTCGGCGCCGATCAGCGCCTCGAGGATCTGGTCGCCGCCCATGCCGATGTGGCGGTGGACCTTCCACATCTGGACCGGATGACCGTGGGTGTGCAGGGCCCGGTGCCAGGCCATCGCGTGGTGGTAGTTGGTGTCGACGAGGGTGCCGTCGACGTCGAGGATCGCGATCAGAGGCACGCGGGTTCAGGTACCCATGGCCGCCGGGCGGGTAAACGAACAGGGCGATGAAAGATGTGCGAGTCGGTTGTTCAGGCTGGGTCTACGCCTCCTGGCGAGAGGGCATCTATGAGGGGGTGCCGCAGGCGCGATGGCTGGAGCGCTACGCCGAGGTCTTCGACACCGTCGAGGTCAACGCCACCTTCTACCGGCTGATCAAGCGCTCGACCGTCGAAGGTTGGGTGGAGCGGACGCCGCCGGGGTTCCTCTTCGCGGTCAAGGGCAGCCGCTACCTCACCCACCTCCGCCGCTTGCGGGAGATCGAGCAGGGGGTCGAACGCTTCTGGGAGCCGCTGGAGCCGCTTCGCGAGAGCGGCAAGCTGGGCCCGGTCCTCTGGCAGCTGCCGGGGAACTTCCACCGCGACGACGTCGTCCTCGCCTCGGCGCTGGAGCTGTTGCCGCCGGCCCGCCACTGCTTCGAGTTCCGTCACCCGAGCTGGTTCGCTCCAGGGGTGATGCGGGTGCTGGAGGAGCACGGAGCGTCTCTCGTGATTCCCCACGATGCCCGCCGACCGCTGCCGGAGGCCCGACCGGTCGGAGAAGTCGCCTACCTGCGCCTCCACCACGGTGCCCGCGGTCGCAACGGCAACTACTCGGCCACCGAGCTCGATCGCTGGCGACGGCGGATCGCCGCCTGGCGCTCCCGCCGCGGGGTCTTCGCCTACCTCAACAACGACTGGGAGGAATTCGCTCCCCCTAACGCGATCACCCTCCGGCGCGGCCTCACGGCGCCGCAACTGGTGTAGGCGCAGGCGCCCCGGGTACTGGTCGGACATGCCAGGAATCAAGAACACCCTCGCCCGAAAGGTCGTCAAGGTTGCCGCCAAGCACACCGCCCACGGCACCGCTTCGAAGCTGAAGCGCGACCCGATGCGGGCAGCGACGCTGCTCGGCCTCGGGGGCGCCGTCGGCGCCGCCGCCGGCTGGATCGCCGGTCGCTCCGCGGCCGACACCGCCTCCGTCAGCGCCGGCTCCTAAAAGCGCCGGCCCGGCTTCCACCGGGCCGGCAGATAATTCTCGACATCCCTCAGGAAGCGAGGCGCGAGCGCAGCATGTCCTTGCCCTGCTCGGCGCCCTTGCGGCTGGTCTCCTGCGCGCGCCGGAAGAAGTCGGCGAGGTCGGAGTCGCCCTCGCGCTCCGCGTCTTCGACGTAGGTCTCGAGTCGAAGCACGTTGCTGAGGCACTGCTCGACGAACCAGATGACGTTGTAATCCTTGTCCTTCGTGCCGGTGACTTGACCGGTCTCCTGCGTCCCCATCGTCACTCCTTCGGGTCGATTGCTCTTCCCTTGCGACTACCCAGTCGCGACCGGGGGGAAAACGACTCACCCGAGTTTCGTGCCTGCATGGCAGGGGTAGCGGTCCGGCATGTACGTGATACCGATCGTCCTCATCATCCTGCTGGCGCTGATCGCCGTCGCCTGGTCGCCGATCTTCGCGCTGGTCTTCTTCGTCATCGGCTTCGTCGCCTTCCTCGCCTACGCCGGTCTCAATCGGCGCGCCGATGAGAAACTGGCGCCGCCCGAGCAACCCGGACGTCAGCCACAGCACGAGGCCCAGGGCGATACCGGCCTCTGGGGAGAGAGGAAGGCCTGATGAGCGAGAACGCACCCGAGCGCGACCCCGTCGCCGAGGAAGAGGCCGAAGCCGCCGCCGCCGAAGCGGCGCGAATCGGCGGCCCCGCACCCGATGACCCCGTCGACGACCCGGCCCAGCGGCCGGTTGCCGAGGGCGGCGGAGGCGAGTCCGAGGGTTTCGAGCTCGCTGAGGAGGAGCTGATCGACAACGCTTCCCACGGCGACCAGAAACGGTTCCCGAACCGCGATGCCTCGCCGCCGGAGGAGCCGACCGACACCGCCTTCGGCGAAGCCGACGAAGAGATTCCCCAGGACGCCGACGAGTCGATTCGCAAAAACGAGTAGGAGGCCAGTCATGACCCGCCGAGTGATTGCGATCGTCACCGACGACCTTCACGGCTCTGAGCCCTTGCAGCAGATCCAGGCCAATTCCAACGGCGACGGGGTGGAGGTGCGGGTTGTGGTCCCCGCCGTCGAGGCGACCCCGTTGCGGCACACGATGGGCGACATCGAGGGCCCGCGGGAGCGAGCCGAGAAGCGTCTGGAGCAGAACCTGAAGGCGCTGCGTGACGGTGGCGCGGTTGTCAGCGGTGAGGTCGGCGATCCGGATCCGGTCCAGGCCGCCCAGGACGCGTTGCTGAAAGCGCCGGCCGACGAAGTGTTGATCTTCACCCACGCCGAGGGGCAGACGGAGTGGTACGAGAAGGGCCTCAACGAGCGCGCCGAAGAATCGATCGAGCCGCCGCTGCGGGTGGTCGCGCTGGAGCACACCGACAATGAGCCCGACCACGTGGTCAACGTCGAAGAGACTGGCCGCGGCACCGTCAATCCGATCGCCGACAAGGAAGTCGCCGGCGGCGCCTACATCCCCGGCATGACCCGCTCCGACCTCGCCGGGATGATCGCCGGCATCGTCGGCACGGTCGTCGTCGCCATCCTCGCCGCCGCCGTCGCCTCGGGCAACGGCCACGAGTCCGGCTGGGAAGCGGTGGCGATCCTGATCGCGATCGGAGTCGCCCTCGCCAACCTCGCCCACGTCGTCGGGCTAGGCATCTTCGAGAGCATCCGCTACCGCGGCGGCTTCGCCAAATTCTTCCGCTCGGTGGCGCTCGTAATTACGCCACTCGCATTAGTGATCAACCTCGCGATCCTCCTCTTCGCCGGCGACTAACGCGCCACTTCAAGCGAAGTCACGCTTCGCTGCGCTTGTAGCCCTCAAACCGGCACAAACCGCGCACCAAATTTGATCCCGCACCCGCCACGCTGGCGGGGTGCCCCTCGAGTCCGCGAAAACGGTCCCTCAAGAGCCGTTTTCGCGGACTCGCGACGACGACCGTTGGTTGGCGGAGCTGGCGGAGCGGCAGCACGGGGTGGTGGGGCGGTGGCAGTTGCTGGGTGCGGGATGGAGTGAAGGCGCGATCAAGAAGCGGATCGCGAGCGGACGCCTCCATGGCCTTCACGCGGGCGTCTATTCAGTGGGACATCGACTGATCCGGAGGGAGGGACGCTGGATGGCGGCCGTCCTCGCTTCTGGACCCGATGCCGTCCTCAGCCACCGGTCCGCGGCAGCGCTCTGGGAGCTCCGGGAGGACTCGCGCGCCGCCATCGACGTCACCACTCCGCATCGGAGCCGCTCCTGGTGCCACATCTGTCGCCATGTCTCGCGCACGCCGGCCGACGAGGTGACGATCAAAGAAGGAATCCCGGTGACCACCGTGCCGCGGACGATCTTCGACCTTGCCGCCACCGAGCCGCTCTATTCGGTGAAGGCATTGATCCGCGAGATGGAATTCCGGGAGCTATGGGACCAGCTCTCACTTTGGGACCTGATCGAGCGCTACCCCGGGCGCCGCGGCATCCGCAAGGTCAGAGCTGCTCTCGAAGGTGTGAAGGACGAACCGTCCGGCGAGCGCAAAAGCCCTCTCGAGGAGCGATTTGGTCCCTTCCTGCGCAACCACCGCCTCCCTCCATGCCGGTTCAACGACCCGATCACCCTCGGGGACAAGATCTTCCATATCGACTGCCACTGGCCGGCCCTGCGCCAGATCGTCGAGCTCGACGGTTGGCAGGCCCACAAGTCCCGCTCTGCCTTCAGAGAAGACCGCGCCCGTGACCGCATCCTCAACGTCCACGGCTACACGGTCACCCACATCACTTGGAACCAGCTAGATGACGAACCCGAGGCAATCGCCTCTGACCTTCGGGTCTTGCTGAGGATCAATAGATAAAGAAGAAGAAAGAAAGCCGCCCGGCCCGGCCACATCCATGACCCGAGCGCTTCGCTACTCCCGCCGCGTTTCCGCCGTCGCCGGTTCGGAGCGCCGCAGCGCCTCCAGCACCTCCTCGGCGAGCTGCGAGCCGTCTTCGGGACGCAGCGGCGTGGCGTTGACCCTGAAGACGACGGCGTCGCCGTCTAGCTCCTCCAAGGAGACGCTCGGTTTGTAACGGGTCGGGACGGTGATCGTCCGCAGCAGCCGTTCCTCGATCTCTTTCGGGTTCGCCTGGGCGGGGAAGCGGACCCGGACGTCGACTTTGTCGGGCTCCCGCATCGGCACGACGACGAGGCTGAGGAGGACGTTGTTCGGCACCAGCAGCCGGTCGGCTCCCTGGCTCAAGGTCGTGTAGAAGAGCCCGAGCGAGGTGACGGTGCCCTCGAGCGAGCCGGCCAGCGCCCCGCCGACGAGGCGCACCCGTTCGCCGACTCGGAAGGGCCGCGTGCTCTGGAGGACGATGCCGGCGAAGATCCCACTCATCGCCTGCTGGGCGGCGAGGCCGAGGAGGACGGCGGTGAAGGCGCCGCCGACGGCGAGGGTGCCGGCGTTGACGCCGGCGATCCGCAAAGCCAGGATCACCACTGCCGCCGTCGCCAGCAGGCGGACGACGAAGCCGGCGGTTCCCGCCGTCGCCGGGTCGAGGCGGCGGTAGAGCGGAGGCGAAAGTCCCCGCACCAGCCAATGGGTGGCTGCGGTGCCGACGATGACGAGGACGACGACCGTCCCGTAGCGGATCCAAGGCCCGTAGCCGGGGGCGATCTCGTGGCGGTTGTAGTAGACGAAAAGCGTGCCGGCGATCACCAGCAAGGCCAGCAGCAGCCCGCCGAACTGGCGTTTGGAGAAGCGCGGCGCCAGCTCGTCGCCCAATCCAAGCGAGTGCCAGGCGTGGCTGCGGGTCTCGAACAGCTCCCTGGGGAGCCGGGGCCGACGGCGCAGGGGAGGGGACATCGAGGTCCGGCTACCCGCGGCCGCCGCTCCCTACTCAGTTAGACAAGAGGCTCGAACCTTAAGAAGCGATCGCGGCCAGCGCTTCGTCCCGGGTCGAGTGGACCGGGATCGAAAGCTCGAGGCCGGTGATCTCGAGCACGCGACGCACCTGCTCGTTATGGCTGCAGATCACCAGGCCACGCCCGTTGCCGCCGCTGTCGAGGCGCTGCCAGGCGCGGACGATCAGGGCGATCCCGGTCGAGTCGATGAACTCGCACTGCGAGAGATCGATGAGAACCGAGCCCTCGCCGCTGTCGAGCGCCTGCTCCAGGGGACCCTCGAGCTCAGGCGCGGTACTGAGATCCAACTCCCCCTGAACGGCAATCGTCCGCACACCCTCCACGAGCTCGCCGACCTTTACCTCGAACGGGGCGGGGTTCACGGCTCGATGCTACCGCAGGAGGACGTGTGAGCCACATACTGTTTTGCGTGCCCGTGGCGGGGTATGCAGGCTTTGAAGCGAGGCAGCAAGTTATGCTCGCGCTCCCGACGACGAGCCTCAGCGTTCCTGAGGGGCAGGCTGGAACTGTGAATACCTCAACCAACGATCGCTCTGGGCTCCAAATGTCCCTTCCGGCAAAGGCCGAGAACGTGGCTGTCGTCCGCCACGCCCTCGCCGGCTTGGCAGAACGACTGGGGATGGACGAGGCGTCTCTCGCCGATCTGAAGACGGTTGTCACCGAGGCCTGCATGAACGTCGTCGTCCACGCCTACGCGGGCAACGAGCCAGGGCCGCTCGAGGTTGAGGCCGAGAGCGATCTGAACGGGGTCACCGTCGTCATTCGCGACCACGGCACCGGAATCCGGCCGCGTCCGGACTCCGATCGACCGAGCCTGCGAATCGGGCTGACCCTGATCGCAGCGCTCTCCAGCAGCTTCGAGATCAAGGGCGGCGCCGACAAAGGCACCGAGATCCGCATGCACCTGCCGCTGCAGGCTCGCGAGGACGGCACCAAGGCTGGCTCTACCTTCAATGTCACCGCCGACGAAGAGACCCGCATTCGCGTCGGGCCGCCGGAGGTCATCGGACCGGTCCTCAGCCGCGCCCTCTCGGCCCTGGCAGCGCGCCAGGACATCAGCATCGACCGGCTCTCCGACACGATGCTGCTCAGCGACGCGATCTCGGCGCGGGCACCGCAGGGCTTCACCGATGGCCACGTCTCCGTCAGCATCGCCGAGCGTCCCGAAGGAATCCAGCTCAAGGTCGGTCCGATGACCCACGGCGGCGCCGAAAGACTCCGCGCCAGCTTCGAGCTCCCAGAGGTCGGCGGCTCGCTGGAGAAGCTGACCGACGAGCTGCGAATCGAGGACGGCACCGAAGGCGAGTACCTCGTAGTCGGCATCTCCTCGCTTTCTACGAACTAGAAGCTGCTTGGTAGGGAAGGGGGCCGGTGGGGGTCCCGGGGCGCACCTCCGCCGCGCGGATCGAAGAAGGCTGCCGCGATACGCATTGGTGCGGCTCCGTGCTCAGTGCCACGGGACCCCCACCGGCCCCCTCCTACGACAGTGCGTGAAAGACGTCCGAGGTTCGATGCCTCTTTTTCAAAAAGTTGCTGGTGCCTCAGCCGTAGCCCACTGCGTGACGTGGAGGGGGCGGGGGTGTCCCTTCGCGGCACTTAGCAGGAGGCGGGCAAGCGACGACCGGGCGACAGCGGCAGAACGATCTCCGCCGAGCTGCGCCGAGAAGGGACACCCCCGCCCCCTCCCCAACCAACCCGACTACTCGGTGCTGCTAGCAGCCTCGCTCTGCTCGGCCACCTCAGCCCTGATCCGCTCCAAGGTCCGCCGGAGGATGCGGGAGACGTGCATCTGGGAGTGGCCGATCCGCTCGGCGATCTGCGACTGGGTGAGGTCCTCGACGAAGCGCAGTTGCAGGACGAGGCGCTCGCGCTCGTCGAGGTGGGGGAGGGCGCCCTCGAGGGCGAGTTTGTCCTCGACCAGCTCGAAGCCGGCGTCTTCATCCCCGACCCACTCCGAGGCGGGAGATTCTTCTGAGTCCTCGCCGCCGACCGGACGGTCGAGGGAGAGCGGGCGGCGGTTGTGGTTTGCCTCGAGGACCTCGAGCACGTCGGTCGGGTCGACTTCGAGCCGCTCGGCGATCTCCGGGACCGAGGGCGAGCGCTGCAGCTGGACGGTGAGCTCGGAAATCGCCTTCTCGACCTCGGCCATGCGGTCGTGCAGGCCACGGGGGACGCGAACGGTCCAGACGCGGTCGCGGAAGTGCCGCTTCAGCTCGCCGAGGATCGTCGGCGAGGCGAAGGCGGTGAAGGGGGCGCCGCGGTCGGGATCGAAGCGGTCGATCGCGTTGACGAGGCCGAGGCTTGCCACCTGCAGAAGGTCGTCAAACGACTCGCTTGCGCCGCGGTAGCGGAGCGCCAGGTTCTTCGCGAAGGGGAGGTAGCGGCGGACGAGCTCCTCGCGGATCGCCGGATCGCGATCTTTGACGTAGCGCGCCCAGAGCACGCGCTCGCTTGCCAACCCCTCTCCGGGGCCAGGGCTTGACTGGTCGTTGTTACGGGGCTCTTCGCTGTTCACAGCAGTAGTCGTTCGTTTAGGCGGCGATACTTATCTAACGTTGCTGCCCTAAGAGCGTCAGTCCGAAGCCGTGCAGCGCGGCGAGAGAGACTCCGCCGTCGGAGCAACCATAGCGCGAGAGTTCCCGCGGGGCCGCAGGGGAGCTATAGAGAGGCCATGCCGACGGCGCCGTCCGGGCGGGAGCGGCGCCGTCGCCATGTCAGGGGCGCGTCAGGAGGAAGCTGGTCCCGGCGATTTGAAGTGCAGGATCATCGCCCGGGAGTGAATGGGCTCCTCACCGCTTTCGGCGAGTCGGTTGTTGGCTTCACCTTGGATCTCGATCAGGCGGTCGAGCGCGTTCGCCAGCACCTCGGCGGCGTCGTCCCAGCCCTGTTTGTCGACGGCCATCGGCGTCCGGCTCAGGTGCCGATTGTCGAGCTCGTCGAACGTGTTCTGATCGAGCGCTTCCTCGACGTCGTCGAACGCCGGTTTCAGCATCGCGCCGGATAGACCGCCGCGGAGGCTTTTCGGCAGGCTCGTCCACTCGTTGTCGGTGAGGAACTGGCGACGGGTGGCACGGTAGAAGTGCTCGGTGGCGCCGCGTCGCTGTTTCGTGTCGACGAGCTCGATGCAGTCGTATTTCTCGAGCACGCGAACGTGGTAGGCGACGAGGTTGAGGCTCTGATCGAGATGCTGCGCGAGCATGTTCGGGCTCGCGGTCTTTTCATTCAAAATGATCAGGATCTGCACCCGCAGGGGGTGGGCGAAGGCTTTGGCTACAACCTGTTCTACGCCCTCTTTTTTGTTTTTGGTTTTCGGCATGGCCTTTTCTTTGGATCGTTTCCAGGGGTAATGGCCGATACCAAGACTTTACACCTTGTCGATCAAGATTTTCACAACGCTCCCGCGTTTTCCGATTATTGACGAGTTTTACTGGTCGAACCTTGAATACTGGAATTCCTTCCAGTATTAATGCTCAATCGCTTTAGAGCGAGGGCCGCCAGCCGGCGGCGCCGGGTTTTCAAGGGAGAGAGGGGAGGTGGACTCGTGACGTTCGTAACCAATGAGCGCGTGGCGCCTGTAGCCGGGATCAGCAAGGGGTATTAGGAGTTTCAAGGGCGGCGGTCGCGTGCGAGGCTTGTAGGGGTGACTCCCTGGAAGATCCCCCTCGTCGTCGCCGCGATCGCCGTTCCGATCGCCGTGTCCTTTCTTACCGTGGGCCCAGCCCTCGGGATGGCGGCAGGGGCATTGGCGGCGGTAGTGATCGTCGCGATCGCGGCAAACCAGCAGCCGCGGGGGACAATCGGGGGCGAGGATGGCGCCGACATCCGGCGCGTGCTCGTCGTCGTCGGCGAGCCGCTCGAGGACACGGCCGCTGTAGAGGAGGTCGCCGCAGTCGTCCGCACCAACGGCGCCTCCGAGGTGATGGTGTTGGCGCCGGCGCGGATCGGCTTCCTCGATCGCTGGGCCTCGGACGTTGAGGCGGCGCGGCGGGACGCCCAGCGCCGGCTCGTGCTCAGCGTCGCCTCACTGGCGGCCGCCGGGGTCGAGGCCGAGGCGCGGGTGGGTGACGAGGACGTCGTCCAGGCGGTCGAGGACCAGCTCGGCAGCTTCCCTGCCGCGGAAGTGATCCTGGTCAGCGGCGGTGGCGAAGAAGACCCGGCGGCGGCCGCAGCCGCGAGCGAGTTGCGATCGCGGCTGCGGGCGAAGTTCCGCTGGGTCCTCAGCGGTCCTGCAGCTCACTGAACCGCAGCGCCGCCCGGCTCGGGCCGACGAAGCCCTCGCCTTCGTGCAGGAGCCCGGTTGCGGCAAGGCTGCGAACCGCCCGCTCGACCGAGTCCCTTGCGGCGAAGCCGGCGTGCTCGCCGGCCAGCTCACGCACCAGCTCCGCCAGGGTGAGGCGGGTTGGATGGAGGTCGAGCAGCTGCTGCAGGACCGCCGCCTCCACGTTTTCGTCTTCTGCCCAGGTCGTCTTGCTCTCCGCGATCGCTTGCATCGTCCCCCCGTCTCTGGTCGGCCTCCTGGCGGTTCAAGCGTCGTCACCGAACTCTCAACCGTCCGTGACACTTTAGGCTCGAAGAAGTATGTTGTCTGTAGATCTTTTGTCTACGGCAGAATCATGCCGAACGCGTCAGACGTTCTCGCCGACGCCGCCCATCTCCGTGAAGACCGCGGTGTAGCCGCCGTCCTCGCGTCGTTCGTCGGCGATCACGTGGGAGACGGCGTTGATCAGGGCGAGGTGGGTGAAGGCCTGCGGGAAGTTGCCGAGGTGCTGTCCCGACTCGGCGTCGAGCTCCTCGGCGAAGAGGTCGAGCCAGCCCGCCGCCTCCAGCAGCCGTTCGCAGAGCCGGCGGGCGCGGGCGCGCTCACCGATCTCCGAGAGCGCCGAGACGAGCCAGAACGAGCAGATCAGGAAGGTGCCCTCGCGGCCCTGGAGACCGTCGTCGGTCTCGTCCACCTTGTAGCGGCAGACCAGCCCGTGCTCGGTCAGGCCGTCGGCGATCGCGTTGACGGTGTCGCGAACGCGCGGGTCGTCGGGGCGGAGGAAGCGGAAGAGCGGGATCAGCAGCAGCGAGGCGTCGAGCGCGTCGGTCTCGTAGTGCTGGCGGAAGACGCCGTCGCGGACGCCGCGCTCGAGGATCTCGGTCTTGAACTCGTCGGCCTTCGCCTGCCACTGCTCGGCCAGCTCCTCAAAGCCGCCGCTGCGGGCGAGGCGGGCGCCGCGGTCGACCGCGACCCAGATCATCAGCTTCGAGGAGACGTAGTGCCGCGGCTCCCCGCGGGACTCCCAGATCCCCTGGTCGGGATGCGGCCAGGCCTCGATCGCAGCTTCGACCTGGTAGCGGATCAGTTCCCGGGTGCCCTGGTCGCCGCGGCCCCGCAGCGCCTTTTCGTGGATGTAGAGCGAGTCGAGCAGGGAGCCCCAGACGTCGTTCTGGCGCTGGTCGTAGGCGCCATTGCCGATCCGCACCGGCCGGGCGCCGCCGTAGCCGCCGAGGTGGTCGAGCGTCTCCTCGGAAAGGTCGCGCTCGTGGCCGATCCCGTACATGATCTGGAGGTCCGGGCGGTGCTTGCAGACGTCGACGATGAAGCGCATGAACTCGCGCGCCTCGCGGTCGAACCCGAGCGTGTGCAGGGCCCAGAGGGAGAAGGTCGAGTCGCGGATCCAGCTGAAGCGGTAGTCCCAGTTGCGTTCCCCGCCCGGCGTCTCCGGCAGCGAGGTGGTGGGGGCGGCGACGATCGCCCCCGTTGGCGCGTAGGTGAGGCCCTTGAGGACGAGGGCCGAGCGCTGCAGGTGGATCCGCCAGGGGTGGTCGGGGAAATTGCCGTCGCGCAGCCATTCGCGCCAGAACTCTTCGGTCGAATCGATCCGCTCCAGCGCCTCCGGGGCGCTGCGGGGGCCGCCCAGCTCGCCGTCGCTCCAGGTCACCGCGCAGAAGCCGGACTGGTCTTCGTGCAGGATCACCTTCCCCCGGCAGACCGCGCCGTCGAGCTCCAGGTCCATGTCGCTGGTCAGGCGCAGCTCGGTGCCGTCCTTTGCGGTTGCGGTCGCTGCGCCGAGCTCGCCGCCGCTCCAGCTCGCCCCATCGCGGGCGTAGTCGAAGCGGGGGGCGCATTCCATCTCCATCTCGACGTGGCCGTCGATGCAGGTGATCGTCCGCAGCAGCGAGCAGTCGGACTCGTGCCCGGTCTCGGGGCGGCCGCGGAGGTTCGGCCGGTCTCCGCCAGACGGCACCCAGTCGGCGATCGTCAGCGCATCCTTGACCACCGCCCAGCCGGTGTCGGTTACCCAGGTCGTCTCGATCACCAGGGTGCCGGGGACGTAGCGGCGGCTGATCGGGACGATCACTCCCTGCGGCCGCAGGGTCATCTGGCCGGCGCCGCGGTCGAGCAGGGCGGCGAAGGCGCTGGGGGAGTCGAAGCGCGGGAAGCAGAGCCACTCGACGCTGCCGCTGAAGGAGACGAGGGCGGCGGTGTGGCAGTCGGAGAGGAAGCCGTAGCTCCCGATCGGGGGAAAGCGATGGTTCTGGGAGCTCACGGCCGAGCCAAGCTACCAGCGGGCTACGCTGAATTTGCATGAACCTTTCGCCCGCCCACGTCAGCGCCACCTTTGCCCCGCTGGAGGTGCTGCCGCTGCTCCTCGCCGCCGGGCTCTACGCGAAGCGCTCGATCACCCTGGCCGAGCGCGGGCGGCCGTTGCCGCTCTGGCGCCAGCTCTGCTTCGCCGCGGGCCTGCTGACGATCGTCATCGCGCTGGTCTCTCCGATCGCCCACATCGCCGAGGAGTTGGTGATCGCCCACATGGTCGAGCACCTGCTGCTGGGGGACATCGCCACCCTCCTGCTGGTCCTCGGGCTGACCGGGCCGCTGCTGCAGCCGATCCTGGCGATCCGCGTCTTCGACCGGCTGCGGATCCTCGCCCACCCGCTCGTCGCCTTCCCGCTCTGGGTGGTCAACTTCTACGTCTGGCACATCCCGGCGCTCTACGACGCCGCTTACGGCGGTGCCTTCGTGCACGCGCTCGAGCACACCAGCTTCATCTTCTTCGGCTGCCTGATGTGGATGCCGATCTTCGGCCCGCTGCCGAAGCCCAGCTGGTTCAACGCCGGCTGGAAGGTCGGCTACGTCGTCGCCGTCCGTTTCGCCGGGGCGAACCTCGGCAACGTCCTGATGTGGTCGGGGAACGTGCTCTACCCGAAGTACGCGGCGGGCGAGGCGTACTGGAACATCACCCCGATCGCCGACCAGAGCACGGCCGGGGTGGTGATGATGGTCGAGGGGACCTTCCTCGGGCTCGGGCTGCTCGCCTGGGTCTTCTTCGAAGTCTCCCGCGAAGGGATCGAGAAGCAGCGCCTGCTCGACCTGGCGAGCGAACGTGGAGTCGAGCTCGACGAGGCGCGGGCGCAGCGGGCGGTCGCGGCGGGGCAGGTCGAGCGCCTGGAGCGGCAGCTGATCGGGGCCGGTGAGCGCGACGAGCACCCAGACTGAGCGGCTCCTGCTCGGGGCGCTCGTCTTCGTCGTCGGCGCCTCCAGCCTCGGCGTCGAGATCGCCGCAGCGCGGTTGCTGGCGCCCTACTTCGGCGCTTCGACCGTGGTCTGGGCGAACACGATCGGCGTCGTCCTCGTCGCGCTCTCGGTCGGCTACTGGTTCGGTGGCCGCTACGCCGACCGCCACCCCCACCTGCGTGGGCTCTGCCTGCTGGTCCTGGCGGCATCGGTCCTGATCGCGATCGTCCCCTTCGCCGCCCGCCCTTTCCTCAGCTTCTCGGTCGACGCCTTCGACACCGTCTCGGTCGGTGGCTTCGCCGGCTCGCTTTTCGGTGTCCTCGTTCTGGTCGCGGTGCCGGTGACGCTGCTCGGGGCGGCGGCGCCGTGGGCGGTGCGACTGGCGGTGGGCGAGATCGGGAGCTCGGGGGAGGTGGTCGGCCGCCTCTACGCGATCTCGACCGCCGGCTCGCTGCTGGGGACGATGCTCTCGGCGCTGTTGCTGATTCCGCTACTGGGGACGCAGCGGACCTTTCTCGTCTTCGCCCTGGCGCTCGCCCTGATCGCGATGGTCGGGGTGGGGACCCGCGCCGCTCTGGTCCCGATCGGGCTGGTCGCAGTGCTGGCGCTGCCGGTGGGGACGATCAAGGGCGACGCCGACGGCCGCGTCCTCTACGAGGCGGAGACGACCCACCAGTACGCGCGGGTGATCGAACGCGACGACGGCACCCGGGTGCTGGAGTTAAACGAGGGGCAGGCGGTGCACTCGCTCTATCGGCCCGGCTCCT